>Ga0164292_10000048_pt1 | contig 76336 bp, 58 predicted proteins | sample GEODES117metaG_FD_111486 | JGI IMG/M metagenome (GOLD analysis project Ga0164292, IMG submission 111486) | Eutrophic lake water microbial communities from Lake Mendota, Wisconsin, USA - GEODES117 metaG | ecosystem: Environmental > Aquatic > Freshwater > Lake | place: USA: Lake Mendota... | reverse complement strand
TTATTAAATAATAATTTCAGTAGTTATTAAATAATAATTTCAGTAGTTATTAAATAATAATTTCAGTAGTTATTAAATAATAATTTCAGTAGTTATTAAATAATAATTTCAGTAGTTATTAAAAATTTAAATATATCATCTTCTATATTAGAATTATAAAGACTAATAGTAATCTTTTTTTTGTCTCTAATTAAATTTCTAATTAATATATACTGTTTATGATTAATATTATTAAATTTATATTTAAATAATTTTAAAAATTTAATTCTATTTTTAATATCTTTTAAAACAAGATCTAATGCAGATTCATATATTTTATTTTCTGTATAAAACTCATGTTCAATACTATATGTAAATCTTTTAAATGGCAATGCTCCATAATAAATTAATAATTTAGCAAGTTTATAATATTTTTTTTCAATTGCTATATGTAATGCTGTTTTAGGATTTTGATAATTTTGTTTATTTGCTAAATCATAAATATATCCCCAATTATTAGGGTCAGCTCCATTTTTTAATAAAAATTTAACCATTTTAAAATTATTTTTATATGTTGCATTTATTAATGGCGTTATTCCAGGATTATAATATTCTTCATCAAATTCATCATTATAACTATTATTATCATTACTATATTCAGTATTACTATTATATTCACTATTATATTCACTATTATTACTATATTCACTATCACTATTATTATACTCACTATTATTATATTCACTATTATTATATTCACTATTATTATACTCACTATTATTACTATATTCATTATATACATAAGAATCATAATATTCATCATAATTATAAGATTCATAAGTATTATAATTATCATTAATTAATTGATATCCTTCTATATTACAATTATACTCATATAATAAATAATTACATAATTTAATATTTCCATTAAATGCTGCTATACACAATGGATTAGCATATTCTTCTATATTATATTTATATCTAATTTTTTTTTCTAATAATGGTTTATGAATAAAATTAGAATCATATATATATTTTAATATTAAATATATTATAGAATTATTATTCATTTTAATACTATATAAAAAATATTGTTGAATATTTTTATTAAATAGCTCTTTATTATTTATAAAATTTAAAATATTTAAACATGCATAATAATTGTTATATTTAATTGAATCTTCAAAAATATTAAATTCTTTATTTTGAATAGTATAATCAATAAGATAATTAACTATGATACCACCAATTGGATTATCATAACTTAAATCACATAAAGATATAATATTATTATTTAATTTAATCATATTAGTATTAGTATTAATATTAGTTAATTTTCAATTTTAAAAAAATAAATTTTTATTATAATTATACATCCTTTATCATTTTTTTTGTATCATAGCTACATCTTCTTTCTGTATCTAGAGAATCTTGAGAAGTGCTACTTCCAAAATTTCTTCTTTTTAAATATATATATTTAATACTTCCTAATAAAACAGGTACTATTAAACCAATTAAACCAATAGTGGTTTCCCAACCATATGGTTTTTTTTCATTTTCTGAATATGTCCAAGTCATTATTAAATCATAAATAGATAAACCTATAATTACAATAGTTATTAATGAAATTAAATATTCAATAAAACTATCACCAATTATAAATTTTTTTGTAAATATTTCTTCAAACATTTTAATATTAATAAATTGTATGCTAATATTATTTATATTAAGTTAGAGAAAAAAATATAAAATTACTATAATTAATAATTAAGAATTACTATTAATTACTAATTACTATTATTTATATTAATATTAATTTCATTTGTTTTAATTTTTCCATAAAATAATTCATAATTTGTTAAATTAATACATTTTAATTTAATAATAAAATATAAATAATTATTATTAAATAATAAATTAATATTAATGCTTCTAATTTCTCTATAATCAATAATATTATATGCAAAAATTTCGGAAAATAAATTAATTAAAAATGGATTTTGTTCTAATAATTTAATTAAATATTTTGATATTGTAATTTTGATATTTGTTTTCATGATTTGTTTATTGATGATAAATAATTTAAAATAAGTTAAATAAGATAAATAAGATAAATATATTATAATATTTTTTTTTAAAATTGAATAAATTAATTATATAATTATATCAGAAAATACTTATCATAATAACTTATAAGATTTATTATTATGGAAGAAAATAATCAAAATATTAATAATCAAAATATTAATAATCAAAAAACTAATACTTGTGCTTTTATTTTAAAAAATTATAATCAATGTAAAAATAAATATAATAAAAAATTTAATGATATTCCTTATTGTACTAGACATTATAATAAATTATTATTAGAATTTAATACTAATCATATTAAATTAAATGATAAAAATTTATTTAATATTAATAAAATTACAGATATCATTAGTTTAATAAAAGATTTAAAAGAATATTCTAGTATTGATTATATTAATTCAGGTACTTATGTAGATGTATATAAATTAATAATTAATAATAATATTTATGCATTAAAATATCAAGATATTTCAAATCAAAAAAATATGTTATATTATGAATATTTATTATTATCAAAACATTTAATTAATCATAATAATATTATTTCTATTAATACCAAATCATATTATTATAAAAGTAAAAACTATGCATTATTATTAACTGAATATATTAATACTTCATTTGATAAATATATATTAAATTTTACTAGTGAAAATTTATTATTAGAAGTTAAAAGTATCGGCATTCAATTAGTAAAAGTTATGAAATATATACATGATAAAAGATATTTATATATTGATTTAAAACCTGATAATATTATGTTTCATAATAATATTTTAAAATTAATTGATTTTAACTTATGTATTAAATATATTGATTCATATTCTAAATATTATCCAAATGATAAATTAAAATCAAGACAAGGAAATGATATTTATAGTTCAAGAAATATTAATTCTGGATTTCGTGGAGTAAGAATTGATGATATTGAAAGTATTTTATATATATTATGTGATATTTTAAATATTGATGAGTTTATTACTATTAAACAATCTAAACAAATTAAAGTAATTATTGATAAAAAAAAATATTTATTTAATCAGTCTTATGAATATGAATTTATTAATCAATATATAAATGAATTAAATAAATATGTTGATAATGATACAATCAATAATAAATTACAAAATAAAATTGTTAATTATGATAATTTTATTAAATGTTTAGAATAGATGGTATTTTTTAATTAAATTATTATTTTTTTCTTAAATAACTCACATTATTAAATAATTCATCATTATTATATTTTTTATAATTATCATTAACTAATTTACGTTCTCTATATGAACCCATATCTAATACATCATAATTTCTTTTATATAATGATTTTTCATAATAAGGTATTTTATGATAATTAACATTAAATTGTATATTTTGAGTATTTTTATCATTATAATTGTTAAATGTTATATAATTATAATCTTCAGCTGTTAAATCTGATATTTTTTTATTATAAGTTTTATTCTTTATTTTATATTCTAATATATGTTTATATGGATTGTTTTCAATTTCAGATTCATAATAATTATAATTAATTATTATATTTTTAAAAGTATCTATAAATATTTTATTATAATAATTTAATTGAAGTTCCGGATCATTAATTGAATATGAATTTGTCTCTATTAATTTGTCTAATTTTCCATTAGTAATCCATATATTTACATATTTATTAACCTGTTCTTGAATTTTATTAAATAAAGATTGATTATTTGGTAAATATATTTCTCTATATAAAATATGACTTAATTTATTTTTATTTGATTCAGATTGAAATAACTCTTTAACTGATTGAAATTTAACATCTGTAATACTATTTTTTTTAATAAAGAAATTAAGTATATCCATTATTATATTAAATTATGTAATTATTCAATTTTTCAATTATACTAATAATAATATTATTTTCTTTTTATTAAAATAATTTATTAAATAGTTTAATTTCAAATATATTTTACTAAAAATAATATATTAAATTAAATATAGATATACATATAGAAGATTTTAGTATGAAATCCCCAAAAAAAAATAAACATCATTTTATTAATGAAATTATAAATATTATCAAAAAATATAATATATCAATAGAAGATATTATTAAAGCCTATATTACTAAATATAATGTACAATTTACATCAGAAGAAAAAATAATTCATAATTTACAATATCAAAGATTTATTAAATATGCAACTGATGATAGTATTATAAATAAACAATCTAGTAATGGATATTTTTTATCAAATTATAAAATTATAGATGATTATGTCTTAATTTAAATAATTTTATAGTATAGTTAATTAAAAAATTAAAATATCTTAATTTAAATAATTTTATAATATATTTAATTAAAAAAATAAAAGATTCAAACATATACAATATGTATTGTTTATGTACTGACTCTTTTATGTTTTTTTATGTAATTGTAATGCTCCATAGTTTCTGCAAAATTATCTTTTGCTTCATCTGTAGGCATATCAGTTTCATGCAAATATGGACAATTTTTGTGATAGCAGTTCAGATTATGAATACATCTTTGCACATGAATTTTTCCACACTCACGAACATTTTTACAAATTGTTCCTTCATATGAATGTGGACAATGTGCAGAATCATCAATCTCAAAATCAATATGCAACTTTTGTTTTTGTGAAATAGCTTGCAAAAATTCTTGCAATGTATAAATCACTCTAACATTTTTTTTATTGTTTTCAAAATGCACTTGTTTTTTTACTTTTTGTTGATAAAAGTTTTGCTCCTTTTTAGTTTTTCCATTTGAAACAACAGCTTTCCAAGAATTTTGCTTATCTTGCTCTTCTTTTTCTTCAACTGTTTCTTCAACCTTTTCTTCAACTGTTTTTTCAACTGTTTCTTCAACCTTTTCTTCAACTGTTTCTTCAACTGTTTCTTCAACTGTTTCTTCAACTGTTTCTTCAACTGTTTCTTCAACTGTTTCTTCAAATGTTTCATTGAAAAAATCTTCTTCAACTGCATCATCACCCCATCGACCAGTAAAAACTGGCTTTTGTTTTTTTTCTTTTTTAATTTCTGGTTTTGATTTTACATCAAAAGCTTTAATAATATCTTCCAACTCAATTTTCCAAAGTCCCATCATACTTACAATCAACTCAATTTTAATTTGCTTGTTGCACATTGTCTTTGTTTGATAGTTTTGTTTAATAGTCTTGTTTGATAGTTTTGTTTGCTTTGTGATTTGTGTTTTAATATATAATTAATAAAATAATATTCAATTTTTTTTTATATATAAATTATTACAAGTATTTTAATTATTTGTTATAAATTTAGTAAATGGATCTTTATTTTGATTATTATTTAATTGACTATTTTGATTATTATTTAATTGACTATTTTGATTATTATATTGTAAATCATATTTAGTTTTATATAATGTATTTTGATTAGATTTATCTATTATTTTATTGGTTGATCTATTAATATAATTAATTATATAACTACTATTATCTTCTATTATATTTGGTAATGAATCTTTTGTTTTATAATTTTTAATGATTGGAGTAGAAGATGCTGATGTTGAGGATACACTAGAAGATGCTGATGTTGAGGTTAAACTAGATGATGCCGATCCTTTAAGATTATTAATTAATTTTTCGGCTTCTATTAATTTTAATTCTAATTCTTTCTTTTCATTAGTTAGTGTATCTATAATAGTAGTATTTTTATTTAATTTAATTTCAAATTCTTTATTTAATTTTTCACAAGTTTCATTTGATATTTTACATTTAGTTAATTCATTATTTAAAGAATCATTTATATTTTTCAAATTATATAAATTATCCTCATAAGATTTTTTATATTTTTGAATTTTAGATAAAATAAATTTTAAAATACTTAAAATTTCCGAATTTTGTTTAATATATGAATTTGAATATAATTTATTAAATAAATCTTCTAATTCTTTATTTTCTATAATGATTTCATCAATATTGCTTTTTATATCATTTTTCATCGTATTAATTAATTTAGTATAATCTTTACTTAATACATCATTATTATGTTTTAAAATATCAAATGCAGTTTTAAGTTGATTAAATTTAATATTTAAACTATTATATTTTTTATCTATTTCTTTATTTAATATCTCTAATTTTTTTTTTTCACTTAAGCAATCATTTAATTTTTTATTATATTCTTTTAATTTATTATTACATTCTAATAATTCTTTTTGACATTTTTCTAATTCTTTCTTTTTTTCTATTACTTGTATTTCATATTTTAATAAATTATTAACATTAGATGTATTTACTTGAATATTTTGACTTTTATTGATAGTTTCTTGTTCTTTTAATTGTTCTATAGTTTTTAATAATTTACTAATTTCTATTTCTTTATTATTTAAAATAGATTGTATTCTTGCCAATTCAGTTTCAAATTCTAATTTTAATTTTAATTTATTCTCATTATTTAATTTGTCATTATCTTTTATTAAATCAATTGATTTTTGCAATTTTGATAATTTAGTTGATAATTGTAATTTATCAAAATTTAATTTAATATTTTGTTTTTTTAAATTATCTAATTCTATTGTATATTTATCATTTAATTGTTTTAATTCTACATTATATTTAGTAATTGATTCTGTATTATTAGTATTATTAGTAATAATTTTATGTAATTTATCAATAATATTTTGTAAATCTAATTTTTCTTTTTCACATAAAATTGTATATTCATTAATCTTTTTTTCTACTTCATTTTTTATACCTTCTTCTATTTTATCTTCTAGTTTATTCTCTTTTAAACTTTCATTATCTTGCTTTAATTTAAAATTATCATCAACTAAACTTATATTTTTTTTAGAAAGATTTTCTATTTCTATTTTTAATTTTTGTAATTCTTCAGTTAATTTATTAAAATTCTCTGTTTTTATTTTTAATAATTCTTCTAGTTCTTTATTTTTTTGATTAAGCAAATCCCAAGAAGTTTTTAATTTAGTTAATTCTTCTTCATATTTCATATATATATTAGAATTTTTTTCATTAGATGATACATTATTTAGTAATTTTTGTTCTAATAATGTAATTTTATCATTTAATGTCTTTTCTATTTGTAATTTTAACTCTTGACAATCTTTTAATTGTTTTTTTAATTCTTCAATCTTTCTATTTTTTTCATTTGATAATAATGTTAATTGTTGATTATTAGATTGGTTTTCTTTTTGTAAAATTTCTTTTTGTTTTGATAATTCTGTAATAGTATTATTTAATGTAAGAATAGTATTATTTAATTTAATAATTGTTTGATTTAATGTTTCATTTTCTGTTGATAAATTAATTAATTTATCATTTAATGAACGTATTTCAATTTCATATTTAGTATTTATTGCTTTTAGTTGGTCTTGTATTTGAGTATCTTCTTGAAGTAATTTATAATTTTCTAATTCATAATTTAATTTTTCCTTTTCAATAATTAATTTTGATATTTTATTTCTTAATTGTAATTCTAAATTTGATTTTTCTTGTTTATTTTTTTCTAATGTATTTTCTAAATTTTTTTGAATGATTTTTAATTCTTTAATTTCATTTAATAATCCAGAATTTTTATTAGATTTATTTTCTTTATTCTCTTTTAATATATCTAATAATCTATTTATCTCAAGTGTATTTTCATCTATTTTTTTTTGTAAATCTAGATTATTATTTTGTAATTTTTCATTTTCTTGTTTTAAAGTTAAAATTTGTGTATCACTACTAATTTTATATTTTGTTAATTCTAATAAATTTTTATTTAATTCTATAATTTTATCTTCAGATAGTTTAAATTTTGTACTATAATTAGTAATTTCTTTTTCTTTTTCTATTAATGTAGATTTAATCAGATTAAATTCAGATTCTATTTGGTTTAATTTACTTTGAAGTTGATCTAATTCTTTTATTTTATTTTCATAATTAGTATTTAAATCTTTATTATCAGTAATTAACTTATTATTTTCTTTTTCTAATAATTCTATTTTATTTTTATATTCTTTTTGAGTTTCTTCTAGTTTATTTAAAGACTGATTTTTTTTATTTTCTAATGCTTTATTAATTGCATTAGATACTAATTTATTAGCTTCATCTTTAATAATCTTAGACTGATTTATTTTATTTAATCTATCTTTCTCTTGTTGTAATTTATTATTATTTATTTCTAATTTATCTATTTTAGATTTTAATTCTATAATTTCTTGATTATTTTTTTTATTTTGTAGACTATTTTTAGAAATTTCTTCTTTATAAGAGATTATATCCTTTTCTTGATTTAATATTTGTTCATTTATCTCTGTATTTTTTTTAATTAATTCATCAATTTGTTTATTTAAATTCCTATTTTTAATATTTAATTGAATAATTATTTTTAAATTATTTCTAATTATATCTTTTAATTTTTTTATATTTTCTTCAGATTTAATATTTAATTGATTTAATTCTTTTTCTAAAGTATCTGTAACTATTTTTAGTTCAGATTGAGATTTATTTTCTTGATTTTTAAGAACTTCTATCTCTAATTTTAATCTAGTTTTTTCATTCTCTAATTTTAAAATATTTTCTTCTAATCTAGTTATATCAGATCTTAAATCTTCTTTTTCTTTATTTGATGGAGTATTTAAAGAACTATCTAATGATTTATCCTTTTTTAGTAATAATTGTATACGTTTACTTTGATTTTTTTTAATTTTTTCTAATGTTTTAATATTATCTTCTAATTCTTTATTTTTATTTAAATTATCCTTAATTTGGTTATTTAATTTTTCATTTTCTAATGTAAGTAATTTAATTTTTTCTTGCTCTAATATTTTTATTTGATTCTTTTCTTCATTAGCCATTCCTAAATTTTCTGAAGATTCTTTTTTAAATTCATTATTTTGTTTAATTAATTTCTCTATTTTATCATTTAAGTTATTTATTGTTGTATCTTTTTCTTTATTTAAATTATCTAATTTAGTCATCCATTCCTGTTCTAATTTTTTTATTTGTTTTTCATTTAACTGTTCTAATTTTAGAATTTGATCTTTATTTAATTTATCTAATTTTTGAATTTGATCTTCATTTAACATATTTATTTGTTCTATAGATTGTTTATTTTTTTCATTTAATCTATTAATTGAAGATTTTTTAAGAATAGAAGAAACTGTAATTATTTTATTTAATTCATCTAATTTATTTTTTAAATTATTATATTCTTCTATAAAATTTTGTATTTTTTGCTTAAGCGTTATTGATTCCTGATTAGTATTATTACTTTGATTATTAATTTGATTATCATTTAATATAATCATTGTTTTTAATTTATTTATTTCTTTATTTATATTTATTATTATATCTAATGAATTAGTAAAATCATTAGAATTTTCATTACTAATTAATTCTAAAGAATTAGCATTTTCATCAGAATTTTTATTTTCATTACTAATTAATTGTTTATATATTTCTTTTAATTTAGTAATTTGATTTTTATCTAATTCTTTTAATTTTTCTTCTAATTCTTGATTTTTAGTACTTAAGGTTTTATTTTTAGTAGTTAAGATTTCATTTTCTTTTTTAATTTCATTAATTTCTTTTTCTAGTTCATTTAAAGTATTTAAAGCTCTACTACTTCCTTCATTAATTGCATTTGATACTAATAAATTTGCATTTTTTTTAATATTATTAGATTGTTTTATTTGATTTTTTAATTGTTCAATCTCTTGTTTATTTAAATCTAATTTTTGTTTAATTTTATCATATAATTTTTTTATATATATAATAAGATCTTCACTATATATTGGCTTTAATTCTGGATTTTCTAATAAGTTTTTAAATTTATTATAAATTTCTCCATTTTCTTTAAAATTTTGAATAATATTATCTAATACACTTTTTAGTGATTCAATCGATTTGTTAGAATTTTCTTTGCATTTTTCTTTGCATTTTTTTAATTCTGTTTCTACTGTTGTATATTGTAAAAGATTTATCTCAGATTGCTTTTTAAAGTCTTCTATATATTCATTCATAAATAAATTATATTCAGTAAATAAATTATTTAAAGTTATTTGATAATTATATCCATTTTCACTTAATAATTTTTCAATAAATGGACTAATAGTTAATTGATATTCTTCTTCAATATATTTATATGATTCTTGATAAATTTCAGCCGGTTTTGTATTTAATTTGTTTTTCCATTCTTTATGAAATTCTAAATAATTAGTTAAAATTTTATATTTAGATATATTTTCTTTATTTTCTTCATTTTGTTTATTTTCTTCATTTTGTTTATTTTCTTCATTTTGTTTATTTTTAGATATAGTAGAATTTAAATATAATTTAATATAATTTTTAAATAAATTATTAATATGACTTGAATTAGATAAAATATTTAAACTATAATCTTTTTTTAAATCATTTAGATTAAATTTATTTAAAGATTTAATTATATCTTCATTTAATTTTATTTCCTGACTATCCTTATTAAATGATTCTAATATTTTTTCATATTCTGTTTTAAAATTTTTTAATTCCTGATTTAATTTAATTAATTCTTCTAAATATTGAGTTATTACATTAATTCTATCATCTATACTTTTTTTATCTAATTCTTTTTGATTATCAGTTATTTTAATATTAGGATATAATTCTTTAAAATTAGTAATAATTGTATCTAATAATTTTATTGTATTATTTTCATTATTTAAATAAGTTGTTTCTTCTTTTTTTAATGCTTCTAATTTTAAATTTAAAAGTGTAATATATTTATTTAATTTATCTACTCTACTTTGTACAGTTGGATTATTAGTATTATCACTTTGTATTATATCAAATTTATTAAAAAGATTATCTAATATTCTAAACAGTTCACTTTCCTTGTTTAAATATTCTTTTTCTTGATTTTGTTTTTTATCTAATTGATCATTAATGGAATTTAATATAATTTGTATTTCATGTTCTTGTGATTTATTTATCAAATTGTTATTTAGTTCTTCTTTATCAGTATCATTAAATAAAAATGTATTATTTTTAATACTCTCTATTAATTCTTTATATTTATTTAATATAGTATCTTTTTCTGTATTTGTTTTTTTAATAAATTCTTTTAAAATATTATATTGATCGTTTAATAATGTTTGAATATTCTTTTTATAAGAATTAATTCCGTTAAATTGAATTATTTTATCAATAAATTTATTATTAAATTCATTGAACTCATTTTTATCATTAATTAAATTTTGTAATATATTTTCATAAATTTTATAATTATATAATAATAATGCTTTTTGAATTCTTAAATCAAATTCTTTTTCATCTTTTGATATAATTTTATTATAAATGTAATTTTCACTACTTTTTGTAATAATTTCATTAATATTTAATATATTACCACCATCTTTAAATATACTTTGAATAATTAACATTAACATATAAATTTGTTGTATAGTATCATGTAAATTATTAATATCTAGTTTAGATTTTATATCATTTTTATTACTATTAATCTTTTTTATATCATTTTTATTCTTATTAATCTCTTCTAAATAATTATTAATAATATTATTTAAAAATTGTTCAAAAGGATTTGAATCTTCTGGTATTTTAGATAATTGAATATTATTTATATTTTTTATTAAATCAGATTTGGAGTCTATTAATGATTTAACATCACCATCATTTAATGCTAAAATACGATTTTGAAATAAATTTAAATAATGATTTAATAAATCATTTAACATCTTATATAATTTATTAAGCTCTATTTTTTCATTATATTCCTTAATATCAAATTTATTAAAATTAGTTTTTAAATCTTCTTCTTGTTTTTTAAATTGTTCTTCAATTTGTTTAATTTTGTTATATTCAACTTGTAAAGATTGATTTTTTTCATTTAATTGATTAAATTGTCTATTATATTCACCAATATTATTATTATAATTATTAATTTTATTTAATATATATTCATAATTTTTATAAGTATTAGTATTTTTATAATATAGATATAATAAATTATAAATATGAATATTATATTCATAAATATTATTATTTAATACATTTTTTATCAAATTAAATTCATTTTCTATTTTTTTTTTAGTTATAATTTGTGTAGTTTTAGGAGATTGTTTAGGATTATTTGGTGGATAGGGTGCAGTATTAGGAGATTCAGTAAATGTATTCGGTGATTCAGAAGATTCAGTAAATGTATTCGGTGATTCAGAACCATCACCATTATCATTATTATCATTATCAAATTCATTTTCTACTTCAACTTTTGATTTATTATCTGATTTATTTTCTACTTGCTTAACTAGCATACTGTGTCTTTTTGAGGGGAATGATGGGGCTTGTGGCGGCATAGTTGATTTATTGTCTTCTTTCTTAACTGACATACTGTGTCTTTTTGAGGGGAATAGTGGTGCTGGTGGTGGCGCTGTTGGTGTTGCTGTTTGTTGATTTACTGGTAATGAGTATAAATAATCTTTTATATTTTTATCAGTAAATGATATATTTTCAATTGGAGTAGATATTATTTTCAAGTCTTCATCTAATAATCTCCCATTATGTCTAATTTGTGCGCTATATGGATCTGAAGGAGAATTAACACCACCTTGTTTATTTAAATTTGTATTAAATTCTATAAATAAATTAAATAACTCATTATTATTTGGAATAATATTTTTGTCTCTATTTAAACTATTATAATTATTATTTGCAATTGTTAAAATTATATATTTAAATAATTTTTTCTTATTAGATTTAATAATTTCTTTTTTATTTTCTATTGATGCAAAAATTACATTAGATAGTTCATTTAAATATTTTATTTCATCACCATTAATATTATTAAATTCACCATTTAATTTATTTGTTAATTTCTCTATTAATTTAATATAGTTTTGTGAAGGGTTTTTATTATTATAATATGTAGTATATTGGTTTATAAAAGTATTGAATATATCTTTTATATTATATTTTGATAATAATAATTCATATAATGTATTATTGCAATATGGAATATCTTTATTTTTTACAATTTGATAATATTTATAAAGTAAATCATTTATATTTTGATTATTTATATTATCCTTATTATCTTTATTATTTAGATCATTTAGATTTTCATAATTTTGTAATTTCTTATATATTAATTTTAATTCATTATTTAATGTGTTAATATTATTATTTAAAGTATCAGTAGTAATTTGTTCTAATTTAAATTGTTTATTTAATTCTTTATTAGAATCCTTATTTAAATCATTATTAGAACCCTTAATTAATTTTTTTACTTTATTTTTATTTAAATATTTTAAAGATTTGCCACCTTTAATACTATTTTTAGCTTCTTTATAAAAATATTTATTATTTAATAATAATAATGAACTTAATCCTACTGATCCTACTCCTATATACATAAGTTTATTATAAATAGGTTTATTTTTAATAATATTACATTCTTTGTTATTTTTATTTAAATTATTATTACCATAATCTAAATTACTATCATTTAAATTACTATTATTACTATAATCTAAATTACCATAATCTAAATTACTATAATCTAAATTACTATAATCTAAATTATCATAATCTAAATTACTATCATTATTATCAATTAATAGTATAATTAATATAATTATACTTATAATAATTATAGTAAATAAAAAATAAATTAGACTATTATTAGACATTTTCTATTATAATATATATTATAGTATATTATTTAAAAGAATTTTTTCATTAATTATAAAGAATTTTTATTAATTATAAAGCAAAAAAAATAATTATTTTTTTTTGATATTAAATAAAATTTATACTTTATTAGATTTTTCTAAAAATATATCAAATGGTGTTTTTATATTTGCTTTTTGTTTATTTAAATTAGTGAATTTATTTAATTGATTTTGAGTTATTCCACTATTATCTAAATATGAAGGAATACCACCGGGAGCTATATATGGTAATGTAGAAGTTGTAGTAGAAGTAGTAGGGGAGGTAGTAGAAATAGTAGGGGAGGTAGTAGTAGCAGTAGAAGAAGTACTTATAATTTTAGATATTGAATCTTTAACCTTAGACCATAATGATGGTGGCATTGATTCAGTAGATGCTGATCCAGGTGGTGGAATTGATCCAGGAGGTGGTATTGATCCAGGTAGTGGAATTGATCCAGGAGGTGGTATTGATCCAGGTGGTGGAATTGATCCAGGTGGTGGAATTGATCCAGGAGGTGGTATTGATCCAGGAGGTGGTATTGATCCAGGTAATCTACGTTTTGGACCCTCTCTAGGTGGTGGAATTAACCCTGGTGGAATTGATCCAGGTGGTGGTATTGATGATGTTATAGGTGGTGGTATAATTTGAGGTCTAATTGATTCAGGTAATCTACGTTTTGGACCATCTCTAGGTGGTGGGATTTTTACTAAATCTGCTCTTTTATTTTTTGTATTATTTAATATATTAGTACAATTATCTATAAAATTATTACATTTATTAACTTTATTAATTATAATTTGTTTATATATTTCAATATATTCAAAATCAGCTTTATTTAATTCATTTAATAAAGATTGTAATTTTATTAGATATAATTTAACTTTTTCTATTTGTGATTTACATAATTCATTATTTGAAGAATAAATACCTTCTGAAATATTATAAATAATATAATCTTTTTTAAATACTTGGTCAATATTTTGTTTTATTTCTTGATATTTTTTAAATAAGCTTTTTTTATTTTCTTTATTTTTATTTTCAAGATTAATATTATTATCTATAAATTTTTCATTTGATATAATTTCTTCTTTAATTTCATTAGTTATTTCTTGTAATTTTTCTAAATTTTTATCTAATTCTTCTTTAGTATCATTTATTTCTTTTTGTTCAATTGTATTTAATTCTTGTCCATTAACAGCTTTATTAATAGATTCTGATTTTAAATATTTAGTTATTTCTTGGACTTCAAAATTATCCATTTCTTTTATTTTTTTATTAGATTCTAATTTTACATCTTTATTTATTTGAGTATTATTAATTTCAGTATTTTCTGTAATAACAAGTTCATCCGTTTTTTTATTAAAATTAGATTCAATATTTGATATTATATTATTTAATGTGGACATTGATTCATTAATTATTTTAATATCATTAGATTTTTTTAATCTATTTAATAAAATTAATAATTTTACAGATCGTTTAAATTTTTGAAGTATTGGTAATTTTTTAATTTCGATATTATCTTTTGGAATAATAGTTTGAATTTCATTTATAGTTTCTATTACTTTCTTTTCTTTAAGAGAATCTATTTCATCTTCTTTAATTAATTGATCATATTTTAAATTCAAAATTTCATTATTATAATCTGGATATAAAGATCTTAATTGTTCATATATTTTTTGATAATTTAATATATTATTATTTTCTTTATTATATATAATTTTTATAAAATTTGATCCAGTGTTATAATATCTTAATCTACGTATTTTAGCTAATTTATCGATATTACTATTATATATAATATATAGTTGTTTATTAATAATTTGTAAATAAGTATTATTTATTTTATTAATTAAATTATTAATTTCATTTTGATATTGTAGTTTAATATTATTATCTAATTTATTTAAATATATAATAAATTCATTATCTAAACATATATTTTCAAATTCAATAAATATTATATCTATTATATCATCTGTAGTAGTTGATTTTAAATTATCAATAAATTTATCACATGCTTCATTTAAATATGATAGATTTTGTAATAATTCTTGTTCTTTATTAATTTGTTCAATATCTATATTTATTTTTCTATCTGTTTTAAATTGTAATCTTTTAGATATCTTAGGTATTACTGATATTGTTGTATCTATAGATTTTATTGGATCTATTACTGTAATTTGTTCTATTTGTTCTTTAGTTAATGTAGATTTTTCAGCTTCTTGAATCTTTTCTATTTCATTAATTATATTATTTAAAATAGGTGTAATTGTATTCATTATAGTTAAATCATTAAGTTGTGAATTTATAATATCTTCTTTAATTATTTTATTAGATTCTTTTTGTAATTTATTGGGTAAAATTTGTATCTTTTCAATTACTTTATTCTTTTTAACTTTTTTATTATCTAACATATCAGATAATTCTTCTTTTTGTGATAATGTCATTTTTTTACTATAAGATAATATTTTAGATTCATAATTTTTCTTAAGATTCTTACTCATAGAATTATATACTAATTGTAAAAACATATAATTCTCAATATCAAATACTTCACTTAATGATTTATCTAATTTATTAAATAAATCTTTTTTTTTGTTTTCATCCTTTTGATTAACTATAGAATTAAGTATATTTATATCAACTCTAATAGGCTCAGGTGGATTAATTATTTTATAATTAGTTGTATTTTCTAAGTTAGTTTGAGTTGGTGGAATATTAATCTGAGATAGATTATTTAAATTAGTATTTTCAGTAGTATTTTCTATAGTATTAGCTTTTTTATTAAAATTTAATAAATTTGAAAGAAAATCCATAACACCACCCCCTGTAATTTCATTTTTTCCATTAATACAAGATGATTTTTGTAAAACAAATATAGAAAGTCCACTAAGTATTAATAATGTACCCATTGATAAATTAATCAATAAATTAGAATATTCAGTATAATAATTTATCAAAATCATAAATACTATAAATATAATACAAATTAATATAAATAATCCCCACATTATTTTTGGATTCATAATTACTTAAACTATTAATTATTATTAAATTATATTAATTATATTATTAAAATCTATAAAAAAAATAAAAATTGTATTATTATAATTATAATTAATTACTCATCTATTGGTTCTTCATCTTCAAAATTAATATTTAAATCATTATATCCAAATAATTCATCATCATCTTCATTTTCATATTCTTGATTTTCTTCAAAAGTATAATTAATATCATATTTATCTTCAGTAAACATTTGTTTTAATTGAGAATAATTATAATTTGTAAATAATTCATCATATTTTAAAATCTTTTTAATAATAAAATCTATAAATTCATTTAATTTATTATTAAATTTATTTTTATTAATTTTTTCTAATTCTATTATAAAATTATATATTGATTTTAAACAAAATTCAATAATTTCTTTATTAGTTTTATTTATTTTTAATTCTATTAAAATATTTGATAAGTTTATATTATATTCAGGTAAATCTTTTGATAATTTAATATTAATATCTTTAATATTATTTAATATATCATTTAAATTAGAATCATAATAATTATTTACTGATTTATTATTTTTTAATATATTATAATAAATTAGTAAATTTCTCATATATGTATTTAATTTATTTAATCTATTATCAATATTATTATAATTTATTTCTATATTATTAATATCATCATAATGATATCCTTCAGTTAATCCCAATTTTTGTAAATATAATATATTAATATTATATTTTTTAGATAATTCTATAATTAAATTATCTAATATTAATTTATTTATATTATCTATATATTTTTTATTATCATTTTTATTTAGTAAATTATTATATGATTCTTTAATATTAATATTTTTTAATTTATTTTTATTTATATCAAAACTATTTAATTTATTATTAAAATATTCTAATCTACTTTCCTTATATGTATTATATTCTTTATTAAATTTTTGATATATTTCTTTATTTTTATTTAATAAATCATAATAATTAATTTTACATATTTTACAATATATATTATCATTTTTAGAATAATCAAAATCATGAAATTGATAATCATTATTTTTAGTTGTTACTGGACATAAATTTAAGTATAAATTAAAAAATCCATTAATATCATTAATATTATTAATTAAATTATCTATAATAATATTATCATATTTATCTATATTATATAATTTATTTTTTGATTCTAAACATTTAGTACATTTATAATCTATAAATTCTAAATTATCATCAAATTTTAATGAATTTATAAATTGATCTAATTTATTTTTTTCAATTTCTATATCTTTTTTATTTAATTTAAATAAATATATATTATATTTATGTGGAAATCCATCCTTTTTACAAAAATATATATTTAAATTAATTTGTTTAGATTGATAATAACGTAAATTATTTAATTTAATTAAACTATATGGATAATTATTAGTAATTATATTTTTATTAATTAGTTCTATTTCATATTGTTTAACTAATTGAGTTAATTTAATATATTTAATATATTGTTCATACTCTTTATTTGATTTAGAATCTTTAATAATATCTAAATAAATATTATCTACTAATGATTTTTTTAATTTAGTATCTTTATTTTGAATTGTACTAATAATTTCATATATTGGTAAATTATATAATTCATTTTTTATATGATAATTAAATAAATTAAATGATATTATTTTATAATCATTATAATTATTAAGATTTGTTAATTTATCTATATTATTAATAATAGGAGATTGGAAATTATCAAATATATTATTAACTTTAGAATCAATATTTTTTTTATTTAAAACTAATTCATAATTATTAATTTTTATAAATTTATTATTAAAATTATATAATCTATCATTAAATGTAAATGATGGTAAATATTCAGACTTATTATTAGATAATGGATATATAGATTTAATTAAATAATAATAATTATAAATATTACTATTTAATAATAAATTTTCATTAGAAATTATAGATTTTTCTTTTTCATTAATAGTAATTTGATCAGTTTTTGCTACAATACCATATGTTTTTAATAATAATTCTTTAATTTGTTCTGAATTTTTAATATAATTTAGTTTATTTAATAAAATATAATTGGTACTAATTATTAAATCAAATGCTTCTTTAAATCTACTTTTCATTATATTTAATAAATCTTTAGTAGATTCTAATTTTACTTTTTTTGGTATAATAATAGGTGATTTTGATTTTTTTTGAATAATAATATCATCTTTTAAATTATTGGCAGATTTAGTAATTTCTTTTTTTCCGGTTTTAATTCTAGTTTGAAGAAAACTAATAAATGGATATTTAGACATAATATAAATTAATGTTGAATAAATAAAAATAATACTATTAAAATTTAATAAATCATTTATTTTTTCATCATTATATAATTTAGATTTACGTAATGTTTTTTCTACATTATTAATGTAAAATACAATATTATCCAAAATATAGTTTATTAAATATTTTTTTGTAACATTAAGATTTAATTCTGTAAATGTAATATAAGTATATATTATATGATTTAAATTACTTTTAATTAATTCTAATGTATCATCAGTATATTCGGCAGTATTTAATTTAACCTTATCTTTATATTCTATATTTTTTTCTAATTCTAAAGATTTCCCTAATTCTTCTCCACAAATTCTACAATAATAAATCATATTAATTTTAGCATCAGCCATATATTTATTAATAATTCTTTGCCGAATAGAAAATTCATTAACTTCTTCATCAGTATTATTTTTCTTTTTATTAAATAATAAATTATAGTATTCTAAAATATGTGGACAAATTAAATTATAAGAACATATAATACATTTATAATAATTATCTTTATTATTTATATTTTTAATTAACTTATTAAGTTCTTGTACTATAGTATATTTATTATTTAAATAAGATAATTTATGTATCAAATCTTTATGTTTACATTTATTTTTTGCATATTCTTGTTTATAATTTTCTAATTTTTTATATTCAATTAATATTATTTCTTTATATTTTTTAGGAAGATCATCAAAATTAAATGATTTATATTTTGTAAATAATACTTCTTTACTATTAGGATTAAATAAATTTGGAAATTTTTGTTTAGTTAATAATTCTAATTGTATTCTTTTCAAATTATATTCATTAATAACTTTTTGATTTTCTTTATAAGTTTTTAAATCTAATTCTTTTTTTTTAATAGATTCTATTTGATTTTTAATATTTTTATTATCTATAGAATAAATTAAAATTTTTTCATATAATTCTAATAAATTATTAGATTCAAATGCAAAATAACTATGATTATTAAATTGATTATGAATTTTATAATTTAAAAATTTATTAAATTCAGTAATATAATTTTTATTAAATTTATCATCTACTAATTTAGTTTCAAATTTATTAAAATTAATAATATCTTTATATATTGAATATTCTTTTATTAATAAATTAGAAATATTAGAATTAATAAAAGCATTATTAAAATATAAATAGCTGGCTTCTAAATATAATTTATATAAATCTTTTAAATCTTTATTTTCTATCTTATCAATATTTACAAATCCTTTATTTTCATAATTTAAATTTTTTAAATATATAAAAATATTTTGTTTAAAAAATTTAGATAAAATATGAATTATAGTTAAATTTATATATTTAAAATTATTTAAACTATATGGTAAATTATTATTGTAATATTTACTATTAATTAAACCATTTAATAATATATTAGTATTATGTGATAATTTATATTTTGAATATTTAATTTTATTAATTAAATATACAATATAAATTGCATAATTTAATAATATATTATTTCTATCTACTATAATATTTTTTTTTTTTGGAGAATCAAATAATTGATTTTTTTCTCTTAATTGAGATAAATTTTTAATATTAACAATTGGATTAAAAAATATTAATAATTTTTTTAATAATAATTTTTTAATATCAATATTTATATTTTCTAATTCTTTTTCATAATCTAAATAATTATCATTAAATAAAAAATTTTCAACTATTTGATTATATTCTATTTTATAATTACTATATGAATTATATTGATATAAATTTAAGTCTCTACTTAAATCTTCATAAAATATTTCTTTATCATTTATATTAAATGTACTACTACTATCTACATTAAAATCTGTATCTAATATAATATTAATTTCTGTCATAATATATTTCTATTATTTATAATATTATAAAGATTATTATTTATACATTATATTTTAATTATTGTATTTCTTTTAAATAAATTCTATTTTAATTTATATTAATAATAATTATAATTTAAATTTTATATTATATTAAAAAAAATTCTAATTTTAAATTTAATTTACTTAATAATTATATTATTATTAAAATAAGAAAAAGATGGTAAATAATTTTAATAATAAATATTCTCAGTCAACATTATCAAAATTTGATATAATTGGATCTTATTTTGTTAATTTATACTATAATGAATTTTATATTAAGGCTAAAAATTTAAAAACTCAAGGTGCATATAATAATATGACAGATGCATATAAAAATATTTTAAGTAGCTATGTTGATTTTTCAACACATCAAGATTTTTTTAAACAAATCGTTAAAGGTATTCATACATATTGTATTTCAACAACTAGACATACAACTATGAGTCATAAAGAATGTATAGATTTTATGGTTTCTGAGTTTGTACCTAATAATTTATGGAATTCTCTTAGAGAAAATCAAAAAAATAAATTATTTCATGAATCTTTAATAAATTGTATTAAAGTATTTACTGAAAATATTATTACTAACCATTTACATATTATTATAGATAATCATGATCAAAATGAAAATATTATTATTTTACAAGATTTATTTTTAACAGTAATTTTATTAGAAAAAGATAAAATTTTTTCTAAATTTATTAATCCTGGGGATAATAGTGGATTAGAATTATTTAAACAAAAATTACAAAAAATTATTGATGATAAAAAAAAATTAATTGATTCTAATAAAAATTTAACTGATAAAATAAATCTATTAGATTCGTTAAATAAAAAAAATTCTAATATTATTTTAGAATTACAAAAAAATAATAAATTATTAATAAATGAAATAAATAAACTAAAACAATCAAATAATGATTATAAACAAAATGAAAAGATATTATTAAAACGTATTCATCAATATACTAATATTATTAAAGAATATAATGAAATTAAAATTAGAAATCAACAAATTCAAACTAAAAAAACTAAACATAATGAAATTCAAAATAAAAAATATGAATATAACAAAATTCAAAATAATATGAATAATGATAATAATAATAATATAAATAATAATATAGAAAATAATGTAAATAATTTTGTTATTACTAATGATAGAAATAGATATAAAAATAAAAATAGTAATAATCTAAATAAAAATAGTCCTAATGATACAATAATAAAAAAAAATATTATAAATAATAATTTAGAAATTGATTATAATATAGAATCAGATAATTCAGATGAATTTAATCATTTAGAAAATATTAAAGATGATTATTTAGAAAGTATTAATAGTGATAATTTAGATACTAATGATGATAATTTAAATACTAATAATAATAATTTAGATTTTAATAATGATAATTTAGATACTAATGATAATAATATAATTAATGATGATACTGATAATAATAGCATTTATAATGAAGATACCGATGATGATGAAATAAATATGAATAGTAAAAAAAATACACAAATAGTTAAGAATTTAATATTTGAAGAAGATGATTCATCATATTATTAAATAATATTAGTTAATAAATTTTTATTTAATGACTTTTTATTTATTTAATATTTTTTTATAATATATATAAAATAATATAAAAATAATAATGCCAATTTCTATTAGAGATACTAAACAAAAATTAAATGATTGGTTTAAAACCAATAGTTTTATTCAAGGAATATTTAGTAATATATTAATATTATCTTTATTAATTGTTATTTGTAATATTTTAATATTAAACTATAATTTATATTATGATGATTTAAATATTATAAAATTATTTATATGGTCTATGTTTTCAACTACAATATTATTAATAATTAATAATAAAACAATTAAATTATATTATCAAGAAAAACATAAAAAAGAAGGTACTGAAGAATTTAAAAATATGATGGAAACTAATACTACTAATTTAATTCAAAAAAATATAAATGGTACTAATGAAATTGAATCAGATATTATAAAATTTTTAGATAGATAATAATTAAAAAATAATTAAAAATAATAGAATTAAAAAATATTTAATAGAATAAACAAATAAAAAAAATTAATATAAATTTATTATAAAATAATATAATTTTATTATAAATTCAAAGGATTATATTTTTTAATATCATAATCAATTTTAGCTAATTTTGAATTTTCAGAAATATCTTTTAATAATTTCTCTTCTTTAGATAAAATATCTTCATCTAAAGTATCTTCCATAATTCTAATATCTTTTAAAATACGATTAGTTAATGTTTTTTCAATATATTTAGTTAATTTAGAATTTTCTAATTGTTTTTCAATTTCTGATTTAATTGGAGCACCTGCTTTATCTACATTACATTCATACCACATTTCATATTTATCAACTAATTCTGATAAACATGTTCTATTACCTGGAGAATAAATACAAACATCATCAATAAATCTATTAATAATATCTTCTTTATTTCTATATTGTGCAGTTTCTTTATCTATTGTAGGTTTCATAATATTTTTTAATGAACCACCATGATTTGTATATAAATCTTTATAATATTCAACTAATATAGATAAAAATGATTTTTTAATTTCATTATTATAAGTAAATTCTTGTGCAAATTTTGGATCTTCTTTTTTTTCATATTTATTATCAGGATTTGGATTTGGTGTAAATAACATTTTAAATTCATATGTTACTACACGTCTCCAAATACCATGATCTGTTGTTTTAATTGCAAAATGATAATTTGTAGTTACCATATGATGACATACAGGTCTAAATTGAGATTGTTCTTCATATAAACCTCTTCCTGATAATGTTTCTTGAGAAGTAATTTCTTTTAATTTTGCAGTATTTAATACTTCATGTTTATTAGATTCCGAATAATATGCTAAACGAGCAGTTTTTAATTCCATTAATGATGGATCGGCTCCTGAAGATTTACTTCTAGAATCTGTTAAAAATGACAATGGCATTTTTTTACCATAATTTCCTAAAATAGACTTAACAAGTTCTGCCATAAAAGATTTACCGTTACTTCCAGAACCAGTAATAATAAAGATCATACTATCTTTTGGCCTACCATCTAAACATGATGCTAAATAATACATTAAATAATGAAATGCATCTTGTTCATCATTTGGAAATAAATTTTTAATACCATTAATTAATAATTGTGTACTTGGATTTTTTGGATCATATGGTTCATAATCAATATCTGTAAATAAAGTAATTGGATAATCATGATAATTTTTAATTAATCTAGGATTATTAGATAATTCTAATACACCATTACCAACTCCCATAATATTTTGATCTGTATTTAAATTTTGAATAAAACCACGCTTTCTAAATAAAACTTCTGCTTCACGAATAATACCTTTTTTAAATTCAGTTGTATATAGCTTTTGAGCTGAAGATCTTAATTTTTGAATTCTATTAATAATATATTCATTTTGTTCAACCTTTTCAGGATATTTTTTAACTTGTTCTTCTGCAGCTTCGATAACTTTATTTATTTTTTCAGGTAATTTATTAGAAATATATAAATATAAATTATCAGGACGTTTTTCATTTCTCCATTTATATACTTGTCCTTTAATATGTGAATCTCTATCTAAAACAAATTCATACCATTCAGTATCCTTTTTAGAAATATCACATACAAATTTATGTTTAAATAAATGATATATATAATATGCATAATGAAATTGATATAAAGTACCATTTAAAACTTTATTTTCAGAATATAAAACATCATAACTAATAGTATTTACTATATCTTTACTTAATAAACTATTAAATTTTGTTTTATTATCCTGCATTGCCCATCTAATTAATGATGCAATTGTTAATTTTCTACCATTTTGAGAATTTATAGCTTCTAACCATAAGGTTTCAAAATAATTTGGATCCCATTTTTCTGGTTTTCTCATACTAAATAATTGAGCAATAGGTTTATATTTATGAGGCGCTCCTGGATTAATATTTGCTAATGCATATATAACATCTCTCCAAGCATTTCTATCATCTGCTCTTTTTTCATCCAAAACTTCTAATACAATCGTTTTATAATAATCCAAATTTTCATCTGCATCAGTTCTTTCAGTTTCAAACGTCGCTTCAATTCTTTGTTTTTCTTCTTCAAATTTATTAAAATTTTGTTGTTCTAATAATAATTGTTGATGATATTCTTCTTTTAAATCATAATAAATCATTTCAATTAATTCACCTTGATGATTTAAGCTTAATTCACTAATAATATTATATTTATTCATAATATCATTTTTATCGCATTGAGCAATAATTAAATCATTTTTGTATTTAATTGTATACATATTAAATAATTCATATGGTTCATTACTATCTTCTTTACAATTATATAAATAATAAACTGGAACTGAATAACAACCTTTATCAAAAGTTTCAGTAGTTAGTGAACTATTAAAATGTTCAGCAAAGAAATATTGTAAATCTTTACTTTCTAATAATTTATTATAAATTAAAATTTTAGCTTGTTTAGTTAATTGAATTCCTGGAATTAGGATATGAAAACCATTTTTATACTTTTTCTTAATTTCATTATATACTAATTTTTTTTTAGTAATAATTGCTGCATAAGTATTTAATGGTTCCTTAAAATCAATAACTTCAATAAAAATTTTAATCATTATATGAAATAATTCAATAAAGGGTTTTTCATGTAATTCATTTTTATTAGAATCTTGAAATAAATCAAAATCATACATAATACCAGAACCTTCTTTTTTATCAAAATCACTATGTTGGATTTCACGAAAATGTAATGTTAAATTCTCATTAATACAACAATCTTTTAATTTTTCAAAAAATCGTGTACGAATATGAGGTTTAATATAATATTTTCCAGAAGGTGCTGTTATATTACTTTTAATTTTAGATTCTTTTGGTAATTTGAATTCTTTAATAAATTCCTTTAATTGTTTATATTTATCATTTTGTTCATAATAAATTTTATTTAATATATTAATATTTTTATTGTAATTATTAATTATTTTATATTCTACTGTATTTTCTTTAGTTTCATCATTTAATTCATTATTATTATATGATTGAAACTCAGTAGACATTATTTAATATTAATTCTTATGATATTAAGTCTTATATTAAATAATTATATTCTATATTAATAATATTTTAATTCTTAAATTCAATTTTAAATAGAAGAATGTAATAAAATAACCATTTTATTAATAGTTTTATATTTACAAAAAAATAATATTATATTAAGTTTAAATGTAAATTATAAATTAATTTTATTAAATAATAATTTTTTATTTTTAATTAAATCATAATTATTTTCTAAATCTATTAATATATAATTAAATTTATTTGTTGATTGATTATTTTTTTTATATAAAATATATAAATATTTATATTTTGGAAATAAATTATGAATATTATTAGAATTAAGTTTATTTGTTAAATAATATATTAATATTATTTTTTTCTTAATAGTGTATATATCATCAATATTAATATTATCAATATTATTATCAATATTATCAATATTATTATCAATATTATCAATATTATCAATATTATCTGTAATATTATTATTAATTTTAATATTAAATAAAAAACATTCTACTATATTAATTATATTATAATCAATTGTATTATAAATTGTATTATCAATTAAATTATCAATTAAATTAGAAATTTGTTTATTATCAATTAAGTTATCACTATTATTAAATAAAATTGGTACTTTCTGTAAATCTGATGGATTTAATATATTAACTAAAGTATTTTGAATATTAAAGATTCTTAATATTATATTATATTCACATAATAATAAATGTTTATTGTATTCTTCTAAAGTTTGAAATCTATTAATAGATTCATAAGATTCAGAATTAGTACTATTACATGTATTACAACTATCTGAACTATCAGAACTATAATTACTATTCTCACTATCAGAACTATTATCAAAATCAGAAAATTCATTTAATAAATCTAAATTATTTTTTTTTATTTTAATACTAGAATTAATAAAAAATAGTGATTCATCATTTATATTTTGAATAATAAAAATTAAAAATTTAGAATAAATAAAATTTAATAAACTATATAAAAATACTAATATTAATTGTTTATCTAATACATGAATAAATTGAATTAAAGATTGAAAATTCATATTATTTTATATTTTATTCGAATTTAAAATTGAAATTATAATAATAGTATTTATATAAATAATCGTTATATAAATATCCTAAATTTATATTTAATATAAATAAAAATGAGTGATATTGATGTAGATGAAACCTTTGATGATCAATTAGATCCTGATATTTATTTAGATGAAGATGAATTAGAAAATAATAAAAATGATTTTTTACCTAATAAAACTAAGATTGAGTTAGATAATGATGATAATGAAAATGATTATATAGATGATAAAGATGAAGAAGGTGAAGAAGGTGAAGAAGGCGAAGATGCAGATTTAAATGATGATAATTATGATTATGATGAAGAATATGCTGATTTATATGATGAAATAGATGATGATATTGAAGATGATGAAAATAAAAAAACTAATAATATTAATAAAAAAAATAAAATTTCAACAAAAATACCTATATCTAATAAAAATAAAGTAAGTTTTATTGATAATGAATTAGAAAATGATTCAAAAATTCAATATATTATAAAAAATGATGAAAAAATAACATCTAATATTTTAACTATATATGAAATTACAGAATTAATTGGAATTAGAGCCACACAAATTGCAAATGGGGCACCTATATTTACTGATATTGAATATATTAGTGATCCTATAGAAATGGCAAAAAAAGAAATTATTAATAATAAATGTCCATTATATGTTAAAAGATATATTGGATTAGATAAATATGAATTATGGGATCCAAATACTATGATTAAACCTAAGTTATAAAAAATAAAAAAAATAGAATCTATTAACTAATAATTATTAACTAATAGATAATCTTATTTCTTTTTTTGGTTTTTCATTATTTTGTCTTGAAATTTTTTGTGGAATATAAATAATAAAATCTTCATTAGAAGAACATTTATATTTATCACCCCCTAAATTTTTTGCTTCTTTTTCTAAAATAAAAGTTAAATGTTCAGTCATAATTATAACTATTTTTATATATATTTTAAATAAACTAAATTTAAAATTGAAATTTAAATATTTATTATATAATAAAATAAACTATATAATTATTTAAATTTCAAATGAAGTTTTGTGATATTTGTAATAATATTTTAATTATTTCTACAAAAAATGATATATTAAAATTTATATGTCAAACATGTTTAAAAGAATATCCTGCTTCTGAAGAAGATACATTAATGACTAATGTATCCTTTCAAGAATCAGAATCTTTATATAAATCAGAAATTTATTTAAATATAGCACATAATGATCCATTAACACCATTAATTAATAAAAAATGTAAAAATTGTAATGAAACGATTATTAAACAAATTTTAATTGGGGATAATTCTCAAGGTATTTATGTATGTCCAAAATGTAAAGTAAAATTTATTTAGTAATTGACTAATTAATAATAATTGACTAATTAATAATAATTATCTAATTAATAATTACTTAAAGAAATACTATTAGTAGTTGCATCATATGTTGTATTTAATGTTTTATTTAATGATGATGTTATAATATGTAAATTACTTTTAATTTTATAATATTCATTATTAATTATTTTTTCAATATCTAATTCTTCATTTTTTATATTTAAATTATCTAAATTAAATAAATAATTAAATCTTTTAATTAAATCAGGATTATCAATTAAATATTTTTTTAATTCTACTTTTGATAAATCTTTTAATTTATTAATAGATGAATATTTATTAATAGTATTTAAATTATAAATATTAATTATTTCATTATTTATATTTTTTTTATTAAGTAAAAAATCATTAAAAAATTCTTTAATTATTAAATAATTAGGAAATTGAAATTTTTTAGTAGTTGTATAATTATTTTCATCAATAATTTGTTCTAAATAATAATAAGATTTTTTAGAAATATCAGTTAATAAATCAATAATTTTATTATTAATAGTTATATTTTTTTGAATACTTATTTTTTTCATAAATATTAATAAATTAGTTGAAAATGTAAATATATCATATGCTGAAAAATACAAAAATAATATATTAAAATTTTTATTTTTAAACAAAAATTTAATTTTATGGGCATTATTTTTAATATAATTAGGAAAAATTTTATTTAATTCATTAATAATTCTTCTTTTTTCTACTTTAATAAAATTATTACGTATTTTATTTTTTTCCTTTTCAATAATATTTTCATCAATTAAATTTATTAATATAAAAGATCTGCTAAAATCTATAATACATGGATTAGTACCAGTATGTTTAAAAATATAACTTTCTTCTAAATATTTATCTATAGTTGTTAAATTCTCAATATTTTGATAATTTATTATATAGTCCATAACATCATTATTAATATTATTATTTAAATCATAAATAATATAAGCATCATTTTTACTTTTATTATTTGTACTTAATGTTATATTATTTAAATGTAAATCACCATGAATTATTCCTTTTAAATTTAAACAATACAAGCTATAAATAATTTCAAATAAATATTTAGAAAATTTATCATAATCTAAATATATATTACCAATATTTTCTTTTATTAGTCCATCACTTAATTTATTTAAATAATCATAAATTGTTTTACCAGAATATTCTGAAAAATAACATAAGGATATATTAGACATAAGCATAGTAGATTCAGAATCTTTAATTATTTGTTTTAATTTATTTAATAAACTATTTATTAATTTTTCTCGCTCATTAAGAGATTTTAATTCTAATAAATTATTTTTAGCTAAATATAAATAATTTAATATTTCTTTAATTCTATCACTATATAAAATTTTTTTATATATTTCTGGATTATTATATAAATTTTTATTAGAATTTTGAATTAAAAACCAATCTAAAAATATAGAAAAGCATGTAGAATTATTATTATAAATTAAATTTGTAATAATTTTATTAATTAAAATTTCTTTCCATTGAAAATGAATAATATTATTATATTCTTTTAATTGAATATAATTAAAAGGTATAAGTTTTTGACCAATAGATATCTTAAAATATTTATTATAATAATTAAAATTTTCTATAAGTATTAAAATATCAGATTTATATTTATTATATAAATTTTTAAATGTTTCAATATCTTTATTAGAAAATACAATTTCATTATATATTTCATTTTTATTTATATCTTCATCTTTAATATATATATAATATAATTCAGTTATCCATGTTATAATATATATTTTAATACATAATTCTTTATTATTTAATATTTGAGTATATTTTGTTTTTAATTGTTTATTATTAATATTAAATATATCAAATTGTAAATCAAATTCTTTATTTTTAATATTTTTACTAATTTCTTTATAAATTATATTAATAATTTTATTATTAATAATTTTAGGATTATTAATTTTATCAAAAGAAATAAATCTATGTTTATATTCACCATCCTTAGATATTAATGAATGTGAAGAAACAATATATTTATTAATAATTTTATTATTTTCAATTAATCCATATACATAAGCATAATTAATAACTTTTTTATTTCTTATAATTTTTAAAACTGTACATATTGTATTAATTTTAGATATAGATATATCATTTTGTATAAATATTAATTTTATATATTTAATTAAATTAGAATATTCATAATTAAATTTTGTTATTTGATATATTTTATTATCTTCTTTATTGTCTCTATTATTTTCTTTATTGTCTTTATTATCTCTATTTTTAGAAATATAATTATCTAATTCATAAAATCCTTTTGTATATTTTTTTTTTAAAGCAGAAATTAAGATATTATTAGTTTCATCATTTAATGATTCATTAATTAATGTCATTATATTAAATAGAAATTAAATTTATATAAATATATATAATAACTATATTATATTATTATTAGATTATTTAGAATTAAATAACAAAAATTAATATAATACAATGAGTGATTCTGAAAAAAGTTCTAAAAAATCTATAAAAAAAAATAAAACTAAAATAAGTAAAGATTTAACTGATGAAGAAATTAAAGAATTTTTAAAAAATAGTATTTTGGTTCCTAAAGAACAATGGAAAGATATTGCAATAAATGCATATATTAGTTATATTAAAGATGATAATAAATTTATTAAAGGTGGATATGTTAAATTAATATTTGAAAAAAATAATAATACTTATTTAATTTATGGAACTAAGATTGATAAATATACCAATGATAGATATTATAAAGAATTTACTATTAATTTATCTAATATTAAAGAAATATATAAAAAAATAGATCAATCTGCTATTATGGAATATCAAATAATTAAAACTCATATAACTAAATTAATTGATAATACTAATAATAAATTAGAAGAAATATTAAATCGTTTAAATAATACAGAAAAAAAAATAGTTAAATTAGAAGAAAATCATTATAAAACTTTAAAATTAATTAAAAATTTACATAATATTAAAACTTTAGATAATATTAAATAATATTAAATAATATTAAATAATATTAAATAATATTAAATAATCTTAAAATAATTATTCTACTAAACTACTAAATGCAATTGCTTTATTACTTTGCATATGATTTACTCTATTATTATTATTTTGAAATCGACTAATTCTATGACCAACCATACTTTCTTTATACATTTCTGTGTTATAATCAGTATTAAGTTTTGTACCTTCTATTGATTTATAAGTTTCATTTACTAATTTTTTATATAAATTATTTATTGTATGAGATATATTTGTATCATCTATATCCTTTTTAATTTTATAAGTTTCCATTTTTTAAAATAATTAGGTATTTAGTATTATATAAATATAATATATATTAATAAAAAAAATAATTTATTTAAAATTAAATATTTATAACTTGAATTAATCATAATTCAATATTTATAATTAAATTAATCATAAAAGAAACTATAATAATAATCTAAATAAATTAAATTATTTAAATAATCATATAAAATATCATAATTTTCATTAACATTAATATTTAATTTTTTATTTTTTAAATCAACATATATAATCATCATTAATTTATTTAATTTATTAAAATTAATTGGTAATTCACTTTGTAATTCAACACAATCTAAGGTTAAATTATTTTTAAGAATTTTATCCATATTATTAATATTTGATGTTAAAATATTATAATTTTTAATTAGATATCTAGTCATATATTTTAATAAATAATCATACATTTTAATTACAGGTTTATAATCTGGAAATAATAAAATGAATAAATTTAAATCTTTTTTTGTTAAAAATATTTTTAAACTTATTAAATTTAACATATTATAATAATTTTTATCAATAATCATATTATTAGATTTATCTAAAACATTATAAAAATTTAACTTTTTTGTAAAAGTGTGATTATATATTAAATTTCGAATTTTACTCATTAAATTACTTTCTAATAAAATATTAGAATAATCTTTTGTATTTGAAAAATTATTAGATCTTAAAATAATACCAAAAATTGGTTCATAATTAGATAAATGTTTTTCTTTTTTATATCTTCCAATTTCATTAGATAAATATGAATATATAATATTAATATCTTTAAAATTATTTAAATCATATTTATAACTAATTGGTAATCCAATATCTTCTTCTTCATTGATATTTAACTTACCTTTTTCATTAAATACTTTCATATCTACTGATTGTAAAAATGTAATTTTATTATTATTAAAATGAATATTTTCAATAAAAGGGTGATATGAAGTATATTTAATACATATTGTATAACATTTATTAATATCTAAATTATTATATGAAAAATTTGGATATAAATCTAATAATTCATCTAATATATTTTTATAAGTTTTATTATTTACAAAATTTAGATTATTTGCATCATATGCTTTATTTGTTGATATTTTCCATTCATTATTATAATAATATAAATTAAGAATAGTACCATCATAAACTTTATATAATTGATATGCATTTAAATTATAATATTCTTTAATTTCTGATTTAATTAATTTTTGAGAATTAAACATTTGAGTTGGAATTACTAATAATTTATATTTATTATTACTTTTATTATATTCAGCAATTAATCCATTACATTCAAAAGAAATAGGATTAGTAAAATCAGATTTAAATCTATTAGCCATAAAGATAATTCTCTGATTATCATCATTTGTATTTTCAATTACAGTTTTAATATAATTTTTATATACAAAAGATCTAATATAGTTTAATGATTTATCTGATTTTTCTTGTAAATATTTTGCTGTATTCATTATTATTAAATTTAAAATAATATAATATAGTTTTAATAATATATAGTTTTAATATTTAAATACTAATATAATATTCAATTTTATTTACTAATATGGGTGCTTCTGAATCTAAAAGTACATCTATTAATGAAACTTTAAATAATATAGTTAATGAAGTTGTTAATAAGTCATCTACTACCATTAAAACAACTGCAACTTCTGAACAAACAATTAAAGTTAAATGTACTAAAGAAGAATTAAAGTTAGCTACTGAATCATATAATAAATTATATGAAGCCTGGGCAAAATATGGCAGTAAAGGCACACCTCCTGAACAAATGATGTGTGTTGCAAAAAATATATCACAAGATTCTGTAATAACATTAAAAACAGATGATAAATCAAAAAATGATTTACAAAATAATATTGAAAAAGAATTAGCTAATAAAGCAAATCAAATAACTAAAGAAAAAATAGAACAACCAATTTTAGGATATTCTAATTCTCAAATTAAAGCAATTAATCAAATTAAAAATAATATTAAAAATAAAACTTATTCAGAAACATTAAAAGATGTTATTAATTCAGTATTAGTTAAACAAACAATAGATGTAAGTGGTGCAGGTGTTGTAAATTTAAATCAAAAAGCCGCAGTTTCATTAATATCTTCAGCAATTACTGATTCTTTAACATCTGGAATAGATAAAACTGTTATTGGTAATACTAGTGAACAGACTAAAGAAGTTGAAAATAAAAGTGCAATTGGTAGTGTTTTAAATAATTTTATAAGTACAGTTGGTTCTGTATTTAATAATGCTATAGATACAGTTGGATCAATTTATATGGTAATGATTATTGCTGGATTGATTTTTGTATATTTATTTAGATGTCCTATTTCTACATTTTTCCCCCCAGCTGCTTTTATTTTATGTAGTTCTAATAATAGTGATGATGAAGAAGAAGAATATGAAGATGGCGGTGAAAATTATAAAAGAAAAAAAAGATTAAATAAAGTAAAAAATAAACAAAAAAATAAACAAAAAAATGAAGATTTAAATCAAGATACTGAAGATGAAGAATAAATAAAATTATTTAAAATAATTAGATTTAGATAATAAATTAGTACTTTCATTTATTGATGAATCATTTATATCTTCTTCATATTCCTTTTTTTTAAACATATATTTATTACCAAAAATACCCATTCTTCTATCTTTAAACCCAGACTCTCTAAAATCACCATCCATTTCAAAATTATCTTGATGTAAAGCATCATTTGATTGATTATTTGGTTTACGATGTTGATTATTTTTTTCATTATCATAATTATGTAATTTTTGTTCTATTGTATTTTTAGCTGAATCATAATTATTTTTATATTCAGCTATTTTACTAGAATAATTAAATATTTCATAATTATTATTATTTTGATTTAATTTATCATTATTAACTAAATTATTATAATATTGAAAATCTGTATTATTATTATTTAATAAATTAATAGTTGATTTATTATTAAATTTCTCTTTATTATTTCCTTTATTTAAATAATTTTCATTATTTGATTTAATAGATTGATATAATAATTCATTAATTATATCAACTTTATCTTTAGCTTTTATATTAGATTGTTCTTTATTATTACCTTTATTTAAATAATTTTGATTATTTGATTTATCTATTTTATAAAAAATTTCATTTAATTGAGTATATTCTTTATGATTAAATAATTTATCATTTAATAAATCAATTAATTTAGATTTTTTATCATCAACTTCTGTATTTAATAATTCATTATTTTTAAAATGTTCTTTATTTTTGTTTATTTTTCTAATTTGATCCATAGATGATTCTTTATATTTAGTATCTTGATTATTAAAATCACTTTGCTTTTTATTTTTTAAATTATCTGTAAATAATATTAATTGTTTTAATAATTGTTGTTCAGTATCTAATGTTCGATTTTTATTATCTTTAATTTGTTCATTTTTATTTTTTAATATATTAATATCATTTGGATTATATTGAGAAAATAAAGCATTATATTTTGCAATTTTAACCTTTTGATCTGGTACTGTATTCCAACCACTTGGTAATGCATCTAATGATAATGTAGAAACATAATCACGACGATTATGTAAATCTTTAATTAATGTTAAATTTGGTAAAGTGTCATCAACATCATGTAAATAGACTTTTGATTTATCAGATTTAATTGCATTAAAACTATTAGTCCATGCATCACTTGATTCTTCAAAATTTTTATATCTTTCCTTAAATCCTAAATAAGTACTTTTTTTATTTTTTTGCATTTTAGATTCTGAAATACCTGCTGTATGAATAGAATTGTCAGAATCATCTTTAAATGAATATTTATAATCATCTTTTCTATGCCAAATTTGTTCCTGATATTTACCCATTAATGGACCATTATGAATAGATCTCGGATCTTTATCAGTAAATCCTAAAAATAAATCATTTTGAAAAGGTTCAATTGAATTTCGTCTACCATAATAATGACTATTTAATTTTGCAACAGAATCTGTATTTTTTCTATTTTCTTCATAAGCAAATCCAGGTTTTTCAGGAGTAAAGTCTTTTAATGTATTTTTATAATATGAATCTAAAATATTTGGATTTTCTAATATTGTTGTTATTTCAAATTTATTTTTTATTTTATTATTATCTATATATCTATATGTTCCTAATTTAGACATTTTTTTGATAATTAATATTTTATATATTTATTATTTATATTATAATATAATAACTATTTTTTAACTATTAAATATTTTATTTATCATAATACTTTAATAATTTATCATAATGGAATCACATAATTATTTAAATAATGATAATAATAACCAAGATAATAACCAAGATAATAATATAAATAATACAAATAATAAAATTAGAAAAAAAAGTAATAAATATATCAAAGAATATATTAAAGAATATGATTATGTTTATGTACCATATCAAAAATCTAAAAAATCTATGAATAATCCATGTAATGAAATAAATAAACATGTAAATAAATATAATAAAAAAAATGATAAATATTATAATCCTGATGCTGTATATTTAAAAGGATTTAAATATATAACTAATAGTGATGTATACTTTGCTAATTAATATAGTAATATATTTTTTTTTATTTATAATTAAAATTGAATTAATATTTAAAAAATATTAATTAAAATAATAATAATAATATTTATATATTAAAAATGCTATCAAAAATTATTCTCTTTTTTAAAAAATCTAATAAATTAAATGAACCATCAGAGATTATAGAGAATTCATATTTTGATAATAATACAAAATCATTTACTTCTGATATTGATTTTAATAATAATATTACAGATACTAATTTATATAATTTATTTTCAAAATATTATAATGAATCAGAAAAATCTAATTATTCAGAAAAATCTGATGAATCAGAAAAATCTAATTATTCAGAAAAATCTGATGAATCAGAAAAATCTAATTATTCAGAAAAATCTAATTATTCATATGAATATAATTTAGATGCAGAAAAATATAAATATTATGAATATATTTCTTATGTAAATGAGAATGATAGTCAATATGATGATTCATCTGAAAATGAATCTAAATTAGATATTAATAATGATAATTATGATTTATACAGTAATGAATCTGATAATAATAGTAATGAATCTGATAATAATAGTAATAAATCAGATAATTCTAATAGTAGTTTAAATAGTGAAAATAATAGTAATAATTTAAATAATGAAATTGATGAATTAACAAATTCAAAAAATCATAATATTTTTAAAAAATTATTTACTAATATTAAAAATAAATTAAAAAACCATAAATCGTCTAAAAATAATAAAAAATTAAAAAAAAAATTAATTGGTAGTAATAATAAAATTAACTATGAATATGATATTCATGAGTTAATTCATGAAGTAAAACATTAAAAAATTATTATTATTATTATTATTATTATTATTATTATTATTATTATTATTATTATTATTATTATTTTAATTTGATTTTTTTTCTTCATTTAATTTATATTCAACATAATTATTTAATTTATGAATAATAGAATTATTTAATCTATCTAGATTAATTCTAACACCATCTGAATTTTGTTTAAATAAATTTGAATCTATATGTTCTCTTTTTAAAAAATTTAAAATAGATATTAATGTTTCTTTATTAAATTGTAAACATCTATGACATATATTTTGTTTAATTATATCAATATTATTATCCATAGCATCATTATTTATATCATCATTATTCATGGAATTATTATCCATAGAATTATTATTTATAACATCATTATTTATAATATCATTATCCATAGAATTATTATTTGTTAATTCTAAACTCATTTATTATAAATTATTTTTTATATTTATTATAAATATCAAATATATATTGATTATCTGTAATTAATTTTTTAGTATTATATGTTATACTTAAATCATTAATTAATTTTAAATATAAATAATATTTTTTACATAATTCAAATAATACTAAATATGTATTATTTTTAATATATTTATTAATATCATTTTCTTTATGAATACCAACTTTTCTATTAGATAAATCATATTTATCATCTAAACTTATAATAGAATTGTTATATTTATCAATATTTTCAATACATTTAATAATATCAATAGAATTATCTGGCATTTTAGATATTTTATTATATGGATATACTAAATTTTTAAAATAATCCCATGTATTTGATTTATTTTTTAATATATCTTCTTTATTTTTTTCTTCTAATTTAATATATTGGATTATATTTTCATTTAATAAATCTAATTCTTCTTTAGATATAGTATCTAATTTATAATATATAGTATCATAAAAAATTGGTACAAATGGATAAGAATTAATTGAAATTTTATCAGATCCTAATGTATATTTTACCTTTCCAACAACAATTGGAATTTTATATCCTTTTTTAAAATCTACTAAATCTGAATTATTTTTAATTAAAGCTAATATATTATCTTTTTTAACAATAATATTATTATTTACTTTTTCTTGAATTTCCATATCTAATATAATTTCATTTTTATTATAAATAATACATTCTGCTTCAAATTGAATAGATATATTAAATGAACAATTTAAATCATTTTGATTTGATTCTAATAAAGATCTATTGATAATTTTAGTTATTTTAATAATATATGAATTCATATAACATTTATTACAATACTTTTCTGAAATTAATTGAATTAATTTATCATTTAAATTTTTAGTAAAGATATAATTAACATTATCTATATTTAAAATAATATCAAAAATTTTAATAAATTTCATATTAAGTTCTTATAATTGTATTATACTTATTTTAATATTTATTATAATATTAAAAATATTTTCAATTTTAAATTAATTTACTAAATCTATAAAAATTAATATATGATAAATAATTATTATATATATTATCATTATAATTAGATAATATTAAAATATTAATTTTATGATTTATTTTTTTATATAAAGTATTAGATTGATAAATTAATTTGTTATAAAATATATTTATAGATTCTTGAATTAAATTTATATCTATAATACTATTAGTTAATTTTATAATAATATATTTTAAATCCATAATATAATTAGATAATTTATATTTATTAATTTCATTTTCTAAATTAATTAAAACTTGATTATTTTTATATGATGATTTATTGTTTTTATTAGGTTCTTTGTTTTTATCTATTGTATCTGTAATTATAATATAATTTATAGGTTTTATATTATTAATATAATTAGTAATATAATTCATAATAAAATTTAAATATTTAATATTTTTATGAATTATCCATATAATTTTATTATTAACACATCTTATTAAATTACTAATATTTGATTTTAATGGTTTATGTATATTATATAATCTTAAATAATTATCAAATGATAATGTATTATATATCTTAATATCCATTAAATTATAAAATGTATAATCTATAAATAAATAATTATTTATATAAGTATAATTTTGTAAATAATAATAAAATATTTTATATATTATTTTATTATAAATAAAACCATAGATTTTATATTTATTTAATAAATATAAATTATCTATATTATCTATTATTAAATAAATAATATAATAATTAACTGATATTGTTGGATTTATAATAATATAAAATTTTGATAATTTTTTTAATATTTTACATAATGATGAATAATTTAATATATAATTGTTAATTATAATTTTATAATACATTTTTGTATATTATTATTAATATTTAAAACTAAAAATATATTTAAAACTAAAAATATATAATTTAATATATTAAGAATTTATAAATAATTATTTATAATGGATCAATTAGAATATAAATTATTAAAACATGAATATTCAGAAGAGGAATTAAAAAAAATTAATGATTTTAATAAATCACATACAGATATGGCTAAAAATTTATTAAAATATAATAGAGATAATATATTAAATAATGAAATATATGCAAAAATGGAAATTAAAGATAGAATTAAATATGTTCAAAAATTAGAAGATTTTCAATTATTTTGTAGAACATACCCAATTGTTAGTAAATATATTATTGCTTTTGGATTATTTAGTTCTAAAGCTTTTAAAAAATATTTAAATTGGAAAAGTAATATTAGACCAAGTGATACTTTTCGTAATGAATTAATTAATAATCCTAGAAAACAAGAACTTTGGAAAAATAAATATGTATATGCAATATATGTAAAATATTTATTTCAAGAAAAAAATGCTCATAGTAATTTAAATGATATAAATCAAATTTATTTACAATCTGTAAATGCTTTAAATGCAGAAACTAATGAATTCTTTAATTTATATGAAAAAGAATTAAATAAAATGGAAGAAACTAAAAAAGAATATAATTCAGAAAGAAAAAATAAAATTAAAGAACAAATTAAAATTAAATTACAAAAAGATGAAAATTAAAAATTATTTAATATTAAATTTAAAAAAACTAGAAAAATTATTTAATATTAAAATATTAGATTATAATAAATATAAATAGAAAATAATATATAATGTTTTTACATTTTTTTTATGTTACTTATAAAAAAGAAAAAAAAAATTATATAGTCATTTTAAAAACTAAAACTAATAACTCAATAGAGTTTCACCAAATCAATGATATTTTATATAAACATTTATATTTAATTTCATCTAATTCAATTAATAATGATAATAATAATAATTTAACATTTAATTATTTTGAATATTTTTATATTAAAAAAGGATTAATTCTAGAAAATCAAAAATATATATGGGATAAATTAATTAAAATATATTTAAAAAAAATTAATATTATGAATATTATTGATGAGGATTTTATTAGTAATTTATATAATACTAATATATTATTATATAATTGTAATTTATATAATAAAGAAATAATTAATTTTATTATAGAACATTATAGTGAAAAATATAAAGAAGATAATTTAAATGATATTATTAATGAGATTAATAAAAATGTTCCAATATTAGAAGATATTGATAATAATACTGATAATAATACTAATATTAATACTGAAAATAATATTGAAAATAATAATTAAAAAATAATTTATTAAATTATTTTAATAAAATATTTTTTTTAATATACAAATTATTTAATACTTAACTTACTAAATTACTAATTTATTAAAAATATCAATGAATTATCAAAAAGTTTTATCTATTTTTTATTCTTTAATTATATATTTACAATTTTTTCAATTTGTATTTGGTAATGATTTATGTAATTATATAGCTAATCAAAAATATCAATCATTAATAAATCAATTTCCAGAACATAAATCTAAATTTGAAGTATTATCAAAAATACCATTACCAATATGGATTACAGATAGAGATAATAATGCATTTAATAATGCTCAAAATGCATTACAAAATTGTAATGGATTAACTAATGTATTTATTTTATATGCATTACCTAATAAAGATTGCGAAGCTGGATTTTCTTCTGCAGGATCTAATAAAAATACTCAAGATTATTTAAATTATATTAATAAATTAAAAGATACTGTCGGTAATAATGAGATAATATATATATTAGAACCAGATGCCATTGCATTAAGTTTAGATAATAAATGTGGAAGACAAAATAATTATCCTGGTCATTTAAAATCAGCAATTGAAATTTTATCACAAAATCCAAATGCAAAAATGTATTTAGATATAGGATATTGGGTTATTATTTATGGAGAAGATCAAGTTAAAAAAGTTATTAATTTAATTAATGAAATTGATCCAAATAATAAAATTAAAGGTATTTCATTAAATTTGTCTAATTATAGAAAAAATGATGAAATGATAAATGCATGTAATAGATTTAAACAATTATCTGGAAAAAATTATAATTGTATTATAGATACTAGTAGAAATTGGAATGGTCCTAGTTCAGATAATCAATGGTGTAATTTAATTTCTGGAGGAATTGGAGAATTACCAATGCAAAATCCAACTAGTAATATTGATTATTATTTATGGTTAAAACCTCAATCAGAATTAGATGGGCCATGTATTGGATTTAGTAATTCATATCAAGTCAATAAAAATGCAGGTGATTTTGATTTAGATTACTTACTAAAATTATGGAATAATGGTAATCCAGAATTAAAAAAATGTTAAAAAAATATATAAATTTATTCATAATTTAATTCTAATTTTTTTTCAATTTTATCTATTAAATTATTAACATATAATTCTGCAAGATCTTTATTTATTTTTTTATTTATTTTTAATACACATGTATGTAATTTATTATTATATGTAATTATTACTTTTAAATATATTATATTATTTTTTTTATCTCTAATTAAACTAGTTGATAATTTTTTAAACATTTTTCCTAATAACATATCAATTCTGATTAATATATAAGTACCTGATTCAATTAAATCTGAAAATTCCATTTTAGTTATTAATTAATATAATATTTAATTCAATTTTAAAAAAAATATAATAAAATAAATTAATAAAATAAATTAATAAAAAAAATTACATTAATAAAATTATCTTATTAATTATTTAAACTATTATGTAAATTATTACATAATGCAATTAAATTATTATTATTATTATTATGTATAGTATTTTCTATTTGTTTATGTTTTTCTTTAATTTCTTCAATTAAAATTTTATTTTGTATTTCTAATTCTAATAAAATTTTATACTTTTCTTGTAAGATATCATAATTAATTCGTTCTTTATTAAATAAATCTAATAATTTAATTTGAAATTCCTTTTTATATTTATCATATTCATAATTAGAATATGTTAATATTGGATGTATAGATAAATATTTTAAAAAATATTCATTTTCATCATACATTTCATAAGTAGAATTAGTCATAATTATTATTTATTTATAAAAGTTATTTATAAAAATTTCTATTTAATATTCAATTTTATTTTAATAATTTTAAATATATTAGAATAAGAATGATAATTGCATAGTAAATTGACTAGTTGATGTAATATGCCTTCCTGATAATAATCTTAAATAAAAATTAACATAATTTGGATTAGTATCAGAAAATTTTTTATTTTTATAACCAATACTAAAATTAGAAGCACTAATATTAATTCTAAAATATGAACTATCTACTGGTCTAAAATGTTTAGATTGTGATAATGGGATAGCAAATATAATATTATTACTTTTAATATTATTAGCATTACCTATACCTATAACATTTAAATCAGTTGCATTATTAACAATATTTGAACATAATAATACATAATCATCTGCAAAAATTTGATCATATATTAAAGGATCAGTAATAGAAACTATATCAATTAAATCAAAATAACTAGTTTGTTCAAATCCTAGTATATAATGTAATGATCCAGATGTATTTCCAAAACTACTTCCTACACTTACTATCCTATTTAAATCCCCTCCAACCCATATTATACTATTCCAATCCATATTAATTGGGGAATTTAATGGTGAATATAATGTACCTCCTATAGTTTCTGACCAATTAATTCCATCAGATGATGACATTATTCTATTAGTTACTCCAGATGAAGCAACTGCTACAAATCTATTTAAACCAGTCCATACAACAGATGACCAATTATTATCTGCTGGTGATACTCTTATAGTCCAATTTATACCATCAGAAGAAGTCATTATTCTATTTCCTGTTCCAGAACTTGCAACTGCTACAAATTTTTTTTGTCCATTCACACCTCCCCAACAAACAGAGGTCCAATTATTATTAGCTGCTGATGCTTGGGTTAACCAAGTAATACCATCAGATGATGTCATTACTCTATTTCCAATACCTGATGATGCAACAGCTACAAATAAATTTAAATCTGAAGACCAACAAACAGAAGTCCAATTATTATCAGCAGGTGATGTACGAGTAGTCCATATAATACCATTAGATGATGTCATTATTCTATTACTACTTCCAGTAGAAGCAACAGCAACATATTTTTCTTGACCTGATGATCCTCCCCAACAAACAGAAGTCCAATTATTATCAACAGGATTATATCTAATTATCCAATCAGTTCCATCATAAGATGTCATAATTCTATTTTTTATTCCAGAACTTGCAACTGCTACAAATTGTTCTTCTCCTGATAATCCACCTCTACATACAGAAGTCCAATAATTATCAATCAATAATTTAACTTCATTCCATTTATATATATCTTCAGAAATACCTACAGATTTACCAATCCCAATTAAAAATTCTGGCCCATCATATATATATTTCCATTCATAATTAATAGATATCATAGATAACTCCCAAGTAATACCATCTATAGAAGAAATCATATAATTTCCAAGTTCTGAACTTATTGCAATAAATTTATTTATTAAGGTAGACCATATTATTGAATTCCATGCATATTCAAATGTAAATCTAATATTATATAAAGTTCTAATATCAGTTTCTGATGTTTGAACTAAAACAGCATCTGAAGAAATTATTGTATTATTGCCTAATTGTCCATTTGTATTATTTCCAAAAGATTTAATAGTACCATTATTTATTATAACTAAACTATGATCATTACTAGAAATATATAATGCATTATTAATATTTAAAACACTTACAGGAATATTACTTTGTGTTGTTGTTCCATCACCTAATTGATGTTCATTATTTCTTCCCCAAGATTTTACTGTACCATTATTTAATATTGCAAAAGAACTATTTTTACCTGCAGAAATTTTAATTGCATTTGTAATATTTAATACATTAACTGGACTATTTTGTTGAGTAGTTGTATTATTACCTAATTGACCATAATCATTTTTACCCCAGGATTTAATAGTACCATCAGATAATAAGGCTAATGAATGTCCTTCTAATGATGCACTAATTAATATTGCATTATTTATACTAGATACTGAAATAGGAATAATACTATTTATAGTTGTTCCATTACCTAATTGTCCATAATCATTTAATCCCCATGCTTTAATTGTACCATCAGATAATAATGCTAATGAATAATTTTTTCCGGCTGATATTGCTATTGCATTATTTATACCAATTACATCTGTAGGTATTATACTATTAGTAGTTGTATTATTACCTAATTGACCATAATTATTTCTACCCCATGTTTTAATCGTACCATTAGCTAATAATGCCATACTATGATTAAGACCTGCACTAATAGCAATCGGATGTTCAATATTTAATACTGTACTTGGGATGGATATTTGAGTAGTTGTATTATTACCTAATTGTCCATAATCATTATTACCCCAACATTTAATTAATCCATTTTTTAATAATGCTAATGAAAAATTTTCCCCGGCAGCTACTGAAATAACATCAGTTAAATTATTTACTATAATAGGTCCATTTTTTTGTATAATTGTACCATCACCTAATTGTCCATTTGTATTATTACCCCATGCTTTAATTGTACCATTTTTTAATATTGCTAATGAATGACTTCCACCAGCATCAACATATTGAAAAGAATTAATATAATTATTTTCATTAGTATATGGATTAGGTATTGTTTGTAATGACCAGTTTATTCCATCAGTTGAAGTCATTACTCTATTTCCTATTTTATCTAAACCAAATGAAGAAATTGCTACAAATTTTTCTTCGCCTGATATACCCCCCCAACAAATAGAAGTCCAATTATTATCAGCAGCTGAAAGTTGAGTAGACCAAGTAATTCCATCAGATGATGTCATTACTCTATTTCCTATTCCAGAGCTGGCTACTGCTACAAATTTTTCTTGTCCTGATAATCCTCCCCAACAAATAGAATTCCAATTATTATCAGCAGCTGATGTTTGTATTGACCAAGTAAATCCATCTATAGAAGTCATTACTCTATTTCCTATACCTGAATTAGCTACTGCTACAAATTTTTCTTGGCCTAATAATCCTCCATAAGTTAATGATGACCAATCATTATCAGCAGCAGAAATTTGTGAATTCCAAGTAAACCCATCAAATGATGTCATAACTCTATTTCCAATACCAGAACTAGCAACTGCTACAAATTTTTTTTGGCCTGGTATTCCATTATGTATTAATGCTTTCCAATCATTCAATGGAGATATTTGATAACTCCAATTAATACAGTCATATGATGTCATAACTCTATAATTTATACCACGCGATGCAATAGCAACATATAAATGTTGATCTTGAGTATTTGGATCATCAGATATTTGATGATAGGCAACTGATGTCCATATATTATCATATGGAGAATCTATACTTTGCCAATTATTAGTTGTATTAATGGCTCTCATAATTCTATTATTAGATCCATTTGAAGAGACAGCTACTATTATATCATCATTTAATATTCTAGCATATGCTAATGACCTCCAATCATTATTATTAACACTTACTGCTGAATACCAATTAGTACTATTAGAAGAATACATAACTCTATCTCTAGTTATATTATTAAAATCAAACCCAATACCAAATTTTGCCCCGGTTGTATTTTTTAATGTTATTTTTTTAGTAATATTATCATAGGCTAAATTAAAATTAGCTGCAGGTGTAAAATAATTTTTATAATCATTTAATTGATCTTCTATTAAATCTAAAATTTCACCAATATTTTCATATTGAGTTAAGCCTAATCCTAAATTTAAACTAATAGTAGTATCTTGAGTTTTATATTTATTTGGAATAATTCTTTTATTTGAATCATATAAAACCATTTTACAATTTACATCATTATAATTAGGAAATGGCCCTGCTGGATCTCCATTAGGAGTTGATCCAGAACCATTTATTACATCTATATAATTATAAGTACTAATACTTTGAGTAGATGTCCCACTAGCTGTATAATTAGTTTCATTAGTTTTTTTTGTTGTTAAATTATATAAACCATTACCAAATCCAATTAATGGTCCAATAGAATCTTTATGACCAAAATCTATTGTGCAAGGATTATTACTAGTAATAGTATAAGCAGAAGTAAATGATTCTCTTTCTATTTTATAATTAGTTACTAAGTTTTCAATAGAAGATTCTGTAATATCTAATATTAAATCATTACCAGTATATGGTAAATATACATATGGTTTACTAGGATCTCTTGGATTATTTAATGCTGTTTTAATTACTTGTGTTAATTGATAATCTGTTTTAATTGCTGTATTAAATTCTACTACTATTAAATGAGTTATATTTTTATAAATAACATAAAATGAATTATTACTATTTCCAAATAAATTAATTTCAGCATTTAAATCCATATCCAATAATTCAATATATTGTGGTGCCTTAAAGAATAAATTAGTTGGAAATGTTAATTCTATATCATTATTTAAATTATATACATTACTTTTATTAGCATTCGATAATAATACATTTTGACGAATCATATTTTTATTTAATTAATCCAATAATATTAAATATTAACTTGAAAATAATTTTTATAATATATTATATATTTTATTATATATATTTTATTGTATATTAAGATAAAAATAAATACAAAATGGTTGTTATTAATCAAAATACTAGTTTTAAAATATCAGGTTTTACTTATACAGGTACAGATACTCAATTAAATTATACAGCTAATGTTAATGCAGGCATTGCACAGCCATCAAAGGCTCTAATATTAGATTCTACAAGTAATTTAATTGGAATAAATTCACTTAATTTAAATAGTTTATCAACTACTAGTTTAACAGTAAATGGTACATTAATTAGTAATAATATTATTAATAATTTAGTAGCACTAGATGGAGTATCGCCAGGAACAGCTTCTGCATCTAAAGCATTAATAGTGGATAGTTCTCGAAATATTACTAATATTAATTCATTAGTTGCAACTAATTTAACAGGTACTTTACAAACAGCATCTCAAGCAAATATTACTACAATAGGTACATTAACTTCTTTAACTTCAAATGGAAATGTAAATATTGCTCAACATAATGGAACAACAATTGGATTACAATTAAATGGTGTATTAGTAACAGCAGGTGCTAGTGAATTAAATAGATTAAAAGGAATAACTGCGACAACATCAGAATTAAATAAATTATCAGGTGTTTTATCAACAACTGCTGAAATTAATAAACTTAATGGATTATTATCTACAACATCAGAATTAAATATATTAAATGGTGTAACTACAAGTACTGCAGAAATAAATTATTTATCAGGTACTACTATAGGAACAGCTGTCGCTAATAAAGCATTAATAGTTGGAGCAGGTCCAGATGTATCTGGGTTTAGAAATATAAATTTATCTGGAACAATTACTTCAAGTGGTGGTAGATTTATGATGGGTGGAACAACTTGGGGTTTATCACATAAATCTACCAATACTGTAGTAGAAATGGTTTCATATACAGATGGTTCAAATAATAATTATATGGGTACTTATACAGCTCATGATTTTAGTATAGCTACAGGAACTTTGCGTAGATTAGTAATTAAATCAGATGGTAAAATTGGAACTAATACAACAGTACCAATTAGACAATTTGATATTAATGCAGCTGATGGTAATTGTTTACGATTAATTTTTAATAATAATTCAGGTACAGGTACAGTTTATTGTGATCAATCGATTAGTTCAACTGGTGATGTTAGTTTAACAGCTGCTGGTACAGCTCCTGGTTTTACATTAACTGGAGGGAGAGTTTTAATTAATAATTCAACTGCATCTACTTCTACATCAACAGGAGCATTACAAGTGTTAGGAGGACTAGGAATAGGTGGAAATATAAATTCTGCAGGTAATATAACTACTTCTGGTACAATATTAATCAATAAAACAAATTCTGCAAATGCCGTTGCTGATTTTATTGGTAGTAATACATATCTAAATGGAAGTCATAATAGAGTATTAAGATGCTCTGGAAGTAATGTTTCACCAGTAATTTTAGAAATACAAGTAAATCAAAATACATCTTCAACTACGACTAATTCTGCATGGATCGGTACCACAACAACTAATGATTTTCAATTAGGTAGTAATAATTTATCAAGAATGACTATCTTATCATCTGGTAATATAGGTATCGGTACTACTACTCCTTCATATGGATTAGATATTAATGGATCATTAAATGCCACTTCATTATTTTTATCAGGGACGCAAGTGACAGCAAATGCTAACCAATTAAATATATTAAATGGTGTTACTGCAACTACAGCAGAAATCAATACATTAGCTGGAGTAACTCCTGGTACTATTACAGCTTCTAAAGCAGTAGTCGTTAGCTCATTAAGACATATTGGAACATTTGGTAATATGAGTTCTGATGGTGTTATAAGTATTCATAGATTAGGAGAAGGATTAAGACATAATAGTGATAGTAATGTTAATAGTAATACTGTTTCTATTAGAACAGTAACAGATACTACAAGTCCTGCATCTGGTGCTATCGGTACAACTAATAATCATGCTTTTCATTTATATACTAATGGACCTTCTAATAAAAGATTAAGTATTACAAATTCTGGGAATGTTGGAATTGGTACAACTACTCCTAATTATACATTTGAAGTAAATGGTACTATTGATTGCAGTCAAAGAATATTAATTGGTACATCTACAGATACAGCAACTACAAGGATGATATCTGCATTAGATAGTACATTACTTACTGGAGAAAATAGAGTATTTACATTAGGTAGAGCAAATTCTGCTAATAATCAATCAGAATTTGGATTTAGATATATAGCAGATGGTTCAACATCTAATTATTTAAGTTTAGGTTTACATACTTCTCCAACCAGTTTAAATATTTTAGGTAGTGGTAATGTAGGTATTGGAACAACATCACCTACAGAAAAATTAGAAATTAATGGTAATTTATTAACTTCTGGAGAAATTAAATCAACTTCTGGTAGATTTTGGATGTTAAATACTGAATATGGTTTAAGTCATACAAATAGTACTGGCGGAGGTGCTGAAATAATTACTTATTCTAATGGTATTGATGATAATAGTATTGGAACATTTAGTTATAATTCATTTCATTTAACTACTTATAATACTAATAGATTAAGTATAACTGCAGATGGTGATATTTCTATTAATAATAATACTGCTAGTACATCATCAACCACAGGATGTTTAACATTAGCTGGTGGATTAGGTATTAGTGGAAATACATATATTGCAAATTCAACAGTATTAGGCACAACTTCTAGAACTAATTTAACAAATTGGGATGTTAATGGAATACAATTTGCAACTTCTTCTTCATCATATACTTTAACAGCAGGTAGTACTCCTACAAAATTAGTAGCTAATTCATTTGCTCAACCAACATTTGCTGCAACTGCATCAACTAATTTAACATATGCTGCAACTGTTTATATTCATAATTCTCCAACATTAACAAATTTAACAGCTACTGAAAATCATTATGCATTATATATTAATGCAGGTAGAGTTAAAATAGCTACTACGACTGCTTCTACTTCTACAACAACAGGAGCTTTAATTATTTCTGGTGGCGTTGGTATAGCTGCTGATAGTACAATTGGAGGTATATTATCTATTACAAATACAACTGCTTCTACAAATTCTACAACAGGTGCTTTAAAAATAAGTGGAGGTTTAGGAGTAGCAGGTGCTATTAATATTGGTTCAACATTAGGAGTTACTGGAGCAATTTCAGGTTCTAATACTATTACAACAACTGTTAGTGGAGATGGCTTAAGACATTCTAATGGAACAATTAATTTAGTTTCTAATGTAGTTAGTGCTAATAATATTGGCTATTTAGGAACTTCTTCTGTACATCCACTTGGATTAATTACTAGTGGTATATCAAGAGTTAATATTGATACTAGTGGTAATGTTGGAATTAATACAACGTCTCCTGATGCTAAATTAGAAATTAATGATGTAAATGGAACATGTTTAAGATTATCTTATAATGATCTAACTAATGTAGATCAAACCGTTAAATCTGATGGAACATTATATATTAAAGCTGCTAGTAATGATGTTTTTATAGGGAATGCTACTAATACTTCACAAAGTTTATATATTGGACCAGATAATGTTTCTGGAACTGGTGGATTATTAAGAATAGTTAATAGTGGTGGTATTAATTATATTCAATCAGGTACAAATATTAATACTAATTCTGCTGCAGATTTATTTATTAGTAATATGAAAAATACTACATCTACTAGTACTAGAAAATTTATGATTAAGGCTGATGGTAAAATAGGTATACAAACAAGTGCACCTACAAGACAATTAGAAATAAATGCATCAGATGGTAATTGTCTAAGATTAACATATAATGATTCTGATGGAAGTGCAGTAAACTATACAGATTTTAGTGTAGGAACTGATGGTGATCTTACAATTAATAGCACTGGTGGAACAATTAAATTAACAAATACTACTGATAGTACCTCATCTACAACAGGTGCTTTAGTAATTTCTGGTGGTCTTGGTATTTCTGATACATTAGATGCAACATCATCTACAAATGGTGGTGCATTTACATTAGCTGGAGGAGCAGCAATAGCTAAAAAATTATTTATTGGAAGTGATTTATCTATTAGTGGTAATATTACTAATCCTATTTCTATAACACCAGCTACTAAAACAATTGGAAGTTATACTGTAGATGGTTTAATATGGAATTCTAATAGAAATCGTTTATTTGGTATGCGTCATATAAGTGATGATGAATTAGCATTATCTTGGGCAGGTGGTGGATTATATACAGATCAAGTTATATTTTCTAATTCAACTGGTTTAACTACTAATTTAACTTTTAATGCAAATAGAACAGTTAATATAGGTGGCACTGCTCGTTCATATGCTAGTTGGGGTTTAACAGGAGTACAATCTAATTATATAGGAACAACATATACAGATACTAGTAGTACTACTCCAGTAACTAATGCTGTTATTAATTCATTTGGTCAATCTACAATTGCATCAACAAATGCTTCTAGAACTATTGAAAATGCAGCTACTATTTATATAGCAAATTCACCTAGTGCTGGTACTAATATGACTCTAACTAATTCATATTCATTATGGGCTGCATCAGGTAGAGCATTATTTGGAGCAGCTGTTTCTGATACTGTACGTGGTACAGCACAATTAATAATTAATAGAACTAATAATAATCCTTATTTAAGATGGACTGATGGTACTGCAATAGCAGAAATGTTTATAAATAGTTCAAGTCGACCATCTATAGGAACTGCATCCAATCATGATTTAGGATTTTATACTGCAAATGGATCATCAAGTCAATTATTATTAAAACAAGATGGAAATGTTGGCATTAATACTTTATCTCCTACTAATCAATTACATGTAAATGGCACTACTAGAACTAATAGTATTATTGTTGGTAGTAATAATATAACTAGTTCAACAACAATTAATGGAATTATATCCGGTATTACAAATTTTGGAGCAAATTCCTCTGGTTCATTTTTAGATGTAACTATTTCATTTACATCACCATCAGGTTCTGCTCCTATATGTGCAATGGCAACATGGAGAAAAAATACAACTGCTAATAATGACGCATTTGTTGTATCTACATTTACGACTTCATCAACAAGTGTTATTTTTCGAATATATAGAGTAGATTCAACTACTAAAACATGGAATGATGGTCAATCTATAAATTATCAAATTATATTTTAATAAAAAAATAAAAATTCTAATATTTAAATAATATTTATTTTTTTTTTATAAATTTATATTTGTTATTAATATAAAATCGTAAGTTTATAAGAGTAAGAAATTATATAATTATATAAAATGTTCGTAAGTGGTGGTAAACGTAGATCTCGTCGCGCTTCTAAAAAGATGTCTAAAAAAGCTGCAGGTTCCCGACGCCGTTATGGTAAAGGAGCAACTGGTGGTGCTAAAAAATCTAAGAAATCTAAAAAATCTAAAAAATCTAAAAAATCTCGCAAATCTCGTAAACATTAAATTAATTGTAGATTAGATTTTTATATTTTAAAATTTTAAAATAAAAAAAAATAATGAATATATTTATTAATAATTATTTTATAAATTAATTTCATTATAATTTATATTTTTTTTTATAATAGTAGAATCTCTTTCTTTATAGGCATCCATTCTACTATATAATTGATTTTTTAAAATAGTTTTATTATCTACTATATCAATAATAATTCTTTTAATATGATTATTCTGTTTATTTAATCGAAATATACGCCCAATAATTTGCTTTGCTTTTGATTTTCTTGGTGTTGATAAAATAACAGCATTCATTTTATCTATAGATACTCCAGTTGAACTATAACTATATGTTGTAAAAATTACATTACTTTTATCTTTTGCATTTTGAATATCTTCATCTGATGAACCACCATATAATACTAAATTATTATTTATATTTAATTCAGGAACTGAAATATAATCTTTATATAAATTATTATTTTCACTATTATTATTAGAAGTATTATTTTGACTATTATTATTAGAAGTATTATTTTGATTATTATTATTTTGAACTGTATCTAAATTATTAGTATTTAAATTTGTATATTTTTCTTCTAATAAACAATTAAATTCATTATATAAATATTCTAAATGATTTCTTCTTTCTGAAAATACAAAAATATTTAATTTTAAATCAAATAAATTCAATAATTCATTTAATATTAATTTATTTCTATATTCATCATTAATTAAATCTTCTATCATTTGTGGAACACAAATCATATTAGTAGTTGGATTTATATGAACTTTAATATATTCATCAGGGGCATTATATTTGATTATATTTACTTCTGCTTGAAATTTAATATCACTATGAATAAAATTAGGTAATTGATGAGCATCTAAAACTTCTCCAATATGTGCATGAGAAATTAAATCACATTTATTATTTCTTTCATCAGGTGTTGCAGATAATCCTAACATATATGTTGATTGAAATCTATTATAAATAACTTTAAATATATCTGTACAATAAATATGACTTTCATCTAATATAATAAAATCAAATTGATTAAAGAAATTATCATATGAATATGTATATTTTATTTTTTTATTTATATGATCTTTTAAAATAAATTCATCACTAATTAAAGAATTAATAATACCTACTATTATATTACCATCTCTTTTATTTTTACCATAATATTCTCCAATAGTATTATTAGGAAAATATTTAGTTAATAATTCTACCCATTGTTTTAATAAATATGTATTAGGTACTATTATTAATGTTTTTTTATTTATTCTACTAATTAAATCCATTGCTATAAATGATTTACCAAATCCTGCTAATACCTTTAATGTTAATCCAGCTTTGCCTAATTTTATATTTTGATGAGTATATATATTTTCAAAAATATGATTAATAATATTAATTTGATTCTGATTTGATTTACCAATATAATTTAATTCAATATGTTCTCCTTTTAAAATATTATTTTCTATTTTATCTATAATTTTTAAATTTAATAACTTAAATCCTAAAAATCTTGGAAAAATTATTATATTATCGTGTTTAAAATATAATAATTTAGTTATATAAAAATTACCAATTGGACTTTTATATCTAATTATAAACTTATTTTGAATTTTTTTTAATCCTTCTGAATCATATTTCTTTAATAACTCACTAATATTAATTTCTAAACCTCTATTTGTTAATATACCTTTAATCATTGATATTTTATAGATTATGATAATTTATTTATTAATTTAAATATAATATATAATATATACCAGAAATTATTTAATATGTATTTAATCAAACAATATTTAATCACAAATAAAGCAATTAGAAAAATTATCAAATATATTTTAAAATCTAATTATAATGCTTATCAAATAGGATTCGAATTTTCTTTATTATATTATTTTATTTATGAAGATCAAAAAAATTATAATAATAATATTAATATAAGTGTAAAAAATTTTTTATTTAAAGCATTAGATGAAGAAACTAAGTTAGAAATTTTAAAATGGCTATCTCCTATAATTAATTATAATAAATTTTTTAAAAAATTTAATGATAAATTATTAAATATAAATATGACTAGATTATCAAGTTTTTTTAGAGGTTATTATATAAATAATTTAAATTTATATGGTACTAATATTATTATAAATCAAATTTTAGATACTGAAAATTATCAAATATGTAATGATTTTTCTATATACTTTGTACTATATGATTTTCATAATATATATTTAGATTTTATTTATCATAAAATTATTAATATGAATCATTTTCCATGTAAAATTAAATATCTGATTGCTTCTGATTATGATAAATATTCTATTAATGAAATAACAGATGATATTAATTATAGATTAGTTTTTATACATAAAAAAAAATATTATAATAATTCTATTAAATTAATATTAAATTTATTATTTTATAATGTTGTTAATACTTATAGTTTAAATAATGAAGAAGAATTAAAATTATATAAAATTTATAATATTTTTAATAAAAGTTAAATTAATATTTTTTTAATTTGAATAATTAATATATAAATTATTAATATTTTATAATGAATAATACAAATAGAAATATAAATAGAAATATAAATAATATAGAAAATAATGAAATAAATAATGAAGTAAATAATGAAGTAAATAATGAAATAAATAATGAAGTAAATAATGAAGTAAATAATGAAGAAAAGAAAGAAGATAATAATGAAGTAAATAATATAAATTATTATAATATAGGAAAAAATTTTATATTATCATGTGAAAATTTTAATATTATTGATTTAGAATATATTAATAATATTGATTTTATTGATTTTTTTAGAGGTTATATAGAATTAAATTCTAAAATATTAATTCCAAATAATAATTCACAAGATATTACTGAAACAAAATTATATAAAAAAAATAAACAATTAATTAAACATACTCATAATAAACAAATACAATATCCTTTATTTCTAATATGTTTTAAAAAATCAGATAAAAAATTATTAGATATTTTTATTAATTATATTAATCAAAATTCTAATATTCAATATTCAATAATTATTCAAAATTTTACTTATAATAAAATTAAATATAATTATAAATTACAATTTGAAACATATAATGTTTTAAATATATTATCTAAACTATATTATCCTAATATAGATAAAAATGATACAGATGAATATTTATATAATATTTATATGACATTATCAAATTATAAATATATTAATTATGATTCAGATAATGATTCCTTAACTTATTTATTACCTAAATGTAATATTAAATTACTAAATTCATCTGCTAAAATGCCTTTTAAAGAAAATGCTTCAGATGTTGGATATGAAATAACTATTATTAAAAGATTTAAAACTATATCTGATAAAATAACATTATATGATACAGGTATACAATTAATTCCACAATTTGGATATTATTTTGAATTAATTCCAACATTTAATTTATCATTAACAGGTTATATTATTGCAAATTCAGTTGGAGTTATTAATCCTGTAATAAATAATAATAAATCATTATTAGTATCATTAATTAAAATTGATAAATCAATGCCTGATATAATATTACCATTTACTTGTTGTAAAATAATATTAAAAGAAATGATACATTTTGAATTAAATTTAGAAAAATAATTGAATTATTATTTTTATTATTATGACCATATCTAAAATGGAAACTATTTTTAAACAACTTCCAACTGAGATTATTTCTCAAATGCTACAAACATTGACTCTTCTTCCAGAAGATAATTATTGGCAAGAAGTCTATAAAAATAAGTTCTCAACTGAAGTCCTATCGAAAATTGATCCAAAAGGTTATTTTAGTCAATTTGTCATTCCAAAACTCAACCATGGTTGGGAATTGGTAGGAATTGGTGAATATATCTTTTGTAATACTTGCCTTCCAGAACGAGAAACACAAGAAAACTGTTGTAATTGCCATATGCATTTGCCATGTGCTAACTGCTATTGTTATGGATGGTATTCTTGTCATGGCTGCTCTAATGAGTATCAACTTGTTTCTTGGAAACAAATGCAGGGGTTTTTCTATACAAAAGATGGAAGGCTCTATGAAAACTTTGAAGAATTTTGTAAAAAAAATAAAATACGAAGAATTTATGAAGAGTAAAAAGTTTTACATGTATTTTACTTTTTTTTATTTAATTACTACTTCCAAATCCACCACTATTTCTAGTTGTATTTGTAATTAAATTATCTTGATTTGTAATTTGAATAATATCTAATGAAATTTGTGGTTTAAATATTAATTGACAACAGCGAAAAGGTAATTCTAAATCAGGCATGTCTTTATCAATTTTTGTTAATGCTACATATAAATTTCCAGAATATGTTTTTTCAATTATACCAATTGAATTAGCTAATATATAACCAGATTTTGATAAAGATGATCTTGGAACTATTTCAATATAATATCCATAATCAACAGATAATTTAATTCCAGTATCATATAAGATAGTTGATGGAGTTAAATTTTTTATTTTTTTTATAATAGTTAAATCATAACCAACATCTGATTCATAATGTTTTGATGGAAATATAGCATCTTTATCTGTTTTATAAAAATGACATTTATCTAATAATAAAGTTGAATTATTTTTATTTAAATATTTCCAATTAATATATTTTTGAAATTTAGAATATAAATTAGGTAAATAAATCTTATTATTTTTATACATCTCGCCTAAAAAATCTATACTATTTGTAGATAATAATTTTAACTTATTATTCATTTTAATATGTGGAATTTTAATATAACAATCAAAATCTTTTAATAAATATTCAGAATTAAAATGTATATTTAATTCAGGAATTTTATTTTTCATTTCTAAATTGCAATTATTATCAATATATCCATTTATAAAATTCCAAAATAAATTGAAATTATTTTTATATAAATTTGGTAATTTAACTAAATGATAATTTTTACCAGGTAAAATTTGTAATAAATTAATATAATCATCGCAAATAGTTTTAGAATATATTTTAATATTTAAATATTCAGAATTATTTTCATCAAAAGAATCATATGTTAAAATTTCTTCATTTAAATATAATTTTAAATTATCTAAAATATATAAATAATCTTTAGATAATTTAAATTTTAAAATATTATTTTTTTTAGATATATATGCAGTATTTGATAAAAATCCTAATAAATATGTAGTAGTTGAATTAATATTTTTTTCATTAAATAAATTATGATTAAATTGTGGATAAATTTTATAATTACTCATATTTATTATTAATTTATTTATTATTATATACCTATTATTTTTAATTAATAATAAAATTAAATTATATATTATATCCTATTAACTACTAATTATTCAATTTTAAATTAATAAAATATGTTTTATTTAATATTTTCAGTAATTATACCATTATCATTTTCTTATTATAATTATATAATGTATAAAAGATTAGAAGATATTTATACAAAATTGGATCATATGAATAAAAAATTAAACTATTATTTAACATATCAATATGTTGAACCAATAGATCCTAATTCTGATGTGATTATATCTTCTAGTACTAATGAATATACATTACCATATGATTTAGATAATATCTTAGAAAATATAGATCAGAAAAAAAAGAAATCAAATAATGATGAAATAAATAAAATTTATTTAGTATTGTAATTCTAATAATAATGGTAAATGATCAGATCCATAAATATTATCTAGAAATTCTATTTTTTTTACAGATTTATATAATTTAGGTGTTATTAATGCAAAATCAATTAATAAACCTTTATTATATTGTCTACTTGGCCATCTATAAGTAAAATAACTATATTGTTTTTTTTGTGGAAATTTTTTTCTAAATACATTAATAAATCCATTATTAATTAATTTATTAAAATCTGATATTTCAATATCAGTTACTCCAGCTAATTTATTATAATGTTTTTTAAAATCATAACTATCATGTTCAACATGTATAGCATTAAAATCACCTATTATTATCATTTCTTTTTTTGATTTTAATTGTTGCATTTTTGTATAAAATTTTTTATTAAATTCATGTTTTTCTTTTAATCTTTCTAAATTAGGTCCTGCATTTGTTGCATATAAATTAATTAAATAAAATTTTTTATATTTTACTTTTAAATATCTACCTAAAGTATCATCAAAATTAGTAGAATAAGATATAGGTTTAATTTTACTTAATATTGCAACACCACTATAACCTTTTTTAGTATGAGGAATATTATAATATTTATAAGGATATTCTTCTTGTAAAAATTCTAATAAAATATTTATAGTACTATCACATAATTTAATTTCTTGAAGACATATAATATCAAAGTTATATTTTTTAATAAAATTTTCAAATGTATTTTTTACTAATTTTTTATTATCTATAATATTATTTTTTTTTAAAATTGCTCGTAAACTAACTATATTCCAACTTAAAATTTTCATTATAAATAATAATATAATAATAATATAATAATAATATAATAATAATATAATAATAATATATTTATAATAAATATAATATTGGTATTATATTAATATGTGTTTTAATGAAAAAATATCATTATTAACTTATCTAATAGGACTTTCTGGTTCTATTAATTTATATAAAATTAATTTAATTCCTGAATCATTTTTCTTTGGATGGGTTAGTCATATGCAATTAATAGATTTTATTTTATGGGAAAATCAACCTTGCAAAATACAAGAATCTAATAAAGTATGTAAAAAGGAAGAATTAAAATTATGTAATAAAACTAATCAAAATACTACAACTGCAGGAATGATTATAAATCATTTAGAACCAGTAATTATGTTTACATCAATATTAATATTTAGTAAACAAAAACTACCTATTTGGGTAATGATATTAACAATAATATTTTTTATATGTTTATTTATTTATACAAAAGATGTAATAGATAAAAAAGACACAATTGAAAAAAAATGCACATATGTAACAGAACAATCTACTCCACATTTATTTTGGCAATGGAATTATAATGAACCATATAATATTATATATTTTTATTTTGTATTTATTTTTGTATTATTATCATTTTATGGATTTAGTCATAGATATTTTAGTAGCTTTATTATATTGATATCATATATACTTAGTCATATTATTTATGATAATAAAAAATCAATAGGGGCATTATGGTGTGTTTTTGGGGCAATTATGCCATGGATATTATATACATATGAAAAAATAAAATAATTTATAATAATAAGTTTTTATTAAATTAAAATATATATATAAATTTCATTATAAATAATATATATATTATTAATAAAAAACTATGTTATTATTAGAAATTAAATTTAAATTTATATTATTATTAATTTTTATTATTAATTGGTATATATTATTTTATATTATATTAAATTGGACTAATATAGATAATTATTTAGAATACATAGTTAAATTTATTAGTATAATTATATTATCTATATTTATTTTATTTAGTTCTTTTTGTTTTATATAAAAAATATATTACTTAATATAAGTTTTTAAATTAAATAAAATTAAATTAAATTATGCCTTCTCCTAGATTAATAAACGTAATAAGTATTGTTTTAATAATTGGATCATTAGTATTTTTAATATTAGGTGGTACTGAATGGTATAAATATAGAGATGATTGTAAAGATGATTGTAATAATTATAAATATTTAACAATTGGTGGTGGTATTGGTTTAATTATTGGTTCTATATTAGCATTTTTAAATTATGAAGGGCGTTTTGAAACTGTTGATGTATCTAGTAGATTGACACCTGTCGTTCCAAATATTCAATCTAATGTAGATTCTATATAGATTCTATATAAATTATAATTAAGTAAAAAATTATAACCAAGTAAAAAATTTTAAATTATATAATATAGATTGATTTTCTTTATCAATCTCATTTTTTTTATTTTGATCATATTCTAATTTAAGTTTTAAATAATCTTTTTTTAAAATTTTATAATTATTAATTAATGAATTAAAATCATCTTTTAATTCATTATAATCTTTAATATTTTTATTATTAATTTGTTGAAACTCTAATAAATTATTATTAATAAAAGTATTTATTTTATTTTCAAAATTTTTACTTAAATATGTATATTGATTATTTAAAATTTTAAATTGTAAACATAAATTAGAATTCTGTTGTTCTAATCTTAAATTATATTTTTTTAATAATTCATTTTCAAAATTTTTAGACTTAAAATATCTAAATTCTGACATATTAAATATAATTATTCTATAAATATAAAAAAAAATAATATTTAATATATAATTACTACTAATTAAGGCTATTTAAGATTATTATTTAAAGACTATTTAATATTATTTAATAAATTCTTTTTAAATAAATCTAAATCCTTTATAATTTCATTAATTGCATCATTACATAATTTTTTATAATTAGAATGTTTAATATTTATAATAATTTTATGTCTTAAAGGGTGTTCTAATTTATAATTAATTAATTCTAATGTTTTATCTAATTTATAAATATATGAAGTTAATAAATTCCCAATTGTATGATATTCATTATTAATATGAATTTCATATATATTATTATTATTAATAATAAAAATTTCATTTAATATTTTATTAACATCTGATGAATTTTTTTCTAATTGATAATTATTAATATCTTGTTGAATTTTTTTTAATCTAAAGAATAAATTATCATAAATTAAATTAATTAAACCTTTTAATTCTATATTTGCATTATTTATTAATTCTATTTTAAAATCAGTACAATCATTATTTAATGATAATTTTTTAAAATCTGTATTAATAATTTCATAATTAAAACTTCCAATTGAATAAATATGATTATTATAACCATATTCTTGATTAATATTAATATTATTAATATTTAAATATTTATTAGGTTTTAAAGTACAAATTAAAATATTAGGATTAAAATAAATAGTTTTATCATTTTTATTTTTTTTATTTATAATATCTTTAGTATATATTTTTATAATATCATTTGTATTATTAATAACATTTAATTGAAATATTAAATCAGGATCTATATCTTGTTTAATAGAGATAGTATTTAATCTTTCTATAATAGTATCATGTAAAATATATTTATCATCTGTATGTATATCAAAAATATTAGTATGTAAACATTTTACTAATAATTCATCATTAAATATTCTTCTAATTGCATTAGCAAATGCTTCATTACTATTTAATAATTCAAATTGTATTCCTTTTTTTACTAAAGTAGGTAATATATTTTTATTTTTATCAATAATAGATTTATATTTGGAATCATTATAATTAATAGAATAGTCTATAATTTTAATATTTTTAATTTCCATATTGTAATTAATAAGTATTATACTATTATACTATTATATTATTATTATATTTAAATTTATATATAATTCAATTTTAATTAATTAAATACTTATTAATTAAAGGTCTATTTTTTTATTAATTCAAATATTGGCATAAATGCAGTATTAATAAAAATTATACCTATATAAGTACTAAAAATTTTATCTAAAAAATTTTCAGGTTGTTTTCCTATAATACCATCTGCATGTAATATTAATATAATTCCAACAATTAAAACAAATAATAATGAATATAATTAATCCCCAGTTAATTTAACTTGTATTTAAATTCTAATTTAAATTCTAATTAATATTACTATTATATTAATCTTTTACATAAAAATTTATATAATATAATTAAATTTAATATGGAAAAATTTATCAATTTGCAAATAATTGTAAAAGATTCACCATCTTCGCAAAATAAAAATAATAAAAATTTATTTAAATTTTTAAATTTAAATTATCAAGAAATTTTACAATCTGATTATTATATTCAATTAATATTATTAACAGATAAAAACTATAAAAGTTTTACTAAAAAAATAAAAAATACACCAGCTTTAATTAATACATCTAATGATCATATTGAAATTGGTACTTATAATATTATTAATTATTTAATTAAATTATGTGAGGGTGAATCTTATAATGAAAAACAAACTAATGAAAATTATAATAATACTGAAAGAAATAATATAATGACAAATAATAACTATAATAGTAAAGATAATGATAGTCAAAATAATAATAATTCAAATGAATTATTACATGATTTTTTATTATCTGAAGCATTAAAGGAAGATAGTATAGAAGAACCATTAGATTTAAATAAAGTAAAAGATAAAGAAAATAAATATAAATTAAAACAAGAAAAACAAAAAAAAGTAAATCCAAAATTAAAAAATACTATGATTAATACATTTAAAAATAATAATCAAAATTTAAATTTATCTATTGATAATTTACCAAAAGATGAAAAAAATATGTATGATAATCAAGAACTTACTAAAACTAGACCAATATCTGATTATATGAGTGATGATAAAGATTTAAAAAAGTTTTGGGAAAATATGGCGGAAACTTAATTTTTAATAGTTAAATATTTACAATATTCAGATAATAATATTTTTAAAGTTTTTTTAATAATTTTTTTTTCTTTTTCATCATATTTAATCCATACTTCTTTTAACATATTTAAAAGAATTAAAATTCCATCTTTATCATTTTCATTATTTTTAATATAATCTTGCATTTCATTATCATTCATTACATTTTCTTCAATATTTAAAATAAAATCTTCTGAATCATTTTTAATATGATCTCTATATTTAAATAATTGTGGACCTGCTTCTTCTAATAAAAATATTGGATGGGATTTAATAATTAATAAAGTTCTTCTTTTCATAGTATCAAATAAAATATTATCTTCTAATGATTCATTTACAATTAATAATAATTTTTTAATATTTTTATTAAAAACATCAGTTATATCACAAATATTATATTTACTCATTTATCAAAAATAATCTATTAAGAATAAATTATAAAAAATATTTCTCTTATTTATATTAAAAATAATCTTATTTATTTAATATATATATATTTTAAGATTAAGTTAAATTAATATTATAAATATAATTATAATATAATAGAAATTATCTATTAAAAATGGCTCGTGGACATGGAAGTAGAATGAAAATTGTTAAACAAAATATAGATCAACAAGGTATGTCTGATATGTTTAATCAATTATTAGGAGATGAAAAATCATTAGATATTAATATTATTAAAGATAAATATTTAAAACTTAAAACAAATATTGAAAGAATTTATAAATTATTAGAATCATTTCATAATACGGTATATGTTAAAGTACTAAATAATATTATAGATACTTCATTATATAAAAAAAATATTAAAGGATTTATAGAAGATATTAAAATATTATTTGCAGAAGAAGTATCTGATGATAAATTAATTAGACATTATAAAATTTTAAAAGAACATAAAATAGTCAAAGATTGTATACATATATGTAAAAATTTAATTATATATAAAAAATATATTGAAGATAATGATAATTTATCAGATATATTTATTAAGTCTTCTAAAACTCATGACTTAGTAGTTTTTCCATTTTGTAATTTTGATATTAAAATGATATATACACATGCTAAAATTGATGAAAGTGTTTCTAAATATATTTTAATATTTTTAAATATGATATATAAAACAACATATGAAATTTATGAAATTATAACTAGTCCTGATATTGATATTTCAAAATTTTCCGATATAATTGTACAATCAATTCAACAAGCAAAAAAAATGATTCCTAGAGCCAATAGAGCATTTAAAAAGATAGAAGATTCAGTAGAATTGCTAAAAAATAATTTTCAAAATTACTATAAAGATTTTATTTCTACTAAAAATCCAAGTATTATTTTAGAAAATTTTATTTTAGATTGTTCTAAAGAAAATTCTGATGATGTCGATTTAGATTTAGCTAGACAATTTAAAAGAATTGTAATGTTTTATCAAAAGAAATCTCAAGGTAAAATTAAAGATCCAAGAATTAATCAATTATTTGAAATGTTAAATAAGAATTTTGAAATGTTAAATGTTAAAGAATCAGATATTAAAGAAGAAGAAAATGAAGAAGAAGAAAATGAAGAAGAAAATGAAGAAGAAATTGAAGAAATTAATATTGATGAAATGAATATTAATAAAAAATAAATTAAATAACTATATAATTTTTAAATTAATATAATAATTATTTTTTTTGATAATAAATATTAATATATATATAAATATATTATTAGCTTTTAAATATATAGCATTTATTTAAAACTAATTAATCATGATGATAATTGATTTAATTTTATTATTATTATTATTTTATTTATTTATAAATATTATAAATAGTAAATACCAAAATAGTTATGGAGAAATTAAAGATAATGATTTATCAGCTAATCTTTTATCAAATAATATAATATTTGATGATGATTTAATAATAATAAATAATAAAAATTTAGATAAAAATTTAGATAAGACTAATATACCTAATAAATTATCAAATTTTGAAAACAAAGAATTAAATAATAGTATGAATAATAGTATAAATAATAGTATGAATAATAGTATAAATAATAGTATGAATAATAGTATGAATATAAAATCAAATAAAGATATATATAAAATTGTAGATGATATTTATGATTTACCTTCAAATACATTAGATAATCAATTAAATGATAATAATAAATCTAGTAATAAATCTAATACTAAATATAATGAAGATATAAAATTATTACCAAATAATGAAGGTAGATTAAATAATAGATATAATCGAAAATATAATAATATACCTTATGAAAATGATTTATATAATATACGTAAATATGCAATTAAAAATTTAATTAATGATGATGAAAATGAAACTAAAGAAATTATTAATAATAATAATTTATTAATAAGTAATCAACAAGATAATAATTTAGATTCTAAAATATTTAATAAATCTAATAGATCTCAAAAATTATTTAAGGATACTAAAACGATTGCAAATAGATTTAATAAAAATTCTATTATTAATGATTATAAATCAGAATTAGATTATTATCAAAAAATTAAAACCCCATGGTGGGAAGAAAATATTGATTAAATTTATAATTATATAACTATAAAATATTAATAAAAAAATAATTATTCTGTTATTAATTTAGATCTACAATATGGACAAGTTGATAATGATTGTTTCATTAAATATTTTTGATAATTATTATCACTTAAAAATTTATTTAATTTAACTTGATAAAATACTAAATCTTTTAATTTATTTTGTATTTTTTTTGGTATTCTTCTAATATTAATATAATATATAAAAGAATAATAATCTTCTTCAAATGTATTATAATTATCATTATATTTTTGTTCTATTTTATATATAACTTTAGCTCTTAATAATTTACCAATTCGTGTTTTTAAAAAAGGTAACCAATAGGTTTCTAAATTTGGATAGGGTATTTTTGGTTTATGTATCATATAAGATTTATCCCAATATACATTATAAATACATTTATAACATAATATATGTGAACATTCATACATATTAATAATAATATTATTTTTTTCTGATGTAAAACATATTGGACAAGTTTCATTATTATCATTTGTTTTATAATCTATTTTTTTATAAAAATATAAAAAACAATCATTACAATAATCAAAACTACCATTTTTCAATTGTTTACATAATTGAAAATTAATACAGTTAAATTCATCATTTGATTCATTATTTAATTCATCATTTGATTCATTATTTAATTCATCATTTGATTCATTATTTGATTCATTATTTGATTCATCATTTGATTCATTATTTGATTCATCATTTGATTCATTATTTGATTCATCATTTGATTCTGAATAATTTGTATAATCATAATTATAATTATTAAAATCAAATTGACTATAATCTATATCTTCATTATTAATACTTTCAGGTGTAGAACTATTATATTCTAATATTTCATTTAAAAATGTTGCATTATCAAATGTATAATTCATATTAATAGATCATTAATTAATAGTTATATAAATTACTATATATTATATTAAAATTCATATTAATTAATATAATTTTTATTTAAATTAATATAATTTTTATTTAAATTAATTAACAAAATCTTGATCAATATTTATATAACCAGATAATATAGATATAGAATTACCTACATTATATTCATAAATATTTAATTCTGAATTTTTTTTTATTAATAATGAATCAAATAAAATTATCTTAGGTTTATTTATTTCAAATTCTTTTCCTTTTTCAAAAATTGGTAGGTTTTTAATTAAATAAGATGTTGAATTTAAAGAATAATTAGAATTATTGATTATATATTTTTTTTTATCATCATTATATATTGCTATATTAAATTTAAATCCTTCATATAAACATCTTTTAATTTTAATAATTTCTTCTATAGATTCTATAAATAATTTATCATTATTATTATAGGAATTTAATAATTTATATAAATTTATATGATTATTTAAATTAGGATTTAAATTCATATTAAAAACAAAATCTTTAATAATTTCATCTCTTATTTCAATTAAATTTAATAATTGATCATAATTAATTTTATTATCAATACAAAAAGTTTTAATTTTTGTTATATCATTATTATAAAGTTCAATAATTTCTTGAAATTTATAAAAGAATAATAAAAAATCAATAAATTCACAACTTATAAATAATCTAGTTTTTAATCTATTATAATTATATTTATCTATTTTTTGTTGAGTAATATTATTATCATTAAATTGATTATTAAATGATTTAAATTTAGGTAATAGTAATTTAGATTTTCCTACTTGATTAAAAGCAGCAATTGTAATTAAATCTAAAATATTACAACCATAATGATAGCCAGAAATTATCATAATAGCATTTTCTATAGAAATATTTCTTATTTTATTTACAATTATACCCATCGATGTTGGATATCCATTTGCATAAATTAAACCATAATTATATAATTTATGTAATGCATTATTAATAGAAATATGAGAAGGTGAATCTAATAAATCTAAATTATATATATCTATATTTTTAAGAAATTTAATTTCATTATATTTTATATTATCATTTACTAAATTTTCAAATAAATTATTAGAATCAAGATATTTATCTATTATAGTTTTATATTTTACAATAATAATATTTAATATAATACTAGTTAAATCTTCTGTATAAATTTCAGGATATTGAATTTCTTGCATAGTATTAAAAATATTTTCTGTATATATAGGATAAAAATTTCCAGGATGTTCTCTACCAACTCTACCTTTTCTCTGTAATGCCATTGATTGTGTAACTGGTTTAACAATTAAACTATATGCATTATGAATTGGATTATATTCTAATTGATTAACTAATCCTGTATCTATACAATATTTTAACGATTCTATAGTAATACCAGTTTCGGCTATATTAGTTGCAATTATTACTTTTCTTGTTGGTTTATAATTATCAATTACTAAATTATCAATTTTTTCAAATAATGCAATATAATCTTCACCAGATGATTTATATGATTCACTATCTAATGCAATAGGATATAATTTATTTTTTAATTCTTTATTTAAATCTATTATTTTAAGTTTTAATTTATTTATATATGATTGACTAGGTATAAAAATAATAATATCTGATTTATATTGTTCATCATTAATATTAGTTAAATGAATATCTTTTACTGTTTCAATAATAGAATTATATATATTAGGACTATCATATTTTAAATAATTTATTTCAATTGGATAACTGGTACCTATAATTTCAAAAATAGTTTTAGTATTATAATATTTAGCATATTTATTAACATTCATAGTAGCACTTGCTACTACTAAAAATGGACAATCTACTATGTTATTATTAAAATATAATTCTTTTAAATAATAAAATATTAAATCTAAATTAGTTGATCTTTCATGTGCTTCATCAATTATAAAACATCCATATTTTTTAAATAAATTATCAATTGGCATATTTTTTAAAAATTGTAATAAAACTCCAATTGTACAAAATAATATTCCTTTTTCTAAAGGTTTTCTAATATATTCTTTAGTTTGATATCCAATATTTTTATATAATTCAATTCCCATTCCATCTGTTCTATTTTCTTTTTTATTTGCATCTACATTTGCTATAGTTTTAGGAATAGAAATTGCAGTTAAAATTCTTGGTTGAGTAACTATTATATTCTTTTTCATTTTATTATGAAATCTAAAATAAAATTCAGATGGAAAAACGGTAGATTTTCCAGATCCTGTTGCTGATTTTAAAATAATTATTTTATCTGATATTGTAGTATAATTAGTAGGATTATTAATACGTTTTTCAAACCAATTCATAACATAATCTATACCTCTAATTTCTGCAATATCTGATTTAGATTCACCCATATGAGGAATTATAACATTTTTTTTTAATAATGTAGGTAGTCCACCTGTAATCATTTATAATAATTTATTAACTATTTTTTTATTAATATAATATATAATATATAATTATTTAATTATAATGAGTATTGAAATAGTTGGATCAAATGAAGAAAAAATTAAATTAATTACTGAAAATAAAATAGAATCAATAATTAAAAATCAAGAGATTGCATATAATTTATATAAATCAAAATATTTAAATAAATGTAATAATAATTCATCGAATATTAAAACTCAATCTCATTTATTAAAACAATTAATTAAAACATTTTATAAATATAATAATAATAAAAATTTAGATTCTAATATAAGTAATTTTATAATATATATTAATAAAATTAATACTAATGATAATATTATTCAATATATTAATAATTTTTTAATACAACATAATATTTTAAATAATTTAGAAAATGGAATTAAAAAAAATTTAAAAAAAATTTTTGAAAAAAAATATAATAAAGATATTGAAGATATTCAATTACATAATAATTATTATGTAGATTTGATATATACTATTAAAATTATTGAAGAAAATTCTAAAATATCTAATAAAAATAATAATGAAATTAAACAAATAATTAATGAAATTTATAATGAATTAAAAAAATTAAATATAGAATTAAAAAATTTAAATATTATGAAATTAAAAATATATAAAAATGCTATTGAACTTAATATAAATATTAATTCATGTCAATTTATTAATAAATTAATAGATAATATAGATATACTATTAAAAAATACAAATAATATAAAAACAAATATATTAAAAATAGAATCTATAATTAATATATTAACAGAAAAAATATATAAATTATATTTATTAATTTAAAATGACTACCCCTGGTATTTTTAATTTATTAATTACTGATGATACTGAACAAGATAGTTATTTAATTGCACAAGGATTATTATCAGAAAGATTAAAAAAAATTAAAGTTAATAAATTAAATAATCTAAATAATACTTTAACAAAATTATATACAACTAAATCTCAATTAGAATCAGAAATAATAACAATTATTGATTATAATAATAGACAAATTAAACAAAATGAATTAAATAATATTATTAAGCAAATAGAATATTATGAATTAAATAAAACTGATTTAATTAAACCTACTGTTAATGATATAGATAAAAGTCATTTTTTATTTATAAATAATCAATATAAACCTTTTGTTGAATTTGGTTTTAATTATATTAAAACATCAGTAAATAGTCAGCCAAATTATGGAAATGAAATTGAATTTAATGTTCAAGACAATGGTGATTTTATTTCTGATATGATGATTTATATTAAATTATCAGAATTAACTGCTTATGATGATAATGATAGAGTTAGATATGCAGATTTTGTAGGACATAAAATTTTAAAAAAATGTCAATTTATTATAAGTAATAATATATTAGATGAATATGATAGAGAATTATATAATATATATTATAATTTACATATATCTGAAGCTAAAAAACAATCTTGGTTAAAATGTATGGGACAAGAAATTCCATCTATTGGTACATTAATATCTGATCCAATTAATAATGAATATAAAGAATTAAAATATATTGCTGATGGATATCAAACATTAAAAAAAAATCATCCAAAATTAGAATTATTTATTCCATTATTATTTTGGTTTAATAGAGATATCCGTTTAGCATTTCCAAATCATATTAAACCATTAGGTCAAGTTAAAGTAAAAATAGAATTAGAAAATGCCGAAAATTTAATGAATTCTATTGATGTAGTTAATGATGAATATAATCAACATTATAATATTCCAGATATTGAAAGTTGTACATTATATACTAAACATATATATATTAATACAGATATTCAAGATATATTTATTTCTAAATTAGGATTTAATTTAATTAGAATATATAAAAAAGTTGAAAAATATTTATTAAATAATAATGATAGAATATCTATCCAAGAATTAAAATTTCCTGTAGAATCTTTATATGTATTTTTTAGACCTGAAATTAATGAAACTGGATTAGATAATTTTCAAACTTGGCATTTAAATTCTTTATTACAATTAAATTATATTAAAACACCTATTATTTATGATGTAGGTGGTGTTGATACATTAGGTATAAATAATATTAAATATTATAAACAAACACCTATTATTAATAGCTTTAGATTTGAAAATAATAGTTCTTCAACATATGGAACACAATCAAAAATATTTTATGATGGATATTTACCATTCATAAGTAGTGATCAAATTATGTCTAATAATAATAATATTTATTATTTACCATTTACATTTATGCCCCAACAAAATCAACCATGTGGTTATTTAAATTTATCTAAAACTAGAGAAATTTATTTAGAATATAGTTCTAATAATATTGAAGATACTAAACCTGTTAAAATGTATATATATGCAACTGCATTAAACTTTTTATTAATAACTAAAAATGCAGCAACATTAAAATATTTAACATAAATTATAATAATAATCTTAAATATTATTATTTTTTTTTAATAAAAAAAATGTTAAAATTATAATTAAATATATTATATATAAAATGAATAAAGGAATTATAATAACTGCTGAAAAATTAAAAAAAAATTTTCCAAAAAAAAAAATATTAGCTGATATTGTTAATGATTTATCTTATAAAATAAATTCTGCTATTGATATTGAATATAAAAATAATAAATGTGAATTATTTTATAATTTACCAATTTCATTTAATATTCCAAATACTATTAATCATAAAGAATTTCAAGTAGAAGTTTATTATCATTTAATTAGTATTTTAGAACAAAAAGGTTATGTGGTTAATATTAAAATATTAAAAAATGAGACTATATTAAGAATTAATTGGTCTTATGAAAATACAGATGATATGGAAATTATGAAAGAAAAAATTAAATCTCTTATGTTTTAAATTTATTAATAAAAAAATAGATTATTTTTTAATTTATATTATTTTTATATTATCTATTTACTTTCTTTTTTTTTCTTTTCATTTTCTACTTCTTGTTCCAATATTTTAGTAAAATGTTGATATACAGTATAAATTTGTCCAAAACTTTCAACATGTGTAGGTACTCTTAATGATCCCTCTTTAAAAATTTGTACAATAAATGCTAATTCATTTAATGATAATAATTCAACTTCTTTATTATTATCATATGCATCTTTCATTACTGTTAATTTTTCTGTAATAGATGCAATATCTTTATATTCATTAATTTTAAATACACCTTTTTTGGAATAAAAATCAATTAATTCAACAACTGCACCAACTAAAGTACCATTTAACTCTACTGTTTCTATTTCTGACATTTTTAGTTAAATTGAATTAAATATAATCTATAATATATTAGGTATATATTATTAATCTTTAATTTAAAATTTAGTTATAACTATTAATATAATTTTAAATTAAATATGACTATTTTATTACCATCTAAACCAACTCAATTATCTGCAAATAATATTAGTTCTGATGATTCTGGTATTAATATTCAAGATGATAATACTAATCAAACTAATATTAGTTTAAAAACAAATAATAAAACTGCATTATATATAAGTAATACACAAAAAATAGGAGTTAATTTAGATAGTATTCCAGTTAAAAGATTTGTTATTAATGATGAATTTGGAGAAACATTTAGATTATTATATAATAAATTAAAATATGCGGATATTGATATTGATTCTCAGGGTTCATTACTCTTAAAAACATATAATAATAATGCATATATTAATTTTATTAATAATGCTGATAATAATTCAACCAATATTAAAATTAATAATCAACCATTATTAGCTAATGCAATACAATTAAATTATAATACAATAACAACACCTGGTATTGCTGAATCAAATAAAACTATAGTATTAGATATAAATAGAAATATTAGTAATATAAATCATATTATTAGTAATACTATAACTGGTCAATTATTGACATCAAATCAAACTAATATTACATCTGTTGGTACATTATTAAATTTAACATCAAATGGAAATGTGAATATAGCATCACATAATGGATTAGATACAGGATTACATTTAAATAGTATTTTAGTAACTAGTTCTGCATATGAATTAAATAAATTATCTGGTGCTATTTTTAATACGAGTGATTTAAATAAATTAGGTGCTATTTTAGCAACAGCTAATGAAATTAATAAATTATCTGGTAGTACATTAACAACAACAGAATTAAATAAATTAACAGGATTACTTGCCACAACTAATGAATTAAATAAATTATCTGGTTTAACTGCATCTACTAATGAATTAAATAAATTAACAGGTATAACTACAACAACTAATGAATTAAATTATTTATCAGGGAGTTCCAAAGGTATTGGATTACCATCTAAGGCTCTTATTTTAAATGAAACAAGAGATATTACTAATATTAATAATTTAAGTGCTGCTACTTTAGTAGGTGAATTAATAACAAATAGTCAACCAAATATTACATCATTAGGAATATTAACTGGATTAACTTCTAATGGTAATGTAAATATTGCACAACATAATGGTATAAATAATGGTTTACATTTAAATGGTATTTTAGTTAAAGCTACTGCTAATGAATTAAATATATTATCAGGTACTTCAATAACAAGTGATGATTTAAATAAATTATCAAATATTGAAGCTTCTTCATCTCAATTAAATTTATTATCAGAAATTACAGCATCTTCTAATGAAATTAATGTATTAGATGGTATTACTACAAATACAACTGAATTAAATAAATTAACAGGATTAACATCAACAACTACAGAATTAAATAAATTAAGTGGATTAACATCAACAACTAATGAATTAAATAAATTAAGTGGAGTTACATCAACATCTATAGAATTAAATTATTTATCTGGTATTAGTTTAGGTATAGGAATGGGATCTAAAGTAGTTACTTTAAATAATAATAGAAATATATCTAATATAAATAATTTATCTGCTTCTACTTTAGAAGGTACTATTAATACACCATCTCAGCCAAATATTACATCTATAGGTACATTAATTGGATTAACATCAAATGGTAATGTAAATATAGCATCTCATAATAGTTTAAATTCTGGTTTACAATTAAATGGTATTTTAGTTAAAGCAACTGCGAATGAATTAAATGTATTATATGGAATAACTTCAACAACTACAGAATTAAATGTATTAGATGGTATAACTGCATCTACTTCAGAATTAAATGTATTAGATGGTATAACTGCATCTACTTCAGAATTAAATGTATTAAATGGAATAACGGCATCAACTTCAGAATTAAATGTATTAGATGGAATTATCTCATCAACTATAGAATTAAATTATTTATCTGGAGTACTTTCAGGAGTAGGTTCTGCTAATAAAGCAATTATATTAAATAGTACTCGAGATATTAATAATATTAATAATTTATCTGCATCATCTATTAGTGGACAAATATTAACTAGCTCTCAAACAAATATTACATCATTAGGAACTTTAACTGGATTAATATCAAATGGTAATGTTAATATAGCACAACATAATGGAATAAATACTGGATTACAATTAAATGGTATTTTAGTAATAGCAACTGCTAATGAAATTAATAAATTATCAGGTTCTACAGTTTTAACATCAGATTTAAATAAATTAGCAAATATTACTGCAACTTCTACAGAAATTAATAAATTATCAGGATTACTGGCTACAACTACAGAATTAAATAAATTATCAGGATTACTTGCTACAACTATAGAATTAAATAAATTAAATGGATTAACCTCAACAACTAATGAATTAAATAAATTAAGTGGACTTACTACATCAACAACAGAATTAAATTATTTATCTGGTATTTCATTAGGTATAGGATCCGCATCTAAAGTAATAACATTAAATGCAAGTAGAAATATATCTAATATTAATACATTGACTGCTACTAATTTAGAAGGTTTATTATTAACTAGTGCACAAACTAATATTACATCTGTTGGTACATTAACTAATTTAAATGTTTCTGGTAATATTACTGGAGTTAGTAATTTATCAACTTCTAATATAACATTAAATGGTATTTTAATTACTGCAAGTGCTAATGAAATAAATAAATTAAATGGTATGACTACATTAACAACAGAATTAAATTATTTATCAGGAACTAGTTTAGGTAATGCAGTCGCATCAAAAGCATTAATAGTAGATTCTAATAAGGATATTTCTGGTATTCGTAATTTAACCATTTCTGGTGATTTAATGGTTTCTGGAACAACAACTAGTATTAATTCTACTAATTTAATAATTAAAGATAATACTATTTTATTAAATTCAGGTCCTAGTGGTAGTAATTATGATGCTGGTTTATTAATACAAAGATATCAAAATAGTAATAATTTAGGAACTGGTGATATAGTATCTGATATTTATACTGAAACATATACATTAACTAATATACCTGTATCTAAAACTTTAATTAAATTTCCATCTAATGCAAATAGTACTAATAATTATTATAAAAATTGGTGGATTAAATTTACAACAGGTGTTGCAATAAATAATGTTCGTCAGATTACTGATTATGATGGTACTACAAAAACTGCTACATTAGCAAGTGAATTATCAAATTCTATTATAACTATAGGAGATACTATTAATTTATATAATAAATTATATACTACTTTATTTTGGCAAGAAAGTAATAATGAATTTACAACAGCATATAGTTTAAATGATTCATCAAATGGATCTTTATCTATTATTGATTATGCTAATTTTAAAACTAATAAGTTGACATCTATATCTGATATTATTATATCTGGTCATAATGGATCAACAAATGGCTTAATTTTAGGTAATACATTAGTTACAGCAACTGCAAATCAATTAAATTATTTATCAGGTATATCAAATACAGGATCTGCAATTGCTTCTAAAGCCTTAGTTGTTGATAGTAGTAATAATATTAATAATATAAATAATTTAACTGCTAATTTTTTAACTGGTACATTATCAACACCTGCTCAAACTAATATTACATCTGTTGGTACACTTACTGGATTAACATTATCTGGAGCAATTACTGGAGCTACTAATATTACAGCAACTGGTACTATTTCT
>Ga0164292_10000047_pt1 | contig 76413 bp, 63 predicted proteins | sample GEODES117metaG_FD_111486 | JGI IMG/M metagenome (GOLD analysis project Ga0164292, IMG submission 111486) | Eutrophic lake water microbial communities from Lake Mendota, Wisconsin, USA - GEODES117 metaG | ecosystem: Environmental > Aquatic > Freshwater > Lake | place: USA: Lake Mendota... | reverse complement strand
GCGAATGTGGTGATGCCCCATGAATTGATTGAGAAGGGTCTTGATTATCGGACAACCACTGATGAACATGACATTAATGAGGGTCAGTGGGTTTCGATTCTTAAAGAGGCAGAGAAGCAGGGAGGATTGGGAAAGGCGGTGGCGATGTGTGATTTTAGTGGAAGCATGGATGGATTTAGTGGACGTATATCTGCACAACCTAAGTTGATTTCATTGGGTCTCGGTATTCTGATTTCGGAATTGACGCATCCTGCATTTCGTCATCACATTCTAACCTTTGATGCCGAACCCAAATGGCATGCTTTTCAGAAGGGTGCAACACTACAAAAAAAGCTCAAATCCATTTCAAGTCGACTGGGACAAGGGCTCAACACTGATTTCTACAAGGCGTGTATGTCTATTTTGGATCGTATGGTGAAGCATCGTGTCCCTGTAGGTGAAGAGCCAGAAGATTTGATTGTCCTTACCGATATGGGTTTTGATGCAGCTGCCATGGATCGAGGACAGCCATCACGTCCCTTTCAAATCGAGAGCATTCGCACGCTATTTGTAGAAGCAGGAGAGAAACTCTGGGGTCAGGGCAAAGGTTGGAAGGCGCCTCGTATCGTCGTTTGGAATTTGCGTGCTGAATATAAGGATTTTCATGCGAAGGCGCATCAAGAGGGTGTTGTTGAACTATCGGGTTGGAGTCCCAATGTGTTGAAGGCGCTACAAAAAGGTCCTATTCAAGTGACAACACCCTATCAGGGCATGAGAAAGCTTCTGGATGATGAGCGATATGTGAAAATCGCTGAGACATGGTTCTGCCCTTCCAACGATATAAGAGAGCGGCGTCAGAACTTAAAGGGTCCCCCCTTTTGATGGGTAGGAGGATCTATATGTGTGTTCGTACAGCAAACAAAAATACACAATTTATGTACGGGCATCGATATATGTAATAGCGAACACAGTTAGCATATAGTCCTCCTCGTATCCTGACAGCAATACCCATAAACAAATCATGTCACGATTTTATAAAAGGATACAGCATGGAATGAATCTTTTATTTGTAGTGTCCATACAGCAAAATAATAACTATTTTTTATAAAAATACTGAATTTCAGGTATCGTTTGTTTTTTCTCTTATTGAGGCTTCATGATGCATTTTGACGTAATTCATGGAGAGCATAGGGGTACAGTAGAACCGTTATCTGAAAGAGGATGCAGAAAGATAAGAGAGGAGTTCCATTCCACGTTGGAAATATCATAACGTTACGACATTTACATTGGTAATAGGCATTTTAATGAGTGACAATACCACTGTTCGAGTAGAGCACCTACGTGCTCGTAGGTAGAATGGCTTTGTAAAGGGCGTGAAGTATACTATTTCTGTTTTGTTTCTCTGATAGAGAATGAAAACATAAATATTTGTGTTGAATGGATTGTTCTTTAAATATACATTCTAAGAAAATGTCATCCGACGAGGAAAATGAAATCGTGGAGCCTCTGTTCGAAGAACAGAGTATCCTGCCTCAAGGAGGCAGAGATCCAGATTCCAAAGTAGTTTCGATTGCTGTCCAGCAAGGTCAAAAGCGTCGTGTGATGAAAGGGATGACCTATAACATTGATGAAAAACACGGATACATCTATTTGGTTCGCACTCGTGAATTCAAATCATTGAATCGTCAGGTATACAAAGTGGGAATGACATCCCAGTGTCCTGATACACGAATCACACGCCTTCATAAATATACGAAGGGGTCTGAAATCTATCTTGTATTACAGTGCCACGTTCTGGATGTGAAACTGATTGAAAAGGACATTTTAGCAGAATTCTGCTTACGTTATGATCCTGGTCCTGATGGATCCGAAGATTTTATCATTCCTACGGCGCGCGAACTGCTCGATGCCAAACAATACATCATGGATATCATAAAAAAATATGAGGAAAAACGAATTTAAATTAATATTTATATTATACCTTTTCTTATTTAAGTGCCCATTTTATAAGATTAAAATGTTATTTATATATATATTATGAAAATAGTAATTAATTCACACTCTAAATCAAATATTGCTTTACAGCATTTATTAGAAAGTTTAAAGGAAAATGATATTAATTATTGTGATGTTATTGTTGTTATCGGTGGATATTATCATTTAAATAATTATGAAATTACTAAAGATGAAAATATTACATATATTCGTGCTAATCATAATAGTATAGATTTTACAGGATTAATAACTTTGTTGGAATTATATAATAATACAGATGAATATTATGTATATTTACACGATACTTGTAAAATTGGTAAAAATTTTTATAACAAAATAAAATCAATAGATTTGACTAATGTTTCATCTATAAAAATACATAAAAACTATTCAATGAATATTGGTGTATATTCACAAAAAATAATTAATGAATTTAAAGAATTTTTATTAAGTAAAAAAAATACTGATGAAAATAAATGTATGCAATATAAATCTGTTAACTATAATGAAGACTATATATTTAATAATGATGCAAATAATAAGCTATTAGATAATTATGATGGTTCGAAATACACAGGACCAATCGATTATTATAATACTGGAACTATGAGACGAGTTGAACATTATCCAAATTTGGATTTATATAAAATGAAAGCAAATTGGAGTCAAGGAACTTGGACTTTAAATAATTAAATGGGCGTTTTAAATAAGAAAAATGTAATAATAAAGATTTGAGTATTGATTTTAAATTTTTAAATAAAAACATTTATTATTTCTAAATAGACCATTTTGAAAAAACCCAAAATACTAGAATATCATATTAATCCAATAGAAGGATTTGTTATTGAACGATTTTATTCACTTATCTTTGAGTAATGATGTAGAAAATGATCTGCTACATTCAATGCAGCATCAATTGCTCCGTCCATATTATAATATTTGTAATTTGCCAATCGTCCTACAAAATAAATACCTTTTTTCTCATCCTCTTTTGCTAATTGTTGATATTGTTCATAAATTTTTTTATTCGCATCCGTTGGAACTGGATAATAAGGATCACCCTCTCCCACAGTATATTCTTTCACAATGGTTGTCTTACCAGGTACTTTCTGATCTAGAAAATGTTTATACTCTACAATTCGTGTATATGGCTCTTTATCAGAGGGATAATTAACAACTGAATTTGTTTGAAATTGATCTATCTCCAATTCTTCAATTTCAAATACAATAGAACGATACTCCAATTTAGGATAATGATAGGATTGATAATATGTATCAATCGGACCTGTATAAAAAACAGAATCGTATTTTTCTCGCATGGAATCCTCATATTCAGTATCTAATGTTACTGTAATGAGTGGATGATCTATCATTTTTTGAATAAATGCTGTATATCCATGTGTAGGAAGGGCTTGATATGTATCAGAAAAATAATGTGGATCATTTGTGGTACGTACAGGAATACGTTCCAATACACTAGGATGAAGTTCATTTGGATATTTATTCCATTGTTTATAAGTATATTGTTTAAATATTTTTTCATATAATTCTTTTCCTACACGATTTAGTGCTACTTCCTCACTATTTGCAGGTTGAGGATAGGATTCTGTATGTTCTTCAAGCCATTGTTTCATTTCTTCTTCTGATGTAATGGATTCATTACATAGTTGATTTACGGTATCAATATTCACTGGAATTGGAAATAGTGATGTATCAATCTTTCCAATTACTTTATGATACCATGGAGTCCATTCTGAATATTGATTCACAAATTTCCATACTCGTTCAATATTGGTATGAAAAATATGAGCCCCATATTGATTGATACGAATTCCATTTGAATCAATATAATCATAACAATTTCCTCCAATATGATTCCGCTTTTCAATGATATGGATGGAATATCCTTTTTCTGCTAATTGACGTGCGATCGTACATCCTGATAATCCAGCTCCAACAATTAAAATAGGTTTCATCTTCTATAAAAATAGATTATATCTTTAAGTATGATATATTAACACGATAGAATCTTAAGCTTTCGATCGCCACTGCGCATTACATACGTTACAGATGTAAAGAAATTTCATATTAATGGCGTCATACTTCAAATAAATGACATCCTTTTCTTTTCCAGATGTATTAGTGTCGCATCCAACATTGGGGCATTTAATCGTGTTCACGTGAGGAAGTGTCGGATCATTCTTTGTAAACTCGTTCATGAGAATTTTGTATCCCTCCGAGGTCTTCTCTTTCAAATCGATTTCAAGAATAAGACCACCTTGTTGATCTTGATGCTGATATCCACAATTACGACAAATTCGTCGGAGTGTCTTTTCTACTTTATTGGATGACTTGTCAGCACTTTCCACATCCTGTTGATCTAGATACAAATAGTATTTACACGTCGGGCAAAAGTCGGTTTCTTTCATGGTTCCTACTCCTATTTGTTAGAACCTTTTAAATCAATTTTTGTGAGTTTTGCATTTATGAACCTTTATTTAACATAATATATTATCTCATTCTTATCCATTGTATTAATTATACATTATATGATAATGAGTGATTTCGTATGAATAAAATTTGACTGATCCAAAAAGGGATGTCAGGTCGTAACAACATGCCGCCGACACTCACTGATAATTTCCTAGAAACCACGCTGGGCGTCTTTCTTGACTCACACCGAGTCATCGAAAAAGGTGATCCATGCTCCTTTACGGGAATGGGAACGATGCGCGGAAAATTCATGGTCAAAGATGAAGAATACCAAACCTTTCTCGATCTACTCCATGAATACCTGTTTACTCAGCAACGTCGCCCCCTTAATCTAGTGGAGCAGCGTCGCTGCGATTGGCAGACACCCATCTTGATTGATCTGGATTTCAAATACCCAGCCGAACGAGCCATTGAACGACAATTTGAACTATCTCACATCCACGACTTTGTTCGTGAATATGTTACAAACATTACCCACTTTTATGACTTGGAGGACCATCAACCCCTCCGATTCTTTATTACCTTGCGCCCTGCACCCTATGAAGACAAAAAAGTAAACTCGCTTCAACGTGCCATCAAAGACGGTGTTCATATTCAATGCCCCGATCTCATTCTCTCTTCTGAACATCAACAAGTACTTCGTCACCGCTCTCTTGAACATCAAAATCTGACTTCCACCTTTAAGAACACAGGATACATCAATGCTGAAAAAGACATCTTTGATGAAGCCATCGTAAAAAAGAACGGCTGGTTCTTCTATGGCGAATCCAAACCTGACATTCCCGCCTATCATCTCGCCTCTGTCTACGTCTACGATCCGCACACCAAAACATTCTACGAAGAAGATGAATCCATCTATCAACCTCGTCAACTGCTCGAACTCTTATCCATTCGTTATAATCTTCGCCTACAAAGCGTTCCCTTTGACGAAAAAACACAGGAAGAATGGAAATCACGTTTAGACTACTGCACAGGAAAGAAATCCATGCTTCCTGTTCTCGAAGACGCTCCTCTTGATGTCCCTGTTGTTCATCTCACCAGTAATAATGTCTGCGAACAATTGGAGCGTGACACCATCTCCATGGCAAAACAACTCGCTCTTCAATGCTTGACCGCCGAACGAGCAACTTCTTATGCTACATGGATTGAAGTAGGATGGTGCCTTCATCACATCGATCCTTCCCTGGAAATGTTCGATGTCTGGATGGAATTCAGCGCTAAATCCATGAAAGCAAGTGAAAATAACATTGCTGCTCTGCAACGTGATTGGCAGCGTGGATGGAATCGTCCAGGTTCCGATCGTCACTTTACCATTCGCTCCCTTCACATGTGGGCAAAAATGGATAATCCAAAGAAATATCGCAAAATCATGAATGAGAGCTTTGTGGACTTTGTGGAGAGAGAAGTGGATGCAACTCATACTCACATTGCCCGTCTCATGAAGAAAATGTACAGCAATAATTATTGCGCATCCGTCGATTCAAAGAAAGTCGAGTGGTTTGAATTCACTGGAAATTGTTGGAAACGGTTGCCACAAGGCATTGATCTTCGTAACAAAATGACGACGGAAGTGGCGCAGGTGATTTCCGATACACGTACGAAGATCCGCAATCGTCTCACCAATCTGGGAAATGATGAACGCAGCTTTGAAGAAACACGTATGAAGAAAATGACCAAGATCGAACAATGTCTCTATACGTCTGGCTTCAAAGATGCGGTGATGAAAGAGTGTATTGGACTCTTCTATGAAGAGGACTTTGCCTTGAAGCTGAATTCCAATCAATATCTCATCGGTTTCAATAACGGTGTGATTGACTTGCATTCCGTTCGTACCAATGACGATGATGCCAAAGAATACGAAGTCATCTTCCGCAAAGCAGAGCCTACTGACTTTATTACCTTTATGGCAGGACGATATGCGACCAAGAATTGCGACCCTATTGACTATATTGAATACAATCCTCGAGACAAGGAACAAGCCATCATTCACGCTGAGATTGATGACTTCATGGCAAAACTCTTTCCTCGTGTCGAACTGCGTCACTACATGTGGCGTAAACTAGCATCTTGTCTCGAAGGTGCCAATAAAGAACAAACATACGAAACATGGATTGGTGTGGGTGGCAATGGTAAGTCGAAGCTAGTCGATCTCATGTCGATGGTACTCGGCGATTACGCATCATCCCTTCAGTCTACTGCGATGACACGAAAGCGACCTGAGGCAGGATCGGCGAATCCTGATATCATGGCGATTCGTAATAAACGTTTCATCTACATGGCAGAACCAGATGACCGAGAGCCACTGAATACATCACGTATGAAGCAATTCACGGGCGAAGATGACGTAGAAGCTCGTGGACTCTATGAGGACCAGACCAAGTTCAAAATTACGGGCAAAATCTTTATGTTGTGTAATGCGTTTCCAGCGATTAATACGATGGACCGTGGTACATGGCGACGTGTTCGTGCGGTTCCATTTGAATCTAAATTCGTGGATCCAGGTGTGGAGGAAATTAATGAAAAGGAGAACATTTATCGCCGTGACAATAAATTGGATGCGAACATGTACCGTTGGCGAACTCTCTTCATGTCTCGTCTGGTTCATATCTACAAAACGGAATATCTCCCTCATGGTCTGGGACAAATCCCCGCTATTGTGACACAAGAGTCGAGCAAGTATCAGGAGTCGTTTGATTCGGTGGCGAAATTCATGAAGGCTCGTATTCGTGAAATTCCGAAAGGAGGATATGAAGCGGAAATCAAAGATATCTTTCGTGTCTATAAAAATTGGTACGAAGGCATTGGTGGCGGAGTCGGACGAAAATTGTCACAAACCGAGCTCTACAAACGCCTCTCAGATAAGTGTGGAGAGCCTTCCAATAAGAGATCCTTCAAGCAATTACGATTGTTTGAAGATGATAATGATATGGAACAGTTTGAAGCTGAAATGGAATGAATGGAATAAATGGAATCCTAAGAAATATAATACAGGACTACTCCAACGACAACACTGAGAATGGCACTATTCATAAGTGCCTTAGAAAAATCAGATGTATTAAATTCACCATTGTTTACAATGGAAAAATAATAAATACCGATACAAAGCATAAATAAATAGGATATGGATAATACTGCAAGAGTGTAATCTTCAATAAAATGTAATATTTTTTTCGGTTGTTTTTCAGGAAGGGTTCGTTTCACGTCTGTAAAATCACGATTTGCACGTTCAATGATAGATTCTTTTTTATTAATATCCTGAATTAAGTTCTCTTTCTTATTTGCAAGATCAATATTGCGATCACGTATCTGTTTTGTAACGTCACTATGTCCATAACTTCCAAACATGGAATCACCTATGGAAAGGGAATCCATTACATTAGCACTAAGAGATTTGATATCCTCTTTTAGATGGAGGGTATTTGTAATAAATTTTTCTTTTTTTGTCATTTCTTCTGGGCGAGAACAATTCGTAATTCCTCTTGAAATGGTCTCAATGCTTGTGGGCAATGCACGACAAGTCGCTGGATTTGTCGTAACCACTGAATTAATTGAACTCGACATAGAATATCCTACTATGTTTCGGATATAATGTTTTGTAAAAAATAGTTATATGTTTTACAAATCATATATCTTATTATGATTTCTAGACAACCGGTGCTCCTTGCGCTGGATTTGCGGATGATGGCATAACATTACTTATATTTTCTCCTGCTGACATTACACTCTTTTGAGCATCTTGAGCATATTGAGTAAGAGCTGCTACGCCTGATGTATTATCATCCATCATACCTGGACATGATGGCACAGGAATCTTTCCATATTTGCCACCAAAATTCTTTCGGTTCCAGTATCTCTTATTACGTAAAAGATCAGTGTATTGATAACGATTCATAAGAGTGAGTACAAAAATGATAATCAATAAGGCGGCGAATGATCCGCAAAAGGATGCACTCATGATTCCCAATTTCCAAAGAACAACACAGAGTAGCAATCCTGAAAGCGCAATAAATAGCGAGGAATATACAAATAATGTATCATTTTTATTACCAACTGTCCATTCATTCATTTCATTTTTACGACTTGCTAAATTTTTATCATTTGTTACTGTCGTCGCCATACTCTTTTGATTATTATAGACTTGATCATGTATCGAGGAAAGCTCTTTGTTTCGTTGATTATACATAAGCACGGATTCCTGTGATTTGGATGCTCGATTTAAATCTCCGTAGACTTTATTAAATGTATTGTTCTTTTGCTTTACAATGTCATCATAAACAGAAGCTTGTTGTTTTTGTAAGAAAGCTTGTAATTGAGCGGGATTATTCCTGAATGAACCAAGTGCTGTGGCTAATTCCACATCTTGGGACATCGATGTACTTTTAATAATCGCATCTAACCCTGCCATTCCTAGATCCTCATCAGAAATTATATCATTCCTCTTTTTTATTCATTGCCTGCCGCCTTATAAATATATACCAATAGACCCAGTGTAACAATATTTAAGAAACTATATAATTTAAGCAAATTATCGGTATACTTTGCCTTTTCCTCCGTGTACTTTACCATTTCTTTTCGGATGTTGGTTACAGCTTCACCTGTATTAATAATTTTATTTTGCTTATCTAAACTTTCCTTTTGTGCTTTAATTTGTTTGTTATATTTTTCAATTTCATTCTGGATACTATCGGATGTGGTAAGCATATTTTCCGTAATCGAATTCATGATTTGTGTCATATCATTTAAACGCAAATTTAACATTTTTGTTGTATTCAAATAGCGTTCTACAACCGCCTTTGTATCTGATGTATTAGAAAGATATCCACTGCGAATCGCACTAAATACCTTATCAAGAGCATATTTATAACGTGATTCATAAAAACAATATTCCGTTTGAAGATTCTGTATCAACGTTTGTTGTTTTTTAATAAATTCTTCTGGTGTATAACTTGTAGGTGATGGAATGATACCAATCGATTTTAAATTAGTAACAATCGTAGAAAGAGCGGTTTGTGTTAATTTACCCTTTGCATCTCGATCGGAAGAAGGATTGGGAGAACCTGGCAGGACCCCTATATTCGTCGCATCACCAAATGTTGCACTCAGTTCGCTATCGGTTGATATCGTTTGTCTTGGACAAATTGACATGCCTACTACCATGATAGGCTGTTTTAATTATCCAAAGATGCCTCCTACTTTTAACCCTAAAAAGAGAATCACTATCATACATGCTCCAACAATCGCAATCCATGTTACATTATTTGTAAAAAAAGAAGTGAGCTGGTACCAAAAGGACAAAGATAATGCTGCCATTTCCTCATTGGTTACTCCAAGCACGGGCTGCATCATTCGTAATAGCACAAGTCCTATTCCCACAAATACAATAGATAAAACCCATAAATAGGGGATCATGTTTCGACGAACGGGACGATTTAATATAAAAAGTTGATGGGTAGTTAGATCTGTGTCTCTGGACCGGAGCAATTCCTCCCTTGCCACAGCACTTTCTACATCCGTTTTTATCTCCTCTTGAATCCGTTGTAGACCATTAATTTCCTTTTGTAAGGTTCCTGTTTCCGTTAATAAATCGGACATATTATTGTATTTTGCCTGTTCTTTTACAAATTTTAATATATCATCATTCAATGACATATACTTTGTTTTAATTTGTTCCGCTTCTTGTGATAATCGAATGACATCTGCATAATCTGGATTCACATTCGGATCTGAATTTTGAGAGAGTCCGCCCTTTGAAATATATCTTGCTGTAGCAGCATCTAAATTTGCGACAAGTTGCTCGATATTATTACGAGTTACTAGTGTATTGAAGCGATCTTGAAACTCTGTCTTTTTTTCCATCCATTTTACATCCGCCATGATTCTCCTATCGTTCCTTTCGTAATTTCATTTCTTCTTTTTCTTCTATTTGACGATGTATGGTGGAAAGACAATACATCATAAAAAATAGGAAAGTTGTAATAGGAAGAAGCATATATGCGATTATTAAGGGGCACATACACGATAAACAATTGATTCACCTGATGATGCGCTCGCTCGTGTAATTTTAACTATGTCACCTGGTACCACTCCAATGCAACGGGCAATGGGATCTATATGGAACTTGATTTCTGGAAATTTTGATTTTGAAGTGATGTACATGGACTCCATCAATTGCTTGTGTTCCGCCTCAGGTACGATTTCATGCTTCGGAACCAAGACATGATTCAATGGATTCACCACCAGCATATAAATGCTAAAGAAGGAGACTCGCAATTTTCGTCGTACCTTTTCTACTCGATCCACCGTCTCCTCTTTTAGTTTCATATACTGCTTCAATGCAATCAAATGATGTGCATCTGTCACTGCTCCTGACATCATCACAATCACCTCCGTATTCTCTGACGCATCGTCTAGAATGTCATCAAAGAACGTATCTAGCTTCTGACGACTAATGTTCGCATATCGTACCTCACATACCTTCGTTGCATCACTTTTCTTAGAAACCTTAAAGCTCAAACCCGTAAACGCAGCTGCTGCGGCTGTTGCCTCTGCCGGGGAAAATTTACGATAGGCAGCAACATCATAATCACGAGCCTCCAGAATGTCCAGTAGCGATTGACGGCTACGATAAATGTTATCGATGAATACAAAGTTATCCGCCATTTTCTTTAACAACACAATTGAATTTTAGGTAGTCAAATTTATATCAAATGAACTATTCCAATTTAGTGATGGTGATTGGTTGCATCGCTGAAGGCTGTCCATTACCTCCCATTGCTGACAAATACCCTCCACTTGCTGGTGTATATTGTTGTACCATCGGACCCATTGGACCCATATTCATTCCTCCACGATACATATTTCTACGAATTGGACGACCTCCCATCAAACCATCCGCCATCAAACCATCCTCCTCAAATGCAGCCTTATCCGTTCGAACCGCAATCATCGGTCCCATTCCTGGAATCGTTCCTCCTTCTACCACACCATCTTGATGAGGTGATGCCGCATATGATCCGACTGGCATTCCAAAATCTGGCGCCATCATTCCGCCCATTGGAGACATACCTTTCGATCCGACTGGCATTCCAAAATCTGGCGCCATCATTCCACCTGTCTGTGGTATAATGATTTGATTTCGTAGTTGCATTTGGGGTTGCATTTGCTGAAAGCCCTGACCCATTTGTGAAAATTGCTGGGATTCCATTTGATCTTGACCTTGACCTTGATCCAGTTGAATGATTTCTTCTCCATTTTCATCCAATAGTCGCTCTTCCTGAATCGCATCTAACTTCGCCTGCTCCTCCTTCGATAAATCATTGACCTGTGCACCTATCGAACGTAATTGTTTCACTGTTAACGAGACGACAGGCATATCTTCCACATACGCAGGTGCAACAATCGGTGGTAAATTTATTTGTGGAAGATTCTCTACGACTTTACTAGACGTTCCCGAAAATTCAAATGGTGTCAATCTCTGAAATCCACTCGTTGTCATAAAACGCATTGCCATATTCAAATACGATTCCTGTTCATGTGTAAGGAGCTTTGTCGAATAAGGGATTTCCACTTGAACAATGCGTGATTTCGGACGTCCAAGTGGTGGAAGAATCTCTAAATTAGCAACGGTGTTTCCTGTATACTTCACGGGTCCATCACACATGGAACAAATCGCCAAATTCAATCGTGGATTAAAAATGGGAATCATACCACATGCCACACACAATGGTATTTTCGCCCCATCGGATCGTTCCATAAATGACTCCTTCACAAACGACATACCTCCATGCGCAATAATGGCATCACGATCCATCTCTCCAATCTTTAATCCACCCTGAGCGCCACGTCCTCCCGTCGGCTGATGCGTTCTCATTTCTCTACGTCCCTGTCCTCTCGCCTGCCACTTGTCCTCCACCATATGTTTTAGACGCATTCCATAGACAGGACCAATGAAAATCGCAGTAGGAATCTGCTCTCCCGTCGCACCATTATACATCACCTCATTTCCATACTTCTCAAATCCCATTTCCTCCAAAATTTCACCAATCGCCTCCTGTGGTGAACCATCATTCATAAACGATGTACCATCACCAATGCCTCCTGATAGAGCAGCGGTCTTGCCTAGAAGCTGCTCCAAGTTCTGGGCAATCGTCATACGTGACGGAATCGCATGCGGATTCATAATCATATCAGGTACAATACCCGATTCTGTTCTCGGCATGTCATGCGCTCTTAGAAGTGCACCAATGGTACCCTTCTGACCGTGTCTGTTGGAATTACCTGTCCAGAAAGCGTGTTTCTCGCCATTACGACGAATCAAGAAAATCTCATTTGGAACCGATAAACAATATACTTTATCTCCTACCATATTATTGTGTGTATATTCAATGGAATCAATTAGTACATCATTTTCATATTCATCACGCAAAAAATATTGTTCCGTTTGATGTTCATAAAGCAAACTTGCTTTCATTAAATGAATCATACCATGAGAATTCGATATCACCATACGATGATCACCAGTCACATACTGTGTTCCCATTTTTGTTTTTACTAAATACATCGGACCTGTGTGATCAAATTGATAGGTATTCAATGGGTGAACAAATTCTAATGTATTATTTGTTCGTTGAGCTACTTTATCTTCCACTGTCACATCTTTGATTGATTTCCAGCCATTTTCAGTTAATACGTCATGATCATCTGTCAAGCAGAATTTATCCCCTAGCTCAGGGATACGATCCTGAACCACACGAATCTTTACCAGACGCAAACCCAGATTATTCACCATAATGGCTACTTTCTCTACACGTCCTCTTGTCCATACTTGTGGTGCGATCGATACATCGCTGATAGATCCACTTTCGTTGGTCATGTAGGCACCCATAATAATTGTATTTTCATCCACATATTTCCCTTCTTCAATGATTCCACTGGGATCCAATTTGGAATAATCCATGCCTGGTTTCAACGCCTTCCAATTTCCGATGTGAGCAGGATTGCCAAAACGAACTTTTACTTTCGCCTTCGCATCATCCTCTTCTAATCCTTGATAGGAACGATACGCCATGGATCGGAACATACCTCGTTGAACCGCATCATAATTCATAACGATACCATCTTCCTGATTGTAACCTGACCAACACGCAATCGCCAAAATGCAATTCATTCCATACGCCATTTTTCCTTCACCCAAATAATTGTTATAAATCGTACGTGTCAATGGCATTTCTCCATAGCACAAAACATGGGCTGTATTATCAAAACGATTCTTCCAATTAGTCGCATAAATAGATAGACCCTGCTTCGACTGCGAACAGGATAACTGATTACGTGGAGACTGATTATGAGGTGCAAACGGAATCAATGAAGTCATCATACTCATAATCGTAGAGGGATGAACTTCAATGTGTGTGGTCTCTACTGTAACATATACTGGATGATTCGCAATAAAGGCTTCATTTTGTTCATAGGGGTCAATATATTCAATCGCACCTGTATAAGGAGCAAGTTCTTTCACATAATCATTCAACTTATCATTAGAGTTTGCTGATTTATTGTGCAGGGGATCAATAAAATCGGTGGATTCCAGACCTGCTTCTTGTCGCATCTCGTAGTTTCCCATGACAAGTTCACGCCACGTTTTCATCCCACGTATTTTTTCAATAGGCATTCGTTGCGATCCATTGAGAGCATTTTTAGAAGAGTAGAGCCAAATCAATGGGCGCAACGGGCGACCTGCATCCATATAGATGTATACTTTTCGGTCACGAATCGAAAAGGTGATACTCACAGAATAAGGTAGACATCCTGAACGTTTTAACATTTTTAACACCAAGGTAAGCAAATCTGGTTTTGCAGTATAACCGAATATGCCTCCATTAATATACACGGGTACGTATCGAATACGTTGTTCAACGGTAACATCTTCAGGTGGATAGACACGCCCTGTTGTTCGTAACCATTCAAAAAATCGATCTGTTTGAGAAGAGGTAGAAATCGCCGTCATAATACTTAGATTTTTCGCAATACCAATGGAGGCGCCAGTCGGCGTCTCTGATGTACAAAAATAACCATATTGCGACGTATGTAATTTACGAGGTCCCGTCAATTTCATGTTCGTGTCAAAATCGAGAATCACACGACGACAATGCGACATGAAATCGGTATAGGATAATCGAGATAACGCCTGTAACACACCTGATTTCTCCTCACCGAGCCCTGTACCCCACTTTCCTTTAAACCCTTTCATAATCATATCGGTAAGGAGACCTGCCATGAAAATCTTGGAACCATTTCCTGCAAGAAAGATATTCTTGAAATTTTCGTCCTTATAGAGGACCGCTCGATTGTTGTTATATTCTTTGCCAATGGTAAGAACAAATGCTTTCACCCATAATTTATAGGAGTTATTAAAGAGTTCTTGTACTAGGAAGCCGCTGGTAAGGCATCGCTGATTACGAGTGTCGTCACGATCCGTCTTCTCATCATATCCTTCACTGACACGTAGGATTTTTCGGACACAGTCTCCTAAAAAGAGTCCCTGTGAACTTGGATCATTTGGCATATGAATAAAGAGTTGATTTTTAATAATATCAAGTACGTGCTCTATACCGAATCCTTTGGTTAGTGTCTTAATATATTGAATTGCTGTATAGGTATTAAGAAAGGGGAATCCGTCAATAATAGAGGGATGTAATTTCGGTAGCAATAATTTGGCTTCGGAACTGTCAAAATCGGGGAAAATCATTTTAAGAATTTCTTCATCGGATTGAAATCCAAGTGCACGAAAAAGTACAAAAAGGGGAATCGCCTTTCGTACAAAAGGTAATGACACTTCAATGATGGCGTGTGATGTAAATTTCTCCTTTTCTACACGACGCATCATAATAAAAGAAATACGCTTTACTTGACGTGTGACAGCTGATAAGCATTCAATCGAAGCATAGATTGCGACTTTCGGATCATTCTGTGGTGTAATATATAATGTATTGAAAGCCTGTTCTTGACGAGTGATGAGCACTTTTTCCGCACCACCTACAATAAAATAGCTTCCATTGTCATAGGGACATTCTCCCACTTCACGTAGAAACTCCTTTGGCTTATTATGAAGAATACAGTAGCGACTGTGAAGCATAATAGGAATGGTAAAAAGCTGAAATTTCTTAAAGGTATCCTTGTCTGGTGATAAATCAATTACAGTGCGTGTTACGGTATCGGTATACGAAATTTTAACAAGGATATCGGCATAGACAATAGAAGCGTACGTTACATTCCGTAAACGTGCTTCATTCGGATATAAGATACGAACTTCATCCGTATTTTGTAAACTAATGGTCGGAGTACCGATTTCAATGGCGGAACCATCCTCGCCTCCTACAAAAATTTCTACACGATATTTATAAATAGGTGGCTCCTCGTTAATTAAATCTTTTAGGATTAAAATAGGATTTTGAGAGCGAATGATGCTAATCAGATCCTGTTGAAGAAATTGGTCATATGAATCAATATGGTGTCTTGTATAAGGATAAGATACTGTACGAAAATACCGATCAATTAATTGACGGGATAACTCACGAGCTTCTTCCATCTGACCTAATAGAATAAAAGACTTCTTATACTGGCTCTCTCCTTATTTTTATCTATTACTAAAAATGATAGATGAAGATAAGTAGTTATCTGATATTACGATAGATTAATTGCCTTTGGATAGATACTGCCTAACTGATATTGAGGTTGGCGCTGTACTTGATCGGGTGATGGACCCACATTCGTTCCATACCACATGCTCTGCATATTTTGTCCAAATCCAGGTGGAGCACCTGCCCCAAATGGACGACTAAATGCTTGTGATAATATTGCTCCTGTTGTATCAAGTAAACCACCTCCACGTCTTATCTTTCGTCGTGAACCACCTTGCTTGGCAAAATGCACCGCATTCGATCCCATTCCTGCTGGAACCTGTGGCCAAGAAGTCTGTCCTGGTACGGGATCATAACTCTGTCCTGGCTCTGGTACACCTACGCTAAATCCCTTCGACACATACTCTAAATAGCTTCCAAAATCAGATGGCTTATCTCCTGTCAATGGGAGATGTCCCAATCTATCTGGAATGAGTCCTGGTGCCAAATAGACACCCTGACGTGTTATATAGTCCAATGGCGCCCCCGCAATCGCTGCACCACCACGTGTTCGTAGAGTTCGACGACGTCCCTTGGATCCTATCGTACGCTTCATTCGATCATCAATAAATGCTTCCGCCGATTTTTTATCCAAGACTTTCATAAAGACTTTATGCCATTCATTACGTAATTCACGTGTGATCCTTTCACGTGAATCTTTTTTATGAATCTTCTCATCTACCGATCTTTCAATGTACTCAAAGGAACGCCGTAATTGAGGAATGGAATATACACCTTTTTCCTTCCTATGCTGTATATTCTTTCTGGTTTTTCGAACCATCTCTATTCTTTACCATTAAAATGTTTCAAGCAGTTTCCAGTATACTTTTACGAAAACTGCTATTATTTTTATTTTTATTATTTCCTCGGTTATTGGTATTTGTATTATTCATGAGCGAACCTAATAGTGAATTATTTCCTTTGTTATTTCCTTTATTCGTTCCATTAAGATTTAATCCATCCGAAATGGTATTCTTCGCTGTATTAAGGGTATTTGTGAGATTGGTAGCAAGACCATTTACGGTAGGCATTTCCACATTTGGCATAGAAGGAACGGGTACCGAACCTCCTGTGAAAAATGCCATGATAGAATAAATCACAAAAACAATAATAACAATAATCATAACAGCCGGGGCATACATCTTTAATCCATCCTGCCATGTACTTAAACGGTACTCACTGGCAAACATCTTGGAATGCTCACGGACTCCGTAAATGAGAAAAATGATAGATAATATTGCTGCAATCATGGGAGTTGCCTTAGGTGCAAAGTAAAAAGTAAATAATAAAAATAGTAAAAACAATACGATTCCTGGTATAAAGAATTCCATTTCCTCTATAGTATTTTTTGATTTTACCTTTCTATTATTTATGATGATTGATTTATGATTTTTTTATGCTTTATTAGATTTTATCAATTAAGTCAACGTGAGTTAACATGTGTTTACGACAACAATATCGCATAAGCCCCAATTTATTGAGAACTTCTAGTTCTGCAGTCTTAGGAACTGTTTGACCATCCATGTAAATGGGTTTGATTTCATTTGATCCACGTAGTTCCTTCACTTTCTGCTGATAAAAGAGCCACTTATCGGCAAGCACATTTCCACAGTTCATACAACGGATCGGAATAATCATGACTTCTATGATTGAAATGGAAAGGTTTCTTTCATCAAATTTTATCATTTTTCATAATGTGCGCTATATCGTGACAATTAAAAGAACGGAGCCCTTCAGAAATGACATCTGTTCTATACAGCGCTGGACTAAACTATCAGACAGGTAACCCCGTTCGTCAGGAAATTATGGCAGTTCGCCGTGAAGTCGATTCACTCCGGAAACAGCTAGAGATTCTCACCGAAGAGAATCTTGTCTATCGTAAGCACCTCCTCAAGCTCTCTCAGAAGTCGGAGGAGGGTAGCAGTGAACTTACCAAGGATCTAATGGATCTTTCTTCCGGTTCTAATGCACAGAATCGACGTGAAGCAGGTGGTGGTACGGTACAAGGCGGTGGATTTCGTCGCTAGAATTCTTTTCTCATTTAAAAGGCGCATTTAGTATTTGTTTAAATGCGCCTTTAAAATAAATATTAATATATTAATAATATATATAATGATAATTGATGAATTATTAAATAATTTATATTCTAATATTTCTCCATATTCTTCTTGTGATAACAAATATATCGATAATGGATATCCACATACAAATATTTTATATGATCTATTACAAATATTATTTACAAATATTGAACCAAACTATATTGTTGAGTGTGGAAGTATGTTAGGTGGTTCAGCTATTAGAATGGCTGAAACATTAAAAAATAATAATAAATCCACTGAAATAATATGTATTGATCCATTTACTGGAGATGTTAATATGTGGGATTGGGAAAGAAATGCTGGTTGGAAATTTTTAAGATTGGAAAATGGAATTCCAACTATTTATAAAAGATTTTTAGCAAATTGTAAATATAGTGGATTTGAAAATATAATTTTGCCGATAAATGCTACAACAAGTGTAGGAATAAAATTATTACAAAGACTATTTATTCAGAATAGAATTACTTCATTGCCTAATTATATATATTTAGATTCCGCCCATGAAAAAGATGAAACATTTATTGAATTATCTTTGTGCTGGAATTGTTTAATTAATAATGGTATATTATTCGGAGATGATTGGTTATGGGAAGCAGTACGTGAAGATGTAATTAAATTTTCAAATACAATAAAAGATACAACCAATTATGAAAATTTGAATAAAATCCATAAATTAGTAAATGGCTCGCAAATTATTAATAATAATATTTTATTATATAATGGTCAATGGGTTTTATTTAAAAAATAATTACGATAAAGTTAGTGAATTAATAAAAATTATTTAATGCTCCTTTCTTAACTTTCCCAATATACCTTCACTAATATCAATCTCATGCTTCGAATGAAGATAGGCACGTATTGCCTTCAAAGACAATGACGCATACATACGCAATGTATCCGTAATCGTTTCCATTTCCTCCTTAGACCATTTCCCTTTTTTAACCGATTTCTCCACCATCGTCACTTTTCTCTCAGGTCCATCCGATGTTATTTGTAGTTCATCGATCATCATGTTTCCAGCATGAACTCTATCATGACACTCCTCACAAATTACAATGAGATTTCTCTTATCATTCATATGTGTCCCATTCTCTAGACGCTGATTCGTCGCTGTTTTTCTCTCTTGAATGTGATGAACTTCCAACTCTTTTACGATCGATTTTTTACATAACTCGCACTCTTTCCTCACAATATCCGTATTCCATGCACTTATTGATGCCTTCTCTTGTGTGACGGATGCCATCATCGCATGGCGATACTTCAACGCTTGCTCAATAAATTCAAATGGCACATCCATCGCCCGTGCCACCTCCAATCCATATAATGAGGAACCGTTTCCTGGACGCAACGATCGATCGTATATCAGCTTTTTCGTCGCTGGGTCATAATCTACATGTAAATGCCATACTTTTACTCTTAACGCATCCATATCAAGCAATTTCGGCAAATCATGTAAATGGGTCGCAAAAATAAAATTGGAATTTCTTGATGAAAGCCATTGAATTCCACTCGCAACAAGTGCCTGCGCAGATGTAGATTCTGTCCCTGAACACAATTCATCACCGAGTACCAGAGTCATTTCATTTGCATTTCGTAAAATATCACGAAGTTCAGACATTTCTACCGCAAAAGAGGAGAGCCCTGCGAATAAATTATCCTGATTTAAAATCCGTGTATAAATTGCCTGATACGGGCTAAATGTCATTTCTTTTGCTGGAACAAAACATCCTGCTTGTGCCAATAAAACACAGAGTCCCGTTGCCTTCATCAATGTTGATTTTCCACTTGCATTCATACCATATACCAACCATCCCTTTGTCTCTGGATGTAACAAAATATCATGAGCAACATAGGAAATACGACTTGCGGCTGCTTCTACCAACGGATGTCGAACTTGTTTGATGTCTATAAATGATCGATCGTGTACAATCGTAGGACAAGACCATCCTCTTTCTCTTGATACACGTCCAATACATTGTGTAGAATCAAGATGTGATACCCAATGCTCCATGATGTACCAAATATACTCTCCTGCTTTCGCAATTGCCGAACAAGCATCCAATAGATAAGTGGAAATCAGATGACTTAGAGATTCTCGAAGACGTTGTAGCGATTTATTCAATTGTTGAAGTCGCTTACAATCCATCCATCCACCCGATTTTAACTCTGAAAAGGTTGTCCCTTCAGGTAATTGTGCGACATTCTTTTTTAGTTGGTGTATCGTGATGGAAGAACCCTTGAATCCATAAGGTTCTCTTTCTCTCTCTTCCAAACGAATCGCATCTTCTGCCACCCCTCCTTGCTTGGCAACAGATACACGTAATGCTTGAATCTGTTGATGAATTTCTTGAATCTCTTTCTCTTTCTGTCCTATTTCCACATAATTTACAGTATTGAAGGCGGTTTGGTCAGCATTTGCGATAAGCGCTTTTTCTTCTGTAAAATGGTGGTGAAAGACACTATTGTATTCTTTCCATTGCTCTTGTGTACATGGTTCCTTTAACGTGGTGTGAATCGTGACATGTGTCATAATCACATTCATGGCAGAATAGGTTTGAAAGAGAGAAGCGATTTCTTGTGATACAATGGTTCCACACAATACTTTACGATGAAGACGAGGTAGATCGGACATAAATCGCAATTGACGCTCCATGATTTTTGTCTTTTCCTCTGTCCATTGAACATAGTCTTGGACTTCTTCCAATCGCATTTGAATATCACGTGTATGGGAATAGGGGCTTAGAAGTCGTTCTTTGATAGCACGTTTTCCCATCGGTGTGATACACTTATCAAATAGTCCAATCACTGTTTCCTGTGAATTCGTACCTGTCATTTGAAGTTGAGTGAGTGCATGATTTCCACAAATCAGTCGTGTATGAGGTACCCATGGCTCATTACGATGAAGGGATTTCAACATACGTGGCACATGCTCTTCCACAAATTGTAATAAATAGACAAGCGCCATTTCATCGTGCTCTCTTTGCAGTCCTAGATATGTAGTGGCAGGAAGTAATGATTTAATCGAATACATTTTTTGTAGATATTCCGATCGCACTAGTTCCTTAGAGAAAGCTCCTACCGAATCAATCTGGCGTATGTGAAAAGGTAGCGATGGTACTAGACCAAACATGCGACGAAAGAATGTTTCATCAACTGGTAGGGATGAATGCCAATATAATACAATTTCTTTGGGTGGATACACACTAAGAAGCTGAACAAGATCATCTGCTGTCCAAATATCAGGACGCCCCTGTGCTATCCCTGAATAGGTGCGTGTCGTTCCCGTTGTTAAATCTAAAAGAGCAGCACCAAATCGTGGTGCTACCATACCTTCGTGGTGAAAATAAAGTGTCGTCATGTAAGGTGTATCCGATGCGGAGATGTTTTCAATATGTGTACTAGGAGAGAGAATTTGTGACACTTTTCTCTCTTTCACTTTTCCCTTCGCATCCTTTATCTGATCCACAATGACAACCGTCCATCCCGCTGATGTAAGACGACCCGCCCATTTATGCATCACATAATCGGGGAATCCAGCAAATAATCCGTCACAATCTTTTGAATAATCCCCTTTTTTAGTAGAAAGCTGAATGCCAAGATAATCTACAATTTCTTTCACATTACATTGCGTTTCTCCTGTTTCCGTATTCTGAATATCATATAATTCGTAGAATGATCCTACCATCAAAAATATGGCAGTTTTCTTACCATATTGTTGAGTGTATGTTTTATAAAGTTCGATGTATTCTTTATACATCGTTTAATCACAGTGTTTTCGTTTCTAAATGGCTTCATTTAAATATCGCATTCAGGCTTTAAGCCCTTTTGTATTTAAAATGGCGTGAGACGACTCTTTTTACTCGTTGTATACATAAGAATTCCTCCCATTGTTGTAAGTGCCCCCATCATAATACCACTGTACCATCCAAACCAATAACGATCCTCGCATGCATCACGGTATCCCTGTTTATATCCAGCATGATATTCACGCTTTCTAAAATCTTTATTACCTTCGTTGAATCCTTCTTTAAATCCTTCATTGTATATTTCACTTTTATCGAAAGACATTACTTCATAAAAATAGGATTCTATCTTTAAGCATAATTGTTGACGTCATTTAGAATTCGTCCATCCATCCAATTTTAACTCGGAGACGAGGTGCATTATTTACAACGGTAGAAACTTCTGATTTATCGCTATCCTCCACTATATCATTTTCTACTTTTGTTGGCTGCTCTTGAATCTCCTCCATCACTACAGAGTTATCCTTTTGCTGCTCTTGAACCTCGTCCATCGCTACAGAGTTATCCTTTTGCTGCTCTTGAACCTCGTCAATCGCTACAAAGTCATCCTTTTGCTGCTCTTGAACCTCGTCAATCGCTACAAAGTCATCCTTTTGCTGCTCTTGAACCTCGTCAATCGCTACAGAGTCATCTTTTTGCTGCTCTTGAACCTCCTGAATCGCTACAGAGTCATCCTTTTGCTGCTCTTGAATCTCCTCCATCACTACAGAGTCATCTTTTGGCTGCTCTTGAATCTCCTCCATTACTACAGAGTTATCCTTTTGCTGTTCTTGAACCTCCTCCATTACTACAGAGTTATCCTTTTGCTGCTCTTGAACCTCCTGAATCGCTACAGAGTTATCCTTTTGCTGTTCTTGAATCTCCTGAATAAATTCCTGAACATCCTGAATTACTTTCTGAATATGTTCAAGAACTTCCTGATCAGGCTCCTGAACCTTCTCAACTTCCTGAACAGGCTCCTGAACTTTCTGAACGTCTTCCACAGGCTCTTGGACCTTCTCAACTTCCTGAACAGGCTCTTGGACCTTCTCAACTTCCTGAACAGGCTCCTGAACTTTCTGAACGTCTTCCACAGGCTCTTGGACCTTCTCAACGTCTTCCACAGGCTCTTGGACCTTCTCAACGTCTTCCACAGGCTCTTCCTCTTCCTCTTCCTCTTCCTCTTCCTCTTCCTCTTCCTTCATCTTATACATTATACCATAATGCGTATGATTCACCATATGTTCAATGAAGGAAATACCTAATACCATCATAGCACACAGATAAAATCCATCTGCTAGACCTGTCGTGTATTGACTGGGGCACATATGTGATGCGCAGACAAACGAGATGCTTGAATAAGACATAATGAAAGTGAATGTATTACATGAATAAAGTACGAATCCTTTATGTTGTATTACCAATAACACCCCTTCTCTACCTTAGAAAAGTTCGTAGGTTTATCGATAGACAGAGGGCGAATCCAATCATCATTAACTAATGCAAGAATCTCCTTATTATCAAACCAACGTTTTCCAATGATTCCAAAAAAAAGTTGTAATGCTCCTCCAATGTACATCACAGATCGATTCATCTTGGTAAAGATGTGATCAGCAATCAACATTCCATATCCACCTGCTGCCACCAATGCCACATCAAACCCCTCTGGAATCGTCACCAAAAAATCATCCAGATGAACTTGCCAATCCTTATTCTGATGATTTCCCGCTAAGGTAAGTGGTGGAGCAATACATGTTATTATAGAGTGATGAAACCACTCCCGTCCAGGAAATAATTTCGGTAAAAGCGGTATCTGTTGATGAATCGTCTTCGCAAAAGGATGAATAATGAGGACCTTCTTACCAGATAGTGCTGGCATCCATGATGGACTCACATAATAGGGCTCCAAACTTTGTGCGACAATCTTTGGAATCGATGGTGTTCTCTCCGCAATCAGTCGTTGACCATCTCCTGTGATCGCAAATACCGCACCAGTTGTCTCCCATTCCGCAATGGCTGTACAGTGATCATACGCTAAAACTAATTGATCAGCATATGCCCTCAACGAATCCATATCTTTCACATGAATCCCCGCATTATTTTCTAACTCTTTCATTTCATGTACCATATCAAAAGCTCTTCTATATAAAAGGGAATACGCTATTTTTAATTCAATTCCTGCAATTCTTCCAATAAAGAAAGGTTGTCCACTATTGATTCGATTGGTGATAAATTGATTATCTCTCTCTAATCGATTCATCATATAAATATCTAATTAATGGTCTATTTGTTTAAATCACGATTTACAACGATTTCCCTTCTACGATTTGACTATCGGCTGCAATCTGACGTAAAATGGATTCAGGTGCCTTGCTTGTTGGCTTAATCAATTTCTTCTGAATCAACAATTTCTTCAATTTGTCAATCGGCATCGCCTTCATCGTATGTTGAACCTTCTTAGCACGTGTCATTCTCTTATGAAGTGATGCGACACCCAGTGTGATTTTCCGTGATTTCTTTGTTAGACTCTTTTTTAGAACTGGCTTTGACTCCTTCTTTGGATGAAGTTTCACCTTCTTCGCCGATTCTCTCTTCTTCAACTCAACACGAATATTCTTTATCTCTCCTCCTTGCCCTCTATACATTGCGGTAGGGGCAGCAGATTCACTGGCACTCACTGGATTTGGATTCATTGACACAGGTGTACGTGGTGGAACAAAATGGGCGGGTGCAGTAGTGGATGAATATGATAACCATTTGACTGGATTAGTAGAACCAGCATTCATTGCTGGTTCTACACCTTTCACTGCCATCATATCCTCAGACACCCCCCGCACAATCGTATTTCCACCTGCCTGCTTCTTTCGTGTTGCCCTCTTTTTTACTTCACCACCTAATACCTTTGCTGCCTCTCCCGTAATTCGAACGGATCTCACTCCATCCTCCATCGTATTACTTATAGAGGAGAACTTTTATTTGATGTAATTAATATATAGGAGCTTAAACCAAATAGACGATTATGATTGATAGATAATTATAAAAATTTGATTCATTATTTTATCTCAGTGATTCATTAAATCATTCTATCTTCATCATGTCCATTAACGATCTCATTCCAAGCTATCGTCACATTCTACAATCCTTTATTACTCAATCTGATGGAAAACAAATCATCAGTCATCAGATTGAGTCATTTAACCAATTTATTGAAGTGGACATTCCCGAAATTGTTCACATGGCAAATCCTATTACTTCGTATGGCTCACCGGAAATCCCCTTAGCAGGACCTCGCTCTGCTCTGGCGACAGCCACAGGACTGTCTACTACCGCTGCAAATGCTCTCATGGGCACTTCAGTGGACGGTGCCTTTACCGCTGGAAAGAAGGTTCAATATGAGTATGAAGTCACTCTTGAATTTGAAAAAATATCCATTCGTAAACCGACTATCTTTGAAAACAACGGTGCGATTCATCCGATGATGCCTAATGATGCCCGCCTACGCAATTTGACGTACGCCGCCCCTCTTAATGTGGATGTCAAAGTGACCACTACTTTCATTGACCATACCCGCAACAGTATTCGTGAATCTAATGTGCGTATCTTTCCCAATGTTCACCTTGGAAAGATTCCTGTTATGGTCGGATCTAAATACTGTCTCCTTCATGACCAGAAACATGTTCATCCCTCTAAAATGGGTGAATGTGCCGAAGATGTGGGTGGATACTTTATCGTTCAAGGCGGTGAGCGAGCGATGATCTCGATGGAACGCATGTCTGAAAATCGTCCCTTTGTTTTTCGCAATGGACGTGGCAATGTGAAGGAAATGGAAGTCGTAGAAATCAAATGCATCGGACCCGACAATGACCAAGTTCCGAAATCTAATACTATCAAAATCATATACCATCCCAAAAATCAACTCATTATGATGCTTCGTGTGACGGTTCCTCGCATCAAGACCGATATTCCGATTATTATTCTCTTTCGTGCTCTCGGTGTACTTGCTGATAAGGACATCTATGAACTCATCCTCGGAAAAGAATATGACCCGTGCTATGATCCGATTATGACGGAAACCATCATGGAATCTAGTTCCATCTGTACCACTGATCAGGCACTTGCCTGGCTAGCGGAATACACCAATACATGGTCCGTCAAGTCACAGAAACAGAGCAATGTTCAAGACATCTTATCGGAAGAACTCTTTCCTCAAATCGGAGGCAAAGAAATGAACTACGAAAAGGCATGCTTTCTGGCTCACATGGTGCGCAAAGTACTCTGGACCTCGAGCAAACGCATCCCTACCGATGATCGTGACGCCTATCCGAATAAGCGTGTGGATATTCCTGGCTTCCTCCTCGCTGACTTGTTTCGCAAGACCTACAACAATCGCATGGTAAAAGACATGAAAGCTGCCTTGTCGAAGGAAATTCACGGCGGTTCATGGAAAGCGACAGGAAATTGGTCCGATATCGTCAATATTAACAATATCAACAAAATCATCAAATCGACCATTATGGATGTCTGCCTCAAATCCTCCTTGGCGACGGGCAACTTTAGCAGCGGCAAAATCGGTGGACCCAACAAGATTGGTGTATCGCAAGTACTCAATCGCATGAACTACTCCGCAGGCATTTCCCATCTTCGTCGTATTACGACTCCGATTGAAAAGACGGGCAAACTGATTGCTCCACGCAAGCAACACAATACGCAATATGGATACATCTGTCCTGCAGAAACGCCAGAAGGTCATGGTGTAGGTGTCGTCAAGAACATGGCAACGACCACCATGATTACTATCTTCAGCAGCCCGATTACAATTTATGCCTTTATCCAAGGACTCAATAAATTGGTATCACTGCGTAATGCTACGATTGAACAAAAGCATGAACACACCCGTGTATTTCTGAATGGATCATGGATAGGCATGCTGCTTAATCAAGATAGCGAAGAAGTCGTCTATACCCTCAGAATGGCGAAGCGTTCAGGCAAGCTCCACCTCTACACGGGGATTGTCTGGAAAAATGCCTATAAGGAACTATGGCTTACTACGGAAGCAGGTCGTGTGACTCGTCCACTCTATTATGCGCCGACCATTCGTGAGATTGCTGCAGATAAAACAGGCACACTGAAAGAGCAGATTCTGGCGATTCATGATTGGAATCAGTTGATGCTGTGGGAATCGCCCTTGGGTAATCGCCTCTTCGAATACGTGGATGCTGGTGAGACAGATGGTGCCTACATTGCTATGAATTATGAGAAGGCAGTACTGGATCCGACCACGACGCACTGTGAGATTCATCCGAGTGTCATTCTAGGTACCACTGCTTCCTACATTCCGTTTCCAGACCACAATCAATCGCCGAGAAATGCGTACCAATGCTTGTGGGAAGAAGAGGAAGTCTTAATGGCAACTGGTGAGCGTAGAGCGATCAAGAATGTTGCAGTAGGTGATAAAGTGATGAGCTTTGACCCCATTACTGGACGAATGGAATCGGTGAACGTGGTGAACCAATACGTACGTGAAACCGATAAGAAAATCTATAGCCTTCAAACGATTTCAGGACGTAACATCGTGGCGACAGACAACCATCCATTCATTACAGAAGAGGGGTGGAAATCGGTAGGAGATATTCTTACAAGCCCTGTGAAAAAGCTGGGGATTATTCCGAACTGGGTCATGGCGGATGACCATCTTCCTGAGCACTACATCACGCTGAGCAAAGAAACAATGGAAACGACGCTTCGTAATCATGAGGTGAAAGAGAGCCTTATCATGCGACATCTGGCGATTCTTGAAGCAGTAGGGCTCTGTCCGCTATGGTCCGATGATACACGCCTCCCCCTCTTGGCACGCATGTTTGGATTCATTCAAACAGACGGTTCCATTAACATATACAACAACAAAGCTGGACGGATGTTTCAAGTTGCGTGTGACTTTGGTGCCTCAAATGATGCAGAACAGTTCGAACAAGAAGTTTCCTCACTTGGCTTTCAGGCGTGTGCGATTCGCCTACGAACGGCACACATTAACGGATATACAATGAGCGCCTATAATGTGTGTCACAATGGACCATTCGCTTCACTTGTGGCGTGCCTCGGTCCGACGCTTGGACGTAACACAGAGACACGTCGGCTTCCTGTTCCCGAATGGATCATGTCTGGGTCAGATCACGTAAAACGGGAGTTTCTTGGTGGATTTCAGGGAGGCGATGGATGTATCATTCGTCACAATCGCATCCACAAAAACCAAAACTTCGTATGTGCAGAAACAACGAATCAGATTCGCATCGATGAACAAGACAGTCTTCGCTACTTTATGACGCAAATTCAGACACTCTTTACATACTTCGGCGTAGAAGCAAAGGTGGTGGAACGTCAAGACAGGCGTGCAGAGAATCGTTATACTGTGGGCATCAAACTAGCGGATCGGTCGGATAATCTCATTCGCTACTATGATAGAATCGGCTACCGCTATGATACTCGGAAGATCGTAGAGAGCTTCAAAACAGTTGAATATCTGAAATACAAGGCTCGACTGGTTCATGTCTATACGAATCAGGTAGAGTTGATTCGCAAGGAAATTATGGAGGGTCGGTCGAGACAGGAGATTTCTGCAAAGTATGAGATTACCGTTGCACGTGTAGGCGACATCGAACGCGCCATGAATGCCGGTCGTACCATCACCATGCGCAATCTAGAAATGCATGAGTTCTGTGATGTGATATGCGAACAAATGACGGTGCGAGATCGTATCGTATTCGTACCCATCGAATCCATGGTAGAACATGCGAATGTTCGTATTGCCGACATCACAGTTGATAATCAGCATCACAGTTTCATTACAAGCCACAATATTGGTTCGCACAATAGCTCGATGGGCAAGCAAGCCATGGGTATCTATGCCCTTAATTTCCGTGAGCGTTTTGATGCGATGAGTCATGTTCTCTGTTATCCTGAGATTCCGATGGTCTCGCCCTTCATGAGCAAGTTCTATGGCGCACAGAGCCTGCCAGCTGGACAGAACATTGTCGTTGCGATTATGACCTACACAGGCTACAATCAGGAGGATTCTAACATGATTAATCGTGCCTCGTTAGATCGTGGACGCTTTCGCTCCATCTTCTACCGCACCTACAAAGATGAAGAACGCAAAAATCAGTCCTCTGGTGATGAAGAGAAATTCTGCCACCCTGACCCCGTGGAAACCAAACACATTAAAAATGCGAAATACGAAAAAGTGGCAGAAGATGGCTTTGTCCCCAAAGATGTCTACGTCACACCCGATGATGTTCTCATCGGCAAAGTCGTCCCCCTTCGCGTTCCCACGGGTGCTGTCCTTCCCGCTGGCGCAAAGAAATCTCGTGATGTGAGCAAGATGCCTCGTAACAATGAGAGCGGTTATGTGGATAAGGTGTATAAGAATCGCAATGGCGAAGGATATTCCTTTGTGAAGATTCGTATGCGACAGGACCGCATCCCTGAGATTGGGGACAAATTCTCTTCGCGGCACGGTCAGAAGGGAACCATGGGTATGATTCTGAATCCTGAGGACATGCCTCAGACGAGCTCGGGCATTGTTCCTGATATCATTATCAACCCTCATGCGATTCCTTCACGCATGACCATTGCGCAGCTCATGGAAACGCTGATGAGCAAACTGGGCTGTATGGCAGGTTGTCTCGGCGATGGATCGCCATTTGGTGAAACAACGGTGGATGATCTCGCAGGCATGCTACGTGATCGTTATGGCATGGAGCCTTATGGAAATGAAATTATGTACAACGGATACACGGGGCGACAGATGGAGACCTCTATCTTCATTGGACCGTGTTATTATCAGCGTCTACGGCACTGCTCAGCAGACAAGATGCATAGTCGTGCGTCGGGTCCGCTGGTGATGTTGACACGCCAGCCTGCAGAGGGGCGTGCGCGTGAAGGTGGGCTAAGGTTTGGAGAAATGGAAAGAGATTGCGTGGTGGCGCATGGAATGGCGGAATTTACAAAGGAACGTTTAATGGAGTGCTCGGATTCCTTCTCGTGCTACACCTGCAAAGATTGCGGTCTTCTTGCAGTAGCAAACCCCGAACAAAGCATCTGGGCGTGTCACGGATGTGGAAATACAACCAACTTTAGTCACATTCATATTCCTTATGCTACAAAACTTCTTCTTCAAGAGCTGGAAACGATGGGTATTGGATCACGATTGATTACCAGTCAGAAACTGATTTGCCACCAGCCTATGAAGTCGACTTAAATAAAAATAATATAGCTTCTATAACAACTAAACATATTATCTATTTTTTAGTTGTTATACTTATCACACCATAATATTCTGTTTAATCAATTCACGCGTATAATTGATGAATTCTTCCCATTCCATCGCACCATAGTGATTCGTATAAGTATCATATAATTCTTTAATTGTTCCTTGTCCTAAGAGGTAAATCTGTTTAGGAATATCCTGATCAGGATTGTGCTTTTTTAGCCACCATTCTTGTGCTTTACCAACTGCCGTTTCCGATACGATTTCTTTACGATTGATGCGTTGAAGAATTGCATATCGTTCACTCGGATGGATCATCACATAGGTCTTTTGAAAATCTTGCTTGAACATGTTTTACAATGTGTATCGTACTGGTTCTACATTCATAATTAGTCGTGTCAAATTTATGATTATGTGTTATAATCGCTGACCCTCATAGAAATGAGCTCCCTTCCCTACCTCGCTGAATACCTCGGTACCTTCTTCTTTATTCTTAGCATTTTTGCCAGCGGTGGTAACCCCCTTATTATTGGTGGTGCCCTTGCGATCGTCATCTACCTCATTGCGGGACACAGTGGCGGACATGTAAATCCGGCAGTGTCGGCGGTGATGCATCTCAATGGTTCGATATCACAAAGCAAACTCGCATATTACATTATTGCCCAAGTTCTAGGCGCACTAAGTGCTTTTTATGCCTACAAAATGGCTCGCTAAGTGCCTATCAAATAGCGCACTAACTGCCTATTATGCCTATCAAATAGCGCACTACTAACGTCTTCTTCGCAACATGCCATACGCAATGAGACATAATACACCAACAACCACCATACGATAGGGCTCCCCCATATAATTCATAAAACCAGATGATGTTTTCGGTGTTCCATCTTTGTTATAGGTCTTTGTTGTATTATCAAATGTTTCCTTATCCATATTGATTGGATCTCCATTACGATAGGTATCTTGTACCCAACGTGTTTGAACATATTGACTACCATTATATCGTGCCATTTCTGGATCAGAAATCCAATATTCACCCGTCGCAGGGTCTTGAATACGATTATACGCATCACCCACCTGTAAAGTAACCTGTTTGCATTGTGGATATCCTGATCCAAAGAGTGTATTCATAAGTGGAGCAGGATTAAGAGCATTTTTCGCATCCTCTATCATACCTGGTGCCAATCCTTTGAGTGGCGGTAATCCCATTTCTTCCATCGCTTTCTTTGCTCCCTTTCCCAAAGCATCTCCTGTGGGAATGCCCTCCATATATTTCCACATGGTCGCACCATTCGAACAAACTGACCCTGTGTTTAAAAAGTAATTCACTCCTAATGGACGAAGATTCATTCCATTTGTTAACGATGTGGATGGCGAGCCAAACCCAATTTGATCTGTGTAAAATCCAACACCTTTTACCGCATTTACGACATCTCCCATGGAATTACCTACACGAACACCAAGTTGAACAGGCGTAAGTAATGCGTTTGCAGCACTATAACTGGTACCAAAATCTGATGCAGAAATGGATGCATTCGGAAGGATGGAGCCTCTTGTTTCTGAACCCTGCTTTCTCGAGCTCATGTCTATTTAGACGGACGGTATTATTCATACCATATTAAGAACGTCGTGTATTTTCATTCATAAGGAACCATCCAACCGTTTCTGAAATACCACGTTCCATCGGCGTATAAGAAAATGAATCCTTCATAAATTCCTCCCACTTTTTCGTGGAAACCGTTTTCTTATATTGACCATCCGCATAGGATGCGTCGAACACCACACGATGCTCATAATCAAAACAACGAGCAATCAATCGCCCCACTTCTTCAATGCTTGTCTCGTCTTCCTCTGGGACAGAGAGAATCATATTGGGTGCTGTCCCCTTTTCTACTACTCGCATGATCATCTTTGCCAAATCGTTCGAATAAATAAATTGTCGCAACGGTTTGCCCGAACCACGAATGATAAAATCCTCCCCCTTCTGTTTTGCCAAATAGCATTTGTGAATCAGAGCGGGTAAGACATGTCCATTTTCCAAATCAAAATTGTCATGCGGTCCATAAATATTAGTCGGTGTCACACAAATGAAATTGCATCCAAAATTTTCACGATAGGCACTGCACTGGATTTCTAATAGTCGCTTCGCATACGCATACGCATCATTCGATGGATGCGGTGGACCATCATGAAGCATCGACTCATCAATCGGATACGTCACCTTATCTGGAAAGATACACGTAGAGAGACACGCCACCAGCTTCTCCACACGAAACTCATGCGCACACGAAATCACATTGAAATTAATATGGACATTCTTCTCCAACATTTCCACCTTATTATTCATATTTTTATATAGTCCACCTACACAAGCAGCTAAATGAATCACTGTGTCAGGCTGATAAGTGCGAAACATCTTTCGTGTCTCTTCGATGGAACTGAGATCAAACATGGAGGAAGAGACAAAGACAAAAGAGCAGTCAGGATATGTATTCGAAATCGTGCGAATGGCATTTCCCACTAAGCCTGTTCCGCCTGTTACCAAAATGATTTTCATAATACTATTTTATCTCATGGCACGTTTATACTCGATGCGTCTCAAAAATTGATTCTTTTTTTATCTGTACAATAGGGCAACATGGAATCACTATTTAACTTTCGTACCAACTTCCCACCTATCAAAGAGATTGCCTCCTTTGAAAGTTGGGAAGACCCCGAGGAGTCTCCGTCACCCATCGTAGACATTGATACATGCCCTCAGTGTTTCAATACCGATTGCCTCTATTCTACCGACCTGCTCACTTGTAAGGAGTGCGGTCACATTATTGCTCGTCCCTTTGATAATACCGCCGAATATCGCTACTTTGCCCAAGAGGACCGTGGTGGTGACCCGACACGTGTTGGTGCTCCACAAGATCCACGATTGCCTGAGGCGTCACTTGGCACCGTCATTCTACATGGATACGGTACTGCAAAAGCAATGTATCGAGTGAGAAAGTATCATTCGTGGAATACCGTTCCTTACAAGGAGCGTTCTTTCATTCAAACATGTGAGCGACTTTCCCTCATCGGACTGAATTCAGGTATCAACCATTCCATTATTGAAGAATCCAAAAATCTCTATACCACGTTACAGGAAATCGGTGGACGTCAAGGTCTCAGTCGTGATGCGCTTCTCTCCGCTTGTCTCTACATGAGTCTGAAACAATCAGGATCTCCGAGAAAACCAAAAGAAATTACAGACATTTTCGGACTCACCTCCGCTACCTTTACCAAAGCACTTAAACAAATGCAGGAAGTGATGGCGCTTGCTCGTCAGAAGGGTCTCCTTCATATGAATGCGACGAATAAGCCGAGTCAGTCCAGTACCAAGGCAATTGAATACATTCAATTGCCACTTTCACGTCTCCCTATTCCTCGCAATCAGATGGAACATCTGCATACTCTTTGTGTACGAATCGCTGAAAAAGCGGAGGAGGCTGGATTGTCACAGGAGAATATGCCACCCAGTCTAGCAGCGGGTTGTATTGCATTCGTCATTAAACGCTGTGACATTCTTACTATTCCTGTTACAAAGATTGCGGAAGCGAGTGAAATATCGGTGGCTACGTTACAGAAATGTTTGCGCCGTCTGGAATCGTATCACGAGATTCTTGAAACGGTGTTATAATAAAAAGAAAAAGAAAAATAAAAGAGAGAGTAGAATGGGTTCCACTTCGTCGAGCCCGATAGATGGGATAACACATGCACAAGCATTTGACAAAAACGAATATACACGTATGATTATGGATGAACTACTTAATTATATGATAAAACAATTGAGTGTACGGGATTTATTACATATGTCCAAAGAATCAGAGTGTAAAAAATATGTCTTATTCAAGGCAAATGCGATCTATCAACATTTCTATGAACTTCGTGTCTTTCCTGAAAAGGATGCCAAGGGATTACTTACCTTTCGACGTGTAGAAGATTTAGTCAATCCAAAAGGAGAACAAGAAAAAGAGCGACAAAGCTTATGCTTGATCGTCGCTTATTTTTATACTCGTATTTTTCAGATTTATGGAGCACTCGCCCTTACCCTCATTGATGATATGAATGCCATGGCATCTAGTGGTCTGATGAGTAGCTTTCCAAAAGGAACCAATGCACGTCTGATGACTCCTGGATATTATGAGCAAGCTCCCTATTATGGAAGAGGTGGTGCGGCAGAATTATTATCTGCTACTATCTATCCACCCCCATCTTCTACCATCCCATTAAAAAATTTTGAATGGATTCGTGCTTTTTTAACAGGAGACACACAAACTTCTGTTGGATACAAAACACGATATATTGGATCGGGCGAAGATAAAGGTACAGTCTCTATCAAAATGGAAGATTCGCTAAAAGATTCCTCTGACAAACCCATACCCGCTTATGGAATTCCTCCACCTAATACCTATCAGAATGCGACCTGCTTTATTAACATACAAGGCGTCAATCAATATCATACATTACATTTTTATACACTCATGAGTCCCGATCGAATCAAAGTCAAAATAGGTAAGCTTACCTTTAAAAACATAGTGGGTGAAACCATCGTCGTCAATAAGTTTGATCAGATCTTTTATATAGAAAATATCGTGATAAGTGGTAAACCAACCTATATTATCAAAGATCGATCTATTACGGATATGCCCTCCTTTATGGCGAATCTCTTCTCAGAAATCATTATCTATATCAAGAGCGTTATGAAAGAAAGTGGCGAACGTATTCGTGGCGATCGTGGCGTTCGTGGCGATCGTGGCATCTCTCCCAAATCCGAAGTGGGTATCACCTCCCATTTACAAGTGGAAGAGATGATAGGTAATCTTACTACACGTAGACCACTTGGGCATTGTATCGCACGAGCCCTTCAACTCCTAAAAACAGAGCCATTTCCCAATCAACCTGGTATTTCTCAGATATGCAGTGTAGCATTTGCTGGAAAAGGCAGTGAACGAATTGGACTTCCAAAAAGTGGAGAAGCACTTAGTAAGCATCCTGGTCTCTTTGCCTTAGCCAATCTATTCTATGATACCATTATGATTGGATCTCCCAATCTCATTATTGGAAAAAATAAAGTAGATGGTCGTTCTACTTTTGAGGACTATGTTGCATTTATGACAACACTAGCAAATCAGTACACGAGTAACATACCAGAAAATCCAGAAGAGTTAGAAAATAAAGGACTCTCTAGCATAATTAATAAACGAGATGAAAAAGTATGTACTTCTCCAGATGGAACACCATTAACAGATGAAATTTCATTAACACCCCAAACCACTACAGAGGTGCATAAGATTGTAAAATCTATGTTTCAAATGCAAGTCAATCATGCAGTTAAGTGTTCTGAAATCATTTCTATGCTATTTACTATTACCATTCATCCAACTACCAAGAAACCTATTATGTTTAAATTAAATGATAATCTTATTAGCAAGGGATTTCCTGAATTGGAACGTATTAATCGAGAGGCTAGAAAAATTCTTGTGGATTATTATACCAATTGTGAAAAAAAATATATGGATGGTATGAAATTGATATGGATGGAAAAAGAGACAAAAATAGAGGCAGGCTTAGCTCAGGCAAAAGCAGAACTTGAGAAAGAGAAAGCAATTACCGCAGCAAAAAAAGCAGCAATAAATGCAGAAACAAAACCGAAGACAAATGCACCTCTTAACCCTGTGATCGCCGCACAACAAGCAAGAAAATTGGAACAAGCGCAACCAACGCCAAAACCTCTTAATCCTGTGATCACCGCACAACAAGCAAGAAAATTGGAAAAAACACCCATTAAAGTTCCTGGCAAGCCACCTGTTGCTGGAAAGGCACCTGTTAGATTTAACGCAATGAGAGAATACGCCCGTGAAAAATACTCCTAAAAGAGTATCATAGAACCTTCTAATCCAATAAACACATGGAAATATCCATGACACAGTTCGTAGACCATTGATACGTATACCAATGAAATGTTCCATCATCGGTCCATGTCCCGTTTTTAACGGGACAGTATGCTCTGTCCGAAGAACAGAGGGTCCATGTCCCGTTATTTCCCGTCCATCGTTTGTTCATCCATACATAATCAAATGAAGGCAACGTATTCGTCAGTGCAATCGCCGCTTCTTCTCGTATCTCCTCTGTCACCACTGAACTTTCTAACCACGCAGTACACCATCCCATACGATACTTATCCATCCACTGATGTGTATCCTGAAAACACGCCAAAATCATATGATATCCTTTCTTATATAATCTCCACTGCTGACCAAGCCCTGTATCATTACGAATAATACACACTTGTGGATAAATACGATGATAGACGTCGATGAAGCGATAGGCTTGTTCTGCCGATATCGTACGAACATGAGGGGATGTTTGTTGAATAGGTAAGCGACGAAACACATATTGTCCTGAATAGATCGGGTTATACATAATAGGTAAATAGTATCCTTCTTTTAAAAACATGGAATAAGGGCGTCCATTTGTTGTCACATAGCGCTGAAGCTCTGTCAATAAGTAATCACCCACTCCTCTTTTCCGCCAATCAGGATGAATACAGAACGCATCCACACGATAAATGGAGGGCGAACCATCCGCCATGAATTTACCCACATATCGATAACGTATCGTTCCCACCAATCGCTCTTTTTCACGAGCCAGTAAGAAATAATCCATGGGACCCAGAAGATGCGATTCAGGAATATCAAGTACGGGCGTATGTGGTGGATTTCCAAAATAGTTCCGTAAATACTCCCTTATTTCCGTTAGAATCGACAAAGAGGTTGGACTAGTTACAAGTATGGCATCAACACCAGTAGGAGAAGGCAATGAACTCTTCTCCATAAGAAAGGGTTCAAATGATTTTGTAGTAGAGATATTGAAGGAAGAAAACCAAAAGACCATTCTATGGTATTATGGTTTCATTACTTAAATCGTATAAAAGAATATAAACTTTCTTTAATGATACATAGATCATGGAGCATTACCGCTCAGTTATGTCTGAAGATTCGCTTATCACCAAAGAACGTACAGGTACCTCATTTTCCTATTATGAATCCATTGACGAATTTAATCAATACCGTTATGGCGGTATATCCTATTCCATGTATCATATCTGGAATCATTTACTCTATTTGATTTGTGGATGTGGCTCTCGCAGACGTACTACATAATGTAAACGATTCTTTAACGGAGCACGGGATCCTTCTGTCTAAAAAGACAGAACATACTGCTCCGTTTTTAACGGAGCACGGGATCCTTCTGTCTAAAAAGACAGAACATACTGCTCCGTTTTTAACGGAGCACGGGTCCCTTCACATGCCTAATGTATAACGCTGCAATGTCAGGGCACCATCTTGGATTCAATCGTGTCGTTCGTGGATGAAACCATGCAACGGCATTTTTCTCTTTTCGATCACGTTTCCATCTCTCAAATCCAGCAGGATGCTCTTTGATCCATTCAAATGTATCAAACGATTGTTGTATCTGTTCAGGTGTAATAAATCCTTGAAATAAGTGATATTGAAAATAGGTACCAGGTTCATAATCCATTTCCTGGGATTGAAAGACGAGCCCTGTGTGCTGTACTCGCTTGACATCAGTAATATGAGATTCTTCTTCCGTTTCCCTCAACACGTTCTCTTTTAACAAATCGTGTACGCTTTTGCGTGTTCCTTTCATATCTTTTCCTTCCATTTGCCCTTTCGGTGGCTCCCATGCAGCGGATCCTGCACGTTTCTTTCGATCTTTTACCACCAAAAAATGACGATTTTCGAAAGGCTCCGAGGTAGGATGAAGAAAAATACAGGAACGTAGATAGACCCGCCATCCTTCCACAGGATGCTCCACATAAGCGTATGATTTAACGGGATCAAAAGGAAGCTTCTCACTGCCCCGTATTAGTCCTTTTTGAAAGACATCAAATAATGGTACGTCTGACATGTATCTGACCTATCTTTACTATTTATAATTATTTACTATCAATAGTAATTATGACCAATCTCAAAAAAGAAGCGATCTTTCGTCTGATCAAAATGTCAGACATGGGGTATACTGTTATTATTTATTTCATCATCGGTGTGATTCTTGCTAAACTATCCGATGCCATCTATGGAACATACCATCCAGAAACAGAACGAAAAAAATCAACTGTCCGATTGTGTGCGGAAATCTTAGGTATCATATGGCTTGATCTCATTCTTTTATATGTTGTCAGAAATGTAGTAGAATGGATTCCTTCCCCCTTTCATGGATTCCATGGATATGATCATTTTCGCCTCAAAGAACTAAATGGTAGCATGGTATTAGGCGCTACGTATCTCTATTTTCAGAACAATCTACGTAGCAAATTAAGTGATTTAAATAAACGTATGACCTTTCGATAACTCTTATTCCGAATCTCTCGTAAAAAAGAGTAAAAATCCATACTGAAAGGAAAGAGGAGTCATATCCACATACTTGGTATACGTCCACCCATTCTTCACTGCCTTCTTAATAATATCCGCCATGCTCGGCATGACCATGGTGTGTTTTTGGCGACGAACCGATCCATCCTTAAAACGAAACGTTTCACGAAATTCTGCATGTGGATCATTCAATTCAAATACGGCTTCATAATCAAACTTGTCAAAGACAGCTTTTGATGTAGTAATGCGCTCCTTTGAATAATTCTGTGGTGAAATTCCTACCCACGGATTAGCGCAGTCAAGGACAGGTACAAATTTATATTTATTGACCACTTCGATCGCTAAGCATCCGCCTGGTTTGACCCAGAGCGCCAAATTGCGGAATAAATTATCCAAATCCTGAAAATAGTAAATCGTAAAATACAAGAGACAGGCGCTGGAAAATTCAGCAGTGGCGGCAGCACCTGGTCCAATCAGATCTGCTGTCCTAAACTCGACATCCTGTTTCTGTAAATCCGTCAATGTAGTACTTGGCAGTGTGGTACCTTTCGCATAGCGAATCATTGCGGGGCTCTTATCAATTCCTACACTATGCCCAGCACCCAAATTCGCAAATGCACATGTCGCAATACCAATTCCACACCCAGCATCCAAAATCATCAGTTGATTTTTCGGCTGATGTTTTGTGAATTCCTCCATACAAATAGCAGCTTCCGCCTGAATCAAATTCTCATTTTGTGTCAACTTCGTAAAGACCGATCCATAGAAATCATCAAATAATTCATCATTTCCTAGCCATTGATATTGTGATTTAGATGCAGCTGAATCCGCTACAAATCCTTCACTCACCGTATAATAATCCAATGTTGTCAATTTATCCATCGATAAAATAATGAGGTAATTCACAATGATGAGAAGAAGTGTGACCATCAGAACCGTTTGCCACGTATCAAAGGTAAATAGAGTGAGGAAGCATGCCAGAATAATAACAGCGGCATAAATAATAAATTTGTGAAAGATTTCTTCCATCCTACTTTCTCTATCAGTTATGTATGGATTTTCTAGTCACACGCTTTTTCCTAGAAATACGACGACACGTCACAGCACTCTTTTTATGTCCACAATCACTCGAATAACCCGCTATCTTCTTACAAATCGAAGTATAGGGATCCTTAAACGTAGCATCCATACTACATCGCATTCTCCATAACCAATTCATCGTTGTCTTGCGACAAGTTAGAGTAGGTGGGTTTTGCTTTTCTGCCTTTTGCCAATGAGATGCTAGGGGATGAGGTAATACAGCCGGAAGAAAGACCCAAAAACGTCTAAACCAATACATTCGCCATTTCATAGGAAGAACATTCCATTTATTTCGTTCACAATGCTTTTTACACTGAAAGACTTCCTTAGGACAGTTGGGCATCGGTAGGGAATGTCGTGAGGTTTCCTTCGGATGATGATATCCTACCGCAAATAGAAAATCCCACAACTGTACCATTTGCTGTTCCCACGGACATCGTAGCATTTGGTCATATATTTTTGTCACATAGGCAAAGGACGGATTCGTATGAGGATACATTCCTTGACTACGTAATTTATGATTGACACAATTATGAATGGTATAGAGCCATTTTTTGAGATCTAAGGTGGGCGTAATTCCCATTTTATCAATTTCAAAGGGATGCTCACGATAATAATCGGTGAGGGAGGTTCGGCAAAATTTACAGGGTAGAATATAGGGGATAGTTTCAAAAAATTGTGCGTAGGTAATAGCATTGGATGCCGAATAGGTATAATCAAAAGACACGAGATGGAGTAATTTCCACCCTGATGGACCCCAAAATCGTGTATCCATTTCTCTATCATTTTCCAAGATTAATATATCATAGTTGATGTGATATAGTAATATACTGCGATTTGTATTACGATGTGTTACGATGTGTTGCGATGTGTTACGATGTGTTGCGATGTGTTACGATGTGTTACGATTTATGATCCGCCAAAAAATCTGCTATCCAAAGGTGCCAAATAGGGACGCACTAATGAATCGTTTTGGGGCTGTGTTTCTGCCTTACATTTCACAACAGCCGGGGGGCACTTTGTGCGTGGGCATGGTGCGCAAGAGGGGCACTTCGTCGGCTCAGGGCATTTCACCTCAGGGCATCGTGGGCGTGGGCATGGCGGGCATTCTCCCTTTGCCTTCTGACACTTGGAGCAGTCTAAAATCACTGGATTCTGCTTCGGAATGGATGTTTTTAAGACATAGTTGCTCAAATCGGGGACGGGAGGGCATTCACTCTTTAGGATATAATTACTCATATCGGGTAAAGCGGGGCATGGTGGAATAGAGCTCTTCAGCACATATTTACTCATGTTTGGCTGCTTACATTCAGGGCATGCCGGATGTGCTGGACGAGGTCTGGGTTTAGGGCAGCCGCATGGAGAGGGAACTCCACAGCTATCACATGCGCCACTGTAATTTTCAAAGTTTTCTTGCTGTAACCATTTTGAGAAAAAGAGACCAATCGCAAGACCGATCACAAAAATTCCTGCTATATGAATTAATGAACTTGTCATTCTGTTGGTCACCTACTTTTTAAATAGTAATAAATATGGAATGATTTGTTATGATGTTTCTCGAACGAAAATAATATCCTCAAATTGTCCTAATACGATATTCATTGCGACCATTTTTCCATTACGAATGCGCTCGGCATATTCCGCTTTCGAACAAATGTAATATCTCGCAAAATAGGTGTGCAAATCTTTGGTATCCATGATGTATTTTTGAATAAAGACATACGCACTCTCTTCCGATGGAAAGGTGCCTAGTACCTGTCGTTCATGAAAGGGATGATCGACTGCTCGCATAATAACTTCCGATTCTACCACATATTCGGTACCCATGGTTCAAATACTATTTATGGTTTCTATTTTGAAATTCGCCATCCTGACCAATCGAGTGGTGGGCATCCACAGGTAACAGGCAGACTTGGATCCATGGTTGCCTGTAATCGTGTGCACATCATGCGCGCATATCCTTTCCATGAAAAATCTTCGGACACTTTTGTTTGAGGTGGCATGATTCCAAAATCAGATGGGTTGAGTCCCCGTTTCTTCACTTGCTGTTCAATCTGTTTGGAACGTGCCTTCCAATCAAAATGGGAGGGTCCACGTCCTGCATCCATCGGTGTCGGTGCCATCCGATCGGTGACTGGCATTCCTGAATCCATCGGAGTAAACTTCGCATTAGAAATGTTATCTAAATCGGACATGGATGGAAAACCGGTTTTATCAATAGTGGACTGATTCATCATAGACTGATTCATCGATGGAAACCCTGACTTATCAATGATGGACTGATTCATCGATGGAAATCCTGACTTATCAATGATGGACTGATTCATCGCACCATATCCTTTCATCGCTTCGAATGGTGAAGTGTATTTGACTTCGAAAGAGGCACTAACACCATTGACAATGGTATCCATGTATTTATTTATTAATTTATTGATTTCTCGGGTTGTTTGTGGATCTTTTAGCATGTTAGATGGTAACAAATTCGCAAGAGCAGGAGGAAGTCCAGCTTTCTTAATAAATTGAGGTAATGGATCACTTGGTTTACCTAATACGGGTAATGCCTTATTTAGTAATGCCTTTGTCACTGGAATTTCTGATTCGTTGATACTACCTCTTTGGATTTGTGTCAGGATAGTTTGAATATCCGATTTAATTTCAGCAAGAGCGACCACACGAGCACTTGTAGTTTCACTTGTATCACCGCTTGCTGATAAACGCATGGATTCGTAATTAATACGTTCGATAAATTTTTTCAAATCATTTATTGTAGCATTGCCTCCTCCTGTATATGTCTTTTCTTTCTGTACAGGGGCAGGGGAAGACTTGGCGGATTTACCTGGAACGACACTCGGTGCAACGGAATTAGCTGCCTTCATGTCCGCCAATAAAGTATCATTAAATGCTTTCTTGTCTGCTTCTGATAATTGTTCTAATTCTGAACTCATCGTTGCACCTCCACTCAAGATTTCAATTTCTTTGGGAGTTGCTGCGGATTGTACCAATGTACCAAAATCTGCAACGGCTTCTTCCATTCCTACACCTGTACTTTTTGCTTTGTCAATTCGTGCTGCTCCTGCTTTCAATTTTGCAGGATCAATTCGTTTCATTATTTTTGCAGTAACTTCATCACTATTCGCTGTATTTGCTAATTTATTTGCATCAGAAATTGCTTTCTTTGCAAGTTTCTCCCCTTTTGATATAAATCCCTCTACTGGCTTTGTAAATTGATAAATGGGACCCTGAATCGGACCAGCAGCCCCTATCAATCGCACTTTCTGTTGTAAAAATGCCAAGTTCGATGAAATCTCATTCAAATGGGACAATGTCATATTCGGCTGAATTCCTGGATTACGATTCAGAACCTCTACTTCACTTTGTAGCGTATGGAAATCACTGCGTGCGGTTTGTAGCGGTAACTGAATGGTAGGATCAGATCGTTCCGCAATCTCCTGTGCCTCAAACGCAAGAAAACCCTTGAGAAGCTCGAGAAGGTTAATTAATTGCTGACGATTTGCCTTAATGAGTGTCGTATCCTGATAGGGTAACGGTGATGCCGCAGCAATCTGTTGATAAGGAGCTTGCGGAAGCTGACCAGGTAGGGTCGATGGCTCAACGGAGCAATTGCTAAAAATAGACCCATTCTGAGCAAGAGTCGATACCGTATTCGATACCTTAGCAGCCGGAGGAGAAGGTAACATAGATGGAATCTGATTGACTGGTATATTGACTTGATGTGATGGTGATGTATTCATCGGATTAAATCCCTCTTTTGTGGCTGTTGTAAAAGAGTAAATCACAAGTAAAACAAAAAGTAATAATAAGAAGGCAAACATCCTACTCTCTTATCCTATCTTTTGATTTATTTGTTTTATTAAAATGACTCTAGATAGCTTGTACGATCTAGAATAATTATATACTACGATTAAAAGGATGATCGTTTATAGGTATTAGAACGATATTCTTTTCCTTGCGCACAACTAGTAGTGAAATATTCTATGATATCCACTTCTTCATCTACATCATCTGTATCAATGAGTGTAGTTGCCTCATACATTTCGTCCTCTTCATCCTCTTCATCCTCTTCGTCCTCTCTGTAGACTTTTAATTTACTTGTAGGAGGCGGTGAACGCTTTTTTGATAATGCATTAATTAAGTATAATTGTATTTTTTCTAATTTATCCTTACCACCAATACGTTGAGCTTTTCTTCGAGCTTGTTCTCGAGATCCAGGTGCGTCTGTTCCACGAGGACCTATTTCTCCCTTTGGACCTACTGGACCTGTTTTTCCTTTTGGACCAATAATCGGATTTTCTACCGGTCCATTTGATTCTATGATACCATCTTCTCCACGTGCTCCTTGAGCCCCTATTTGTCCTTGTTTTCCTTGAGGTCCACGTGCTCCTACTCCTTTTTTAATACCTTCTGCTCCTTGTTTGCCTTGAGGTCCACGTGGTCCTTTTTCTCCTTGTGGTCCTTGTTCTCCATCGGGTCCTTTCGCACCACTGATGGCTTGTTTTGGCTGTATTCCTTGTTCTCCTTGTTCTCCTCGTACTCCTTGCATATTTCCAGATGAATCTGTACAGCACTTATAGCTATATTTCTTATTCGTACCATCTTGTTGACGTTTTAATTGCGAAAGATATTGATTGGGTTTACATTCCAATGTATATACATTAAAATCATTTAATACATCGGTTGTTTGTGTATTACATGATGTAAATCCATCCTTATATACATTAGAAACGGACCATGCGATAATAAGAATAATCAATAGAAAACCTATTGATAACATTTGCATTCCCTACTATATAGAAATAAGTTTTATAACCGTATCTATGCATAATGTTATAAAATATTTATAGTAATGTTATTATTGACCTCTTATATATTTATTAATTTTATCTTGTACATTAAATAATGCGATTGTTCTGTCCAATTCTGAGGATCCAGTTTTTGGTGCGGGTGTAACCATTCCATCGGGTCCTTTTGGTCCCTGTATTCCTTTTGGTCCCATTTCTCCAACATTACCAATTGGTCCTTCTATGTGTCTTATCATTGGTAATTTAATAGATGTACCTGGTTTGCCTGTTTCTCCTGTTTCTCCTATCTCACCATCATCTCCTACCTCACCAATAGGACCTATATTTCCCTCTTCACCCACATTTCCTTCTGGTCCTTGTTTGCCGACTGGACCAACTAATCCTCTTAGACCAACTGGACCAACTAATCCTGGAAGACCGTCTGTCCCTGGAGGACCTTTTTTGCCTCGTGGACCTTTCGCTCCAACAGGAGCAACACAACACGAGTATTTAACTGCTAAATATTGTGAAATATTATCTCTTGTTACATTTAAATCAACAGGCGCTGCGTCAAAACCCGCTACTTTGGTATATCCTGAAATGTATTCTGTATCATTACATGTAATATCTTGATCAAACATATTCTGATCGGTACTTGCCGTTGTTTGTATGTTACGACAACCGTTTGTTCCATTTTTTGTCCATTTTGCGGCGGCATCTCTGCCAGCGGCTAGCTTCATTTGAAATATCGCTTCTGCTCTTTTATTTTGTGCGACGAGTAAGGCATTCTCAAATGCTGCTTTTGTTGGAAGATACATATTGTAATTGATAATCGCTCCAGACACATCCGATGCTTCTAGACTTTTTGTAACCTTACTCCATGCATTTATCATTATGTTGTATTCATTTGTTAGACCATAGAAAGGTCCAAAAAGTTCAGCATCACTATTACTATTTTTAACATAATCGCTATCTGTATTATTTGATTTTAAGGCAGAGAGAACAGCTGCACTATAGGTTTTTTTACTTGACATGAATGTATTATATGTTTCTATTAACTTTTCAGTTGCTGTCGCAATATCAACTAATTTTGATGAAACTCCTATGATTAAAAGTGCTTTTTTAGCTGCTTCATAAGCAATCCAATCTGCAGATAATGCTGTATGTTCCTTATCGATGCCAAATGTTGTATTTGGAAAAAGTGCAGCATTCTTTACAAGGATAGAATTCTCGGCATTTGCATTATCTATTCTTTCTCGTGTACTTGTTATACTCTTAGTAAGTGAGTCTGTTATAGATTTGAGTTGCGTATTCGCTGCGGTTTGTTGCGCAAGAGAGTCCTGATAGGATGCTCTTCTTGAATTGATATCATCTACCACCATTTGTGCGTTATCATATACGATTTTTAAAAAAGGGAGTGTTCTTGTTAGTGTATCATATTCTTCCTTTTGTTTTGCCCATACTGCTTGAGCATTATTCGCAGCCGCCTGAGCAGCATCCCAGGCTGCTTTCGCATCTGCTTTTGCTCTTACTCTTGCAACACGGGCTGCTTCTACTCTTGCAGCTTCTTCTCTTGCGAGTCTTTCTCTTTCTGCTTGTTCTCTTGCTGCTCTTTCTCTTGCTTCTCTTGCTATTCTTTCTCTTTCTGCTGCTTCTCTTGCTTCTCTTGCTATTCTTTCTCTTTCTGCTGCTTCTCTTGCTTCTCTTTCTGCTCTTTCTCTTGCTTCTCTTGCTTCTCTTTCTGCTCTTTCTCTTGCTTCCCTTGCTATTCTTTCTCTTTCTGCTGCGGCGGCTGCGGCTGCGGCGGCTGCAGCTGCGTTTGCTGCTGCTTGTCTCGCATTACACATACCCCGCCTCCAAAACCAATCCCATCCACTACAGACCATTATATTACTATCTATTAATAAATTATATATAATATAATTTACATATCATACTTTATGATTTATGACAAAACCCGTACACAATAGATAAAATCTCATCTATGATACCCTTTAGTATTATATTACATAATACGTATACTTCTCATTAATTTGGCAATGCCTCAAATCTTGCTTTTGCAGCAGCTGCTTTTGCTACTGCTGAATTTGGATTCGATAGATTTACATCTGCCTCTGCTCTCCTATATTCACTACCAGCCGCATTTTTATCATTAATTACCTTTTCTAAGTTAGACAAATTCGTTCTTGCCGTATTTGCATTCTTCTCAAATTCTACAAAATTCGAATCACCAAGTGCTGCTTTTGTATCAGTCACAGCATTATTTGCTGCGATAACAGCATTTGTCGCTTTTATGTATGCATCTTTTGCAGTACTAATTTCAGTAGAGGAACCAACTGCTTTTTTTGCGGAATCAATGGCGGCATTTGTTTGAGTAACCTCTTGTTTTGCTTTTGCTAATGCTGTCGCTGCGGCTACAATAGCATCCACAAATCCTTCTTTTACTTTCGTAAAATAGAATAAACCAATAATCAATATAATAAAAATACATAATGAACCTATCATAACATTCTTATTCATTATACCTATTAATAGTTTAGTTTATGATATGAGGAATAGTATACATCATTAAAACCGGACATTATTCATAAATTAAATTCATTACCTTGTGCGAGAGAGGGACTCATAGTATAGGACTGTGTATTTGGCTCACGTGAAGAAAGCATCTGTTGCGCATTACGTTGTAAGGCAACTAATTGAATAGTACGTTTTATCGAATCGGATACACGATCGGATTCGACACGATAGTCCACATCCTCTAAGATGAGGTCATTGTCATTTGGTTTTACATAATTCATTCCTGCAGGACCGATATCTCCAGGAGGTCCTTGTGGTCCTTCATCACCTGTTAATCCACGTGGTCCTACTTGTGTAATGACTCCATCTTCTCCTATTTTCTTTACTATATCGGGATCTAATGCTGCATTATCACCTGGTGCTCCTTTTGGTCCTTTTGGTCCTGGTATTCCTTTATACCCTTTCTCGCCTCTTGGACCGGAAATGCCTTTTAGTCCATCGGGTCCTTTCTCTCCTGGTGCACCTGGTGGTCCTGGAGGACCTTGTATTCCCTGTATTCCTACATTGCCATCAAGACCTGGAAGCCCTTGTATTCCATCTGGACCCTGTAGTCCTATTAATACAGGACAGCATGTATAAGTATATGCTTTACCATCAGATACCACTTTAGATACGTATTCGCCTGTAGCACAGGTAAAGATAGAGTTTGTCGAGGTTTTATTTGTACATTGTCTTTCTGTTTTTTGTTCGATTGTTTGAAAACCTTCATTATTGTAATGATATGTTATGAATAATACAATAACAATTATAATTAATAATCCATATAGTATTTTCATCTATCTATTACTTACTTTTATTATGAATCATTAGCGTTTGTAGGAATATTGTTTGTATTCCAGTCCCTGCATCGATGCGGGTGTATAGACAGAATTGATAAGATCGTCCGCTTTATAGGGTGTTTGATAGTCAATATCAGCATAAAAATCGGTATTAATTTGAAAATCTGTACCAATTTCATCCTTACGAGCAATCAGATCATTACGTGTTGTCAATAATTGTTGAATTTGTTTTTGCATTTCGATGATGGATGTTGCTCGCTGATCATCCGATAATACAGGATATGGTTCATTATCATAAAAATTTAAATGATGATGATGTCTCATTCTATTTATTATTTTTATTATAAATGATAAATCATTTGTAATAAAAACCGGATAGTAATCTCTAATAATCAAGTGAGCACCCCCAGCACGGAATCTGGTCTTTTCGAATGTACTGTGACATATCGGGATCATTTTCTGATAAATCAGATGTACATGAATCGTCTGACACTTCACATGAATCTTCATCTATATTCCTTCGCATTTGTGCAATTGCTTTTTTCTGTAATGCTGGTGGTAATTTTGAAATTTCTTTCTCTAATTCTGCTGCTCTTGTGCCTGCTCTTGCTCCTGTGCCTGTGCGTGCACCTGTGCCTACACCTGATGCTGTGCTTACACCTGTGCCTACACCTGATGCTGTGCTTACACCTGTGCCTACACCTGATGCTGTGCCTACATTAGATCTTGTTCTACCAGTATTTTTTACGACGACATCGAGTGATCGATTTGCTAACATTTCATTATGAACAATTTTCTGAATATCATTTAATAAATTGCTATGCTTATTTAGTTTCATTGCTTCATATCCTGTATCAGACAATGTTACCTCAGGGTTAACAACGGCTGGTGTACTATTTTTAGTAGGAATCATAAAAGATGCATGCGCATCATTAATATTATTTACACCTTTTGAAACAATATACGCCGTTGTATTGAAATAAGGCTTTATTTTAGAAAGAGGAATACTTGCTGATTCATATCGTATATCATTTGTCACATTTAGATCATTTGTGAGTAGTGTACCATCTTCTGAAAGTAATCTATACTTGACAGACTGTACAGAATTTAGAGAAGGCATTGCAGCAAAAATGCGCAAAAAATTATTACTGTATTCAGTCGCAACATTTATTCTATCTCTTACAATCTGATTATCTGTATTTGTAGGACTTGTATCTACTTTTTTTGTATTAGAAATCGCAGCAGGAATTGCTCCTGCTGCTCCTGCGGGTGCACCAACTGCTCCTGCTGCTCCTGCTCCTACTGCTCCAGCTGCTCCTGCTCCTGCTGCTCCTGCTCCTGCTGCTCCTGCTGCTCCTGCGGCGGGTGCACCAACTGCTCCTGCTCCTGCTCCTGCTGCGGGTGGTGCTCCTGCTCCTGCTGCTCCTGACATCGCAGCTGCTGTAGTAATGCTTGTAAATGCTTCTTCATTATACGAATACGATAAGACAATTGTAACAATTAATATAATAAGTAGCGTAAATATACTGTATCGTAGCATCTCTACTTCCTATTATATGTTTAAAATTTGATTGTCTATCATCTACGTATTTTGAATAGAACAATGACATTACAAACTCGATTTATACAAGATAATCGAATAGAAATCGGAATCGATGAAGCCGGGCGAGGTTCCTTCTGGGGACCCATTATGGCGGGGGCAGTTATTTTACCTGAAACGGAATGGACCGATGATCAAAAAACACTCTTTCATACATTACGAGATTCCAAGAAAATAAGCCCTAACAAACGTGAGAAAATGGCAAAACAACTCAAAGAATTGATTCCATTGTCTACAGTGGGTATTGTAACCGCTGCAGAAATCAATGAACATGGAATTCAATGGGCGAATCGAGAAGCCTTTCGTAGGGCTGTTCTATCCCTTCCTCTCCCAGATCATTCAGCATGTCGCCTTCTGATTGATGGTACATTGGCGATCGATGGCTGGAACGGTATCCAAGAAGTCATTATAGAAGGAGACAATCAATACATGGCAATTGCGGCGGCGTCTATTCTTGCGAAAGTGGAACATGATCGATGGATTCAGGAGTATTGTCTGGCACATCCTGAATGCGAAGATCGATATCATTTGCTCTCTTCCAAAGGATATGGAACGGCGAAACATAGAGAGGGAATACATATCTATGGAGGTCATGAACTACATAGAAAAATATACATACAACAATGGTTGCCTGGTGCGACACAAACATCCAAAAAAAAGGATAAAAAAGAAAAGACAGAATTATGCCTTATTCAATTTCATATACCGCAGAATGAGTAAATCATTTACTTGCGGCATGTGCGGCGACGGTGGCGACGATGACGACGACGCTTGCCGCCCTGAGACTGACGACGCGAGTTGCGACGGCTGCGCGAGTTGCGACGGCTGCGAGAGTTGCGACGCTGCTGCATATTGCGACGGCTGCGCGAGTTGCGACGGCTCTGCTGCATATTGCGACGACGCTGCTGCATGTTGCGACGGCTATTTCCACCCTTCTGGGTACCAACGAGTCCCTTCATTACTTCTTGTAAATCTCCCATGTTGTTCTATATTAAAGGATCATATTTTTTTTACGCAATCTAGAAATGAAACAAATTTATTTGATATCCGTAGTTCTAGTCCACGCGTAATGTACCATCCACCCATGCATTCATAATTGCCAAATCACGAGCACGACATTTTGAAAAGGCAGTATATCTATATTGATGCGCCTCATTCCTTTCGATCGTCACATACTTTCCGTTAGGGTGAGATGGACGACTTTCATCCGGAGTATTTGCGCCCCGTAGTCTTTGTATCCATTTAAAGGACTCATACGCAAACACCTGCTTATCCAATAATCCTACACGTGATAATACGAAAACACCTGGCGCCCCCACACTTGGTAGTGTATTAATAGGTGATACTGATAATAGCTCCTTGAAATTGACGATACGCTCTCTCGGATTACCAAATTCTTTAAACTCTCCTATTGTAAGGGGTAATTTAGGATTAGAGCTTGTGCGAAGCACATCGACATAGGGTACTTCTGTAAAGGCAGCACCTACCAATTCGCCATGTGGAAAGCGTGATACAATGGCACCAATGGAAAGACCGCCTGCAGACCGTCCATAAATCACTGTTTGATCGGGACAGAGTTCTAATCGGCGTTGTGAATGACGAATGACTGCCTCAAAATCATCTACGACCACATGGCGATTATCTCTACGTGCTTGTTCTCCCCATGCTTCATCACTATCTCCACTACCACGAACCATAGCAAAGACTACCGCCCATTTTCTGGATAACAGTGGGTACCATAATTCATAAGGCCAGTCAACTGGTGTCACGGTACCATACGCACCATATACAACAATGAATTGAGCCTTTGGTTTGACTCCTTTCTGCTTGACAATCAAATAGGGGACTTTTGTTCCATCTTTGGAAGAGGCGTGTAATTTATGAACATCCAGTGGTTTGAAACGAATGGGGCAATCTACGACACGAATCTGGGTATCTTTATGAATCTTATGATTGATGATATGAAATAGATAGGGTTCTGTCGTTGGGCAATTCACAATGAATGATTCAATCAACATGTTCTCCCAAGTCGACCAATTATTGGGTGTGATCGAGCCCACTTTTAATCGGCACAGGAGTACAGGTCGTTTGCGAGCAGCACAATGCCATATACATTGTTCACCCTCGTGAATAGTAATCACATGACCCGAATAGAGATTTACCCATCGTATTTCTTCTTTTGGAAAATGCCATGTGATAATCGGATTACCCATCGGAATCCATTTCTCCATATGAGAATTTCGGATAAGTACACAGTCATCCCCGTCTATGGTTTTTCCTAGTGGCATTTGCATCACCGATTTTGGATAGAGGGGAACCAATATGAATCCATCCACACGATACAATTCCTCCGTTTGAGGATCAGCTGATTTAAAATACAGTGTTTTATTGACCGCCTTCCATAGATAAATATTCCGTTCCCTATCTTTTTCACGATAAAGAATTCGATCCCCTTTTCCTGTATAGGCGTTACATACACGCAATTCAATTGTTTGAAATGTGTCACGTATTTTAATATAATAATAGAGATGTCCAATGACTGCCATTTGCGGCGAGATGCCTCCTTTTCTCCATCGTTCTTTACCCGTTGCGTCAATACAAACATGCTCATATAAATATGAATTGTCTTCTACATTTCGACTATACCATACATACTCGCCCTGTGTATCCATATCAAAGGCGTATTCATAATACCTATCCCATTTCCATTTCCATTTACAACTTGATCCAGAATACATCACTAAATCAATATTTCCATATCCGACAGTAATGGGAGGCATATTTGTATATTGTGATACATCATCCATTTCCTGCTCCATTTCTTTGGCAACACGTTCCACTGACCGCTGGGAAGATAGAGTATGATAGTTGTGTTTCTCTTGTTTTATTAAATTATCCCATCGTTTTCCCTTCATTGGCTCCATCCACGCCCACGGATCCTTCCATGCGAGATATCCTATATTTCGTACCTCCTCCGCCATCTACTATCCATACAACTTAAAAGATAAAGAAACATATCTTATTAAATGGCACCTCTTACCGTCAATATTCTCTATAATCGAACGAATACGTTTGGACTGACAGATGATGTTACTGTCATTGAACGACTATTAAAAAAAGCTCAGGACTCTATTGGACAGCCGATACAAAAGGCAAAGATTGTGGATATTCGTGAACCTCTAAGTCACTGTGATATTCAATTTCACTTGGAAACACCCATTTTTGGTGCGATTCCATGGGGACATACTAATGTGATTCTTATTAATCCGGAACAATGGTCTTATTCTTATGATTCCTATGTACATGCATTTGATGCATTACTCTTTCGTGATCCTGATTCTGCCGCCGCCTTTCGTGCCGATTTTGAAAAGAAGGGAATTCGTTCGGATCATATTCATGTCATTCCATGGTGTGCATCATGGAACAATGACATTCCAGCATGTAACGGATATGATGGATTTTATAATGGATTTGTCTGCTTTCTGGCGGGTTCTTCCAGTAAGTATGAATATCTGAAGAAGTTGATTCCTCATTGGCGTCCATCTGATCCTCCACTCACTGTTTACACGACACGTCCTCATTTTGTGGATGAGCTACAACAGCTCGGTCTGCCTGATAATATCCGTGTGATCTGTAAAGACATGGATGTGATTCCACGTTATCGGATTATGAGTTCATATAAGGGACATCTCGTATGTAGTCAGGGAGAAGCATATGGATATGCCGCAGCAAATGCTGAAGTACTTGGTCTTTTTACCATTATGAATTCACTTCCCGTCTTTCAGCATACTTATCAGTACAATCATGGAATTGCGTGGCTTTCTAATTCCTATACGCCATCAGAGCATGTTCGATATTTACTTGCGAGTCCAGGTGATATGATTCGTCAGGAGCTAGAAGAGGCGTTCAGGCTATTTAATATAAATGATTTTGGTCAAATTCGATGGGTACGTCAGATGAAAGCGAGGGAGCGTTTCTCTTCTACCATCTTTGCCTTTCTACCGATTATTGGCAGACTACAACTACTCATTCAGCAGCGTCAGTCAGCAAAGAGTGTGATTCATTGTCCACCCATTCTTCATGTGGCTGATTGTCCACCGATTACTATTATTACACCCACGTATCAGCGAAAGAATTTGATTGATATTGCTTTTCACAATTTGCTTGCCACGGACTATCCACATGAAAAGATCGAATGGATTGTCATCGAGGATAATGAACATGCGAGCCAGATGGCAAGTGAAAAGATTGTACAATTTCAAGTACAGGCTCCTAGTATTCAATTGAAATATATCCCTATTGAGGGGCGTATGTCGATTGGTGAAAAGCGTAACATTGCCATTCAGCATGCTACCCATGATATTATCCTATTTATGGACGACGATGATCATTATCCTATTACGTCCTTTCGCCGCCGTGTCGCCTGGCTTACCAAGGGTACGAAGTGTGGTGAGACGGGAAAGGCATCGATTGTCTGTTGCACCACATTGGCGCTTTATGATTTGATGAAGGGTACATCGGCGGTCAATGTGCCACCATTTGATATCCCCTTTTCTCAGCGTATCTCAGAGGCGACATTGGCGTTTCGGAAATCGGCATGGGTAGAACGACCCTTTCCTCATGTATCGATTGCGGAAGGTGAGAATTGGATAGAGGGACGTGAGAATCAGGTGATTGAAATTCCACCACAACAAATCATTGTTGCCTTTTCGCATGGAACGAATCAATCGAGTCGTCGTATTCCACCATCTAATGTCGATCCATCATGCTTCTGGGGATTTCCGAAAGAGTATTTGATGTTTATTCATAGCCTGGCAGGTGTCCAAGTGGAGGAGACTACTTCGAGTGAGAAGCCTTCATCCGAATAACACGTTTTTTAGATCGAGTGCCACCTTGTACTTCTCCTGGTTCTACTGTTTTTTCTGTTTTTTCTGTTTTCTCTGTTTTCTCATCCTCTTCCTCGTCCCCTTTCGCATTTGCTTCTGTTCTTTCTCGATCCAATCCCTCTGCTACTAATAAATCGACATAGGATTTCTTCGCATTACTATCGCATAGATATTGCGTCATGCCTCTTGTATGAGGATAACGCATTAAAGAAAGTATAAATTGTATCATAGGAGCTCCGTCTTTCGCATTAGCAAGTAAATTCTCAACCGCCTCACGATGTTCCTTTGAACAAATATAGACAGGATCATCTAAAATGGCTTGCAAATCATTTAAATTACTAAAATCAACTTTAAAATAATCAGGGCGTGAAGATAGAGGAGGATTCAGCGCATTTAATTTCGCATCAATGTCTTTCTGAACATCCGATAAGGTAGTTAACATTTTTTCTAATTGATCACGAACGGGTTTGGGTGCGCCAATCTGAATAATAGATAATAAAACACCAAACACCATTGATTTTACACTATCGTACATAAAATATGGTAATTTTATTTGTATGGTAGGAGAAAGCATTTGAATGACAGTTAAATATGTCTTTAATGCTTGACCAATCAATAAAGGATAGGATCCATAGTATCCAATAAATGTTAAAATAGCTTTCTTCCAATCTCCACGCACTAGATCCAAGATCGCTATGAGAATCGATAATAACTTACGCCCCGTTTCATTTCCACTTACGTTTACCGCAATACGTGTGATATCCAATATGTAATAAATAAGAAAAACAATAAAGCGTGGTGGAATTGGGATTCCTGCAATTGGAATGTCTGGCTTCTTATCTAGTTCCTTTTCATAGTGAATAGCATCCATCTTTTCATTCATACTACGATTGACACGTTGAAAGGTAGACATGACTTTATCAAATAATATATCGGGTGTAAAAGTGCTTAAATCAATACTTTTTATTTTATCTGATAAACCACTCTTTAACGAATCATATTGTTGTGATACTTTAGAGGGTTCCTCTGGTTCTGGTTCTTGTATTGGTTCTGTCACTGGTGTTGGAATTGCCATGAGGCTTACTGGCACTGCTCCTGACGCTCCTGGCACTCCTGGTGCTCCTGGCGCTCCTGACATTGCCATGAGGCTTACTGGCATTGGTGTTGCGACTGTTGCTGGTGCTTCAGCTGGTGCTGTTGCGACTGTTGCTGGTGCTTCAGCTGGTACTGGTGCTGTTGCGGCTGTTGCGACTGTTGCTGTTGCTTCAGCTGGTACTGTTGCTTCAGCTGGTACTGTTGTTGGCACTGGTGCGACTGGTACGACTGTTGCTTCAGCTGGTACTGGTGCTTTCACTGTTGCTGGTAGTGGTGCATTCACCGTTGCTGGTAGTGGTGCATTCACTGTTGCTGGGAGTGGATTTTCTCCACCTTTCTGTAAACCGTGTGGTATCGGATCTTCAAAAAACTCAAGAATGGCAGGAACATAGGGCTGTAATAATTCAGTATATCGCTGCTGTTCAATCGGTGTGAAAACCGGTTGCCCATTATCCTTTACAGTGCGAGCCCAGTGTATCCCTTTCGTTTCACGAATTGCGTTGATGACACGTACAATGTTATTGACTGTATTAAAAATAGTACTAGGAAACGTATTACGTGCTAGCGCCATATGAATTTCATCTTTTAATTGATTAAATTGGTATTGTTGTCTTGAGAGATTCATCCTATCGTATCCTCTCATTAATTTCGTATGTTTTACTTCATCTTTACATCCGGATTCAATAGAATAAAGAATGGATTAGGAACCACACATCGTACACTCTTCTTCGCTATTCTTTTTTAGAAGTCGCATCATTTCTGATTTCTCAGCTGCCTTCTGAAGATCAGGGTCAATGGTGAATTTCTGTGCCATAACAGGCGATCGGGTTCTCAAATAATAGATACCTGTCTTTAGTCCTTGCTTCCAGGCATAAAAGTGCATCGATGTCAGCTTCGCATAATTCGGATCCGCCACAAACAAGTTCAAACTCTGCGACTGACAAATAAAGGCTCCACGACGAGCCGCCATATCAATCAGTACCTTTTGCTTGAGCTCCCATGATGTCTTATACAACTTCTGAATCGCCTCAGGAATCTGATCAATGCCCTGTACCGAACCATTTCGTGAAATGATCTGTTGCTTCATCATCTCATTCCATAGGTCCAACTTCTTCAAATCCTGTAACAAGTACTTGTTCACGATAATGAATTCACCTGCTAGGGTTCGACGTGTGTAAATGTTACTGGTAAACGGCTCAATACATTCATTAAAGCCCAGAATTTGTGACGTAGACGCTGTTGGCATGGGCGCCACCAACAGCGAATTTCGCACTCCATTCTTCTTCACCTTCTCCTTGAGCTGAGCCCAATCCAATGTGCCATCCACCTCTGTCATTGGCGTAACGGACCACATATCATATTGAAAGATGCCCTGCGACATCGGAGAGCCTTCGTACGTAGAATAGGGTCCCTCCTCTATCGCAATCTCGGATGAGGCTTCCACTGCTGCATAATAGATGTGCTCAAAGATACGTTGATTCAAGTCCGCCGCCTTCTCTGACTCCCATGGCATGCGCAGAAGTGCAAAGACATCCGCTAATCCTTGTACACCCAGACCTACTGGACGATGTCTCATATTTGATGTCCGTGTCTCAGGCGTCGGATAATAATTAATGTCAATGACACGGTTCAGATTCTTCGTTGCGACCTTTACCACCTGACGAAGCTTCTCAAAGTCAAAAGTGCGCTTCTTCGCATCGACGTAGGATGGGAGTGCAATGGATGCCAAATTACAGACAGCCGTCTCGGTAGGTGAGGAATATTCTATGATCTCTGTGCATAAATTGGACGATTTAATCGTTCCCACATTCTTCTGATTGGATTTCATGTTCGCCGCATCCTTGTACAACAGATAAGGCGTACCCGTTTCAATCTGTGCATCTAGTACCTTAAACCAGAGTTTCTGCGCATCTATCTGCTTACGTCCACGTCCCTCCGCCTCATATCGTTCATATAGTGCCTTAAATTCATCGCCATACACATCGGATAGACCAGGCGCCTCCGAAGGGCAGAAGAGCGTCCAGTGCGTGTTCTTTTCTACACGTTCCATAAATAAGTCAGGAATCCACAAACCATAGAACAAATCACGGCAACGCTCCTCTTCCGATCCTGTGTTGAGCTTTAGCTTCAAGAAGTCCTCGACATCCGCATGCCACGGCTCCAAATACATGGCGAATGATCCATTTCTCTTGCCCCCTCCGTTATGAGCAATACCAAGATGTGCGACAGTGTAGTCATGAGGACCATCAATCTCAAAATCATGAACTACTCCATCATATTGTACTTCTGTAATATCTTGAATTCGTGAATAGAGATTATTGCCATATTTGAGATAACTAAAGAATTCACCATCTGGTGCATTTGGAAACATATCCATAATTTCTTTGATACGAGGAACACGAATCACATTTGTGGGCAGTCTGGTAGTAATATTTTTGTAACTTGAAACATTTCCGACTCGATTACGAGTATATCCAGAACTTAGTGCTCCCATTCGTAAGAGAGCATAACGAATTGATTCAATTAATCCAAGTGAGGAAAGTTCAATTGTAATTTCTTTTTCACCAATACAGCCGTCCGTTTCAATAATTCCTCTAATAATTTGTTGTAATTTATTCAATGGCAGATGAAGCATAGGAGTATCCCATTTTTTATGATCATTCGTATCGTACATTTGAGAACGAGTCCATTTAAATCGTGGAGATGCTGTAGACCATTTAATGTCAATAGTGATATCATCTTTATAGGTATTGTATTTAACACCTCTGTCAGACAGATATTGTTTTACAAATTCTACAATATTAATTTTAGTGGTTTCATTCAATGTTACGCCCGAAGCAGCATAGGAAATATGACCATCTCCAAGCATAATACCATAAAATCGGCAATCCTCCTCTGTTATCTCTTCAATATCATGTGTATGAGTTGGAATCGGAAAGACAACAAAGTCTCCTTTGTTTAATTCCGTCGCATCCACAAATTCTGCTTTAGCAATTGATTTTTCAAGACGATTGCGAATCACATCAAAGTTGAGTCCTTTTGTCTGATGCTGTAGAGCCAGAATTTGATGTTCGGGTGTAACCCGAATTGGATAAATCGCATTTTTAACCTGGATTTCAAGCATTTTTCCATTATATTCGTGGCGAATTGGCATTTTTACTTTATGATAGGTTCCATCACTTGTAAGGATTTTATCTGAAATGCTTACATCTTCAATCAGTTTAGGACCATTCTCTGTATAGACCAACGTATCAGGAGTAAAGCATTGATCAACATAGCGAGCCGTATCATTAAAGTTCCTTAGCATAGGTACAATTCCATTTGACGTTCCATTCGTTCCTCGAATGAGCGAACCTTTCGCACGAATATTATGGAGATGAAGACCAATGCCTCCCGCATGTTTGCTGATGAGCGCACAGTCCTTTAACGTATCATAGATCCCATTAATGGAATCGCCCTTCATTGCCAGTAGAAAACAGCTGGAAAGCTGTTGTCTCGGCGTTCCCGCATTAAAGTTCGTCGGCGTCGCATGAATGAAATATTTCTGACTCAGCAGTTCATACGTTTCAAAGGCACGCTCCAAGTCAGAAGCGCCCCACAAAGCAAGGGAGACACGCATAATGAGATGTTGAGGGCGCTCCAACGTTTTTCCTTTGGTGTCACGAAGAAGATATTGTAGTTTTTCAAGAGTTTTAAAGCCAAAATAGTCAAATAAGTAGTCACGTTGATAGTCAATTCGCTGATTAATCGCATCACCGTGCTTTTCACAGATGTCAATCAGTTCTTGAGAAATATTACATAGTGTTTCACCTGTTTTTTCGAGTGTTTGATGGGATAATTCATAAATGACATCGGTAAAGCGATTGGATGTATTGCGATGATGATTGGAAATAGCAAGACGTGCTGCCAGTGTACCATAATCGGGATTCGTCGTCATAAGTGAAATGGAAAGTTGTGCTGCCAATTCGTCCAGCTCTGAAGTTTTCACGCCATCATAAATACGTAGTAGCGTGCGTTGAGCAATCAGTGTCGGATTTACGTCTAATCCGTCCGATGCGATTTGAATACGATTCAATACTTTATCGAAGGATACCGCTTCTACTTCACCGTTTCTCTTTACGACTTGCATACTAATCATGGATATGTTTCCGGAATACGATATATTTACACAAAACAGTGTGTCAAATTTTTAACAATAACGCAATTAGATAGAGATGACATCATTTGGTATGACTGTTGTTGTATTTTGCGTTATTATTATTATTGTGGTATTATTTACAAATACATTAAAATTTTCAAGTTTGACTGTGGCTCCTTATGGCTCCTCCTCACAGCAGAAGTGGTGGGAACGCCCTGATAGCGAGATGTTTGGTTATCCATTGTATTCCTATTGGGAATCTTTTGCAAATCCAACCGATAAGTCTCATTTATTAGATACCACTGTAAAGATGGCTAATTCACCGATTATGGAGTATCCACCCGATAGTCCAGATCAAGCCGATTTATACAATGATCAGCCCTATCACCTATTAAGTGATATCTTACCCCCACCTCGTGAAAAAGAATCCATCTCTTGTGTGAATAGTCGTTCGTGTTATGCGACTGATTTCGATCGCATGGTATCAAAAACGGGTACATTTCGTCAAATGACCAATAATTACAAGCGTGGTTATCCCGACAGCTGTTCCTCACCTTATCAGGAACTCGTTCTTAACTTCTACAAAGCCGATCCGATGGCAGTTCCTCCAAATAATACAGGTGGTAGTGTAAGCGAAATGAATGATGGATTATAATCGTGTCCTTTCATATAAACATGGAGAGAGGTATCATGATGCTTTTTCACGGCATAGTGATTGCCCTCGCATTATATCTTGTGATGGTATTTCTTCTTAAACAAAATTGTGCTGTTGCTGAGAATAGAAGCATTCTGATGGGCGCAGTGATTGTCATCTATATGATTCTGTTTGGTCATGGATTACCTGGAACTCTCAATAAAAATATATAATCGTGGGGGATTATTCATGTATTTCGTTTATTTCTTCTATCTCTTTTCCATCTTCATCTACTTTATGAAAATGGATGAGACATTTTTCCTCCTTTGTTTTTTTTGTCGCCCGACTAGATTCAGGTACCGCAAATAATCCCTGCTTTGCTTTTTCGACATCCTCCCAAAACGTATCCATCATCGGTTTTAGTGATGTCCACCATTCTTCACTTCGCACCACAAGCTGTTCACTCCACTGTAACAATCTCCATGGCGTAATTTCGATCAATTCCTCCTCCTCTTTGATGTCAGGTGTCCAATCCGAGTCACAATTAATCGGACTATATACATAATAGAACTCTTGGTCACCCTTTAGTTCTGCATACCGAACAACCGCAACATATCCATAATATTGTGAAGGTCCCTCTTGATGTACAGTATTATTGTATTTAGATACGATAACCGCTTCCACAAAATCACAGTATTGTAATTGCGTCACATGGAGTTGCATTTGCATTTGCCAATAGTATTTTTTTGAAATCTTTCCATCTACCTCTCTTGTGGCAGGGCATTTGATTTCAATCAGGCGACCTGTTCTCTCATTCTTGGGACAATCATAGATCAATCCATCAGGCGAAGCGGAGCAACGAGGATCGATAGGATGGGTCAGACGTCCTAATTCCTTCAAGGTTACCCCATATTTGTCTTCATAAATCTGTTTCACGACGGGTTCAAAACGAATACCCCAATCAAATGGCTTCATCCGATCGGAAGGAATCGCAAGCGGTTGATTTCGTGGTGGAGGCGGTTCCGTCTTAGATAGTACTAACTTCCCACGTTCATAAGCAGAACCAAAGAGATGACCCAACTCACTGGCAGAAAGAATAGTAGCCATTTGTGCATACCATGCAGGTGTTCGCTGTTCAATCTGTTTTCTTGCTAACAAGGTATCTAACTCCACCTTTGTGGAAACCGTTAACATCGAATGAGTTCGTTTCAATCCCCGTCGGATCTGTTCATCATACATCTCTACTATTCTAGTCAGACAGGTTTCTTCTACCTCGGAACAATCTAATGTATAAATGATTTCATCCACTGCTTCATGCCATTCCATGCGTTGCGCATCATCTTCAGGATCTGATAGCCAATTTTCAATAAGGTCTATCAGAATCTGTAATTTTTCTTTGAATTTCATATCCCTATTTTACTATTTATATCTTACATATTTGTTTCCTCAATTTTTGCTAGTTTCTCTGGGACATCGGTCGATACCGAAAAGACGTCGTCCTTCTTCTTCTTTCTTGTACCAACTCCTTCTACTCTCGGTTTCTTTGTTGTAAATGCCCATTTTATGCTTCCATCAGGTAACCGACTAAGCTCCAATCCTTTTATGGTTGTAATTCGCTGCGTCTCTTGATTATAGAGAACCACCTTTAATGTATTTAATAGTTTTTTATCAAGTGCCTTCTGAAGATAGATGAAAAAGTTGTCTTTTTCCTCTCTTGTCATACTATACTGTGGTGCAACGTCCTCTACAAAAATACGAAGGCGATTCAAACGTAGACCACGTTCAATCCGATGCCATGGGCGCATATAGGCTTCTCGTGCACTGTCCTCCAATAATATCTTAAATGTTTCATCCGTGACAGGATGTTCAGATTCCATTGCGCTCTTCTTTTGTGTCTTGTGACGATGAATATCCATACTATCTTATCTACGTGTTTGGTGTTTAGATGACCTCTGTCCTTCGGACAGAACTAAGACCTTCTACCCTATGCTTTCATAATCATATCAAATATTTCTTCACATAAATAAGGTTCAATACGCTCTTGTGATGGAACAGGTAACCAATTATGATAATTGGTATCATTCGGAATTTTATCTCCAAATGTATAAAAGGTTCTCCAACAAAAGGTATCACTCTCTTTTGGAAGTTCATTCCATTGATAGAAATCATTCATATCCGTCTTCTTTGGATCTACACTACACAGCATAACATTCTTTCTCTTAATAAGTGGTTGATCCAAATAGATTCCATTTGGATGGAGAATATCTGTTTCTAGCGATGCTGTCGGATTCTCTTTCCATACCGTGGTTCCACCAATTGTCAGAATCTGAAAGATGTGAATGGTCATATTGGAAAGTTGTTTGGTTCTGTGAATAAATGGAATAATAAACATCTTATGTTATTATTAAGAAGGTACTTTAAATGGCACAACCTGTTTTTCCCGATCAGCATACTGTCTCCAGTTATAATGCATTTCCTCACCCTCAATTTATTACCCGAACCCGTCGTGAATCAAACACCTTTGACTCCATTAATGCTCGTCAGTTTGAACACTGGCAAACAGATGGTAAGTTTGGTACCAATAATCGTCCGGATATCAACAAGCAAGCGCCATTTTATGATATGCAACCGAGTGATAGTCGAATGAATAGTCGCAGTTATCGCTCTCAACCACGGTTTGATGCCGATTCGTCTCGTGGCGCTCAAAATCCATACTTTGATAAATATTCGGTGACGGATGATTCACGAAACATGACACGTGAACTCAAAGCAAGTGTCTATGAAGATAAAAATACGGGATATGTCGAGGAATCCAATAAATTACTCCAACGAAATTTTGATAATCGCTGGTTGAATCCAACTGTTGCCATCCAACAAGCGACTGTGGCAGAAGAGTTACGTCCTAAAATGGATGATATTCGCCTTTTTTATCATAATAAACCTGCAGATTAATTATACTTGTTCTATCCATTTACTCATTGCCTCAAAATCAGTGAGGTTCTTCTCTTTGCTAATATGAATGATATCATTGCCTGAACTGACGATACCTGATCCTGCAAGCATCATGCCAGAAACAATATGATGTTGAAAATGAATCGTATAGTGGTTGGGTTGAATGGTAACATATTTAATAGATGATGGATGAATCAACATCGTGGTAAGACGAATAAACTTCATATTTCTATTCAGTAATAGAATATGATCTTTATGTATTGCTTTAATTAAAATCCAATTCAATTGGTGTAGTATAGACCTGTAGTTTCGTAAGAGAGGATGGAGTCTGCTTAGTGCGACGACGTGTCGTTCTCACTTCTGTCTTTCCTTCCGCCTTCTCTTTTTCTTCTTCCACCGATTCCGTCTTATTTCGTTTCTGTGTCTGGGTTGTTTCCTTCAAATATGTATTGTATCCCGTGCGAATATCATCCTCGTGGGCTTCCATATAATCCAGAATTTTTGATTCCAGTGCCCAACGAAAGAAATTGAGCTTTCCAATCGTCGTCATAAATTGTTCATGACCAGGAATCGTAAACATGATACGCTCTCTGCGGCAATTGGGATCAAAATACTGCTTGGAATACGCCTTTAGCTGACCCTTGTAGCTTAGATAGACTAGAAATTCTTGACCGTTGAGGGGATAGCGAACAAACCCCTTTCGGCTGTATTTCGTCACAAACCAGTCAATGATTCGCAGACTGAGTGGCGCATCACCATTTAGATAGGTAAGCACTTTATCAATTTCCGGATGATTGGCATAGAAACGCTGCAGGCTTGAAATGACTAGTTCAGGCTTGCATTCAATCTTTCGCTTTCTTGTTTGAGGGTCTGATGTGTAGGCATCCATGTCTGATGGATAGATGGTATAGTCTCTTAGGTCCTCACCCCATTGAAAATGGGGTGGTATGTTCTGTCCGAAAGACAGAAGGTCCTCACCCCTGTTGAAAACTTGTTGAAAATGGGGTGGTATGTTCTGTCCGAAAGATAGAAGGTCCTCACCCCTGTTGAAAACTTGTTGAAAACTCGTTAAAAATAAAGCATTAAAAGAATGTGGGCTACCCCTATAGTTTTAAAGAAAAGGTAAGGATAGAATGAGTGCTCCTCCTGGACATGATATGGGTGCTTCTATGCTTCCCTCAGTAGGTGGCACTATCCATGCTATGCATGGAGGATTCACGGCATCGCCTTATACTGGTGATGTCAGTGATAAGAATACATTGTTAGGTGAACCTCCATTTGTTGTTCCCATTCCAGGATACAGGGGTGGTTCGCTAAATAATTCTGAGGTTGCAGTTGCAGTTGCGGCAAGTGCTAATGCAAATGCGGCAGGTGCCCAACCAAGTGCTCAACAAAGTGCTCAAGAAAGTGCTCAACAAAGTGCCCAACAAAGTGCTCAACAAAGTGCCCAACAAAGTGCACAACAAAGTGTCCAACCTAGTGTCCAACCTAGTGTCCAACCTAGTGTCCAACCTAGTGTCCAACCTAGTGTCCAACCTAGTGTCCAACCACCTATTCCGTCAGATCTTATCCCATCAGATAAGACAAATCCATTTGCAATTGCTGCTGTTGCGGCGGTGTCTACTAGTATGTCCAGCAAGGATGAACCAAATGAAACAGATGAACCAAATGAAACAGATGAACCAAATGAAACAGATGAATCAAATGAACCAAATGAAACAGATGAAACAGATGAAACCAAGCCAATCACCGTATATGGAAAGATATATCATATTACCAATCCAGAAGTATTTAATACAAATAATAAGGGATGGACCGATTTAATAAAGAGATTACATTTTGACATATTTAGCGATGATGAAATAAAAAAGATTAAACAAATGATTTATGATCAATCAACATGTTTAGAAGAAGATTTACCTATTATTACTGCAATCAAATGTGCTCCCATGCGAAAGATTATTCAAATGATTGCTATCAAGTTGCTAGATAGTGGATATATGAACGATTCTTCAGGTCGTACCGTGCATATTGAGTTTGATCCTGAAAAACAGGTAAAGGCGTTAAGTGAAACAAAATTTCAAATGATGATTAACCCATCGGAACTAAGTACTCCAGTAGATCCAAAGGCTTCACCTCAATCAAATGCTCCAGTAGATTCAAAGGCTCCAGTAGATTCAAAGGCTCTAGTAGATCCAAAGGCTCCACCTCAACCAGCGACTTCACCTCAACCAGAGGCTCCACCTCAACCAGAGGCTCCACCTCAACTAGTTAGTAGAGGTGGAAAAGTTCGTGATCGAAAACGTAGAATCATACGAAAACACAAATAATATAATATGTATGATGATCATTTTATGTATCCATATGATGATCATGTTATTTCACAGATTTTAAAAAATACCATGTAGATAGAATGGCACGTCCTGCTCGTGTCGATTTTCCTCCAAAACCAGGCATGATTTTGGGTACGGAGGTTGAATTACAATCTTCCAATTACGATTATGACATATTACAAAAATTAGGTCTACAAGGAGTGTCCGATGAAAATAAAAAAATCATTATGAATTCATTTTATGTTACTCCGCCTCAAAGTACAACCACCTTATCTTTAAAGCCCTATTCTGAAATTCAGCAAATTATAAAGCCATTACTTATCGATCTCATTCATCTCCAGCATCCTGATATCAAAATTTTAAAAGAATCAGCAATGGAAGATTCGTCAATTGAACTCGTCTATGAAAAGAAAAGGAATCATACGATTGGATTATCTATTATACTCCCTTCCTACCTATTAGATGATAATACATCAAAAACGATTGAAGTAATAAAATTAAAAAATGGTGTTCAAAATGGAAAAGCGAATGTACAAAAGAGACAAAATGAGGGCGTGAATAATAATGCGAATAATAATGACGCAAATGGTGATAATGGAGCAAATGGAGCAAATGGAGCACATGTTGCGAATGGAGTAAATAGAGTAAATGGATTAGTTATCATACCTGGTTCAAATGGGCAAATGGAAGTACCTATATCCCGTCAAGCTGCTATCGCAGCTGTAGCATCTAGAGTAAATAATGCACCTCTAGCCTCTAGAGAGCTTGAAGCACAAGAAGCCGCAGTAGCAGCTAGAGAACTTGATGCATCTGTAGCACAAGTAGCACCTGTAGCACAAGAAGCACCTGTAGCACAAGAAGCACCTGTAGCGCAAGTGGCATCTGTAGCACAACCAGCGCAAGTGGCACCTGTAGCACAAGTAGCATCAATAGTACAAGCACCTATACATACTGTCATATCTAATAGTATAGATCAACCATCACAGAAGCATAATTCAGGAATTGAACTAACTAGCTTACCAGTTGTATCAAGTAGAATACCAGTAGCACAAGCGCAAGTAGCACAAGTAGCACCAGTATCCGCTGTAGCATCTGAACTTGTCAATGATCCTGATGATGCAATCTTTACGACGATTGCCGTTGACGCATTTAAGTTTTATGATAGTGAAGCATCTAAAGCAACTGTGGTAGATGTATTACCTGAAATATCTGAAGCATCTAAAGCACCTAAAGCACCTGTGGTAGATGTATTACCTGGAATATCTGAAGCACCTAAAGCACCTAAAGCACCTGTGGTAGATGTATTACCTGGAATATCTGAAGCATCTGTGGTAGGTGTATTACCTGGAATATCTGAAGCATCTGAAGCATCGGGAGTACCTGAAGCATCTAAAGCACTTGTAGCATTGCCAGCAAAGATAGAGAATAAATCAATACTACAACAAAATATTGATTACTATGAGAATCAAGACCTTTCTGAAGATGAAATGGATATTGTTGAAACACTTTTAGGTAACAGAGGAGATACACGAACTGCATTTCGTTCTTTTTTTACAGAGACCCGCTCACCATCTCATGTCCAACTAAAAACGAAAAATGCACGTGCCTTGTTAGAATTAATGCGTTGCTATTTATATACTTCTATTTCATATAAAAAATCAGATGGTACAACTGCGCATATAGCAAAACGAATACAAACACGTAACAGTAATAACACTATTCGAAAAGAAAGTGATCTGACGGCACAATTTGAGAAAGATATGAAACGCACTGTCAATCCTACTTTTATATCAGAAAATAGTATACTTACATTATTATTACATAATCAACGTATTACTGTAAAGCAATTTGATGAAGATATATTTCCTATTATTGAAAAATTACCACCTTATTTAGCGGAGATTGTATGTACTTTTCATCAAGGATGGATGGGACCTGTTGGTATACGTTTTATATTAACTGACAAGCAAGCATCATTTAATAATCATGAAGGAACTGGTGAAAAATCAAATTTGATTGCATTCCGAGATGGAGATTTAAGTACAATTATCATGATTTATCCAGATAAAATTACATATCGTAATATTTCTGTGTATAGTCTGCGTCCTGATTATAATTTAGAAGGACCTCCATTGTATAATTATATTTTGATAGTTGCTATAGAGATCGATCGTTATACATTGAATGGTTTTATGCAAATTGACAAGTATGATATCGATAGATTTTTATTACATAACATAATGAATAAGTTTGAGTCAGCATATGAAGAAACAATGGATATTTCTAATAGAAATGCACAAGATAGAACCTTGGCAATTTTGTTAGATCGGCTACGTTCTCGTCTAACCAATCGATTTAGTCATGGTGCCTCGATAAAAGAAGAAAATAGAATTAAAAAAGCTTCAAGTTCAGAAGAAAATAGAAATAAAATAGTTTCAAGTACAGATTATTTATCAGCATTTTATACAAATGCTGTGAAAGCAACATCATATGATGTAGACATTATCGAATACATTATTAGCAATTTTGAATTAGATAAAGATGTGGCTAAAGAAAAAATAAAAATGCTACGTAATCCTAAACCAAAAATAGCTGATGTATCTCAAGGCGAGTCCCCATTGGAAATACGTGCTCGTAGTCGTCCTATACGTCTTAAAAAGCTAGAAAAGGAATTGGATCTCGCTTCAATTGCGGAAGATAGTAAAAAAATGAAAGAAGTTACAAGAGAAATCCAGAAGATAAAAAGAGAAGAGCAAGAAGATATAGACACAGCCAAGCACGCTGCTTTACAAAAATCTAAAGCAGCTGAGAATTTTAAAAAACAAGAAGATACGTCATCTATTAGTACACTTTTATCTAATAATTTTTTTGTAACCTATCTTAAAGAAATAGATACTCGAATAGCAACACGTAATACAGCATTAGAAGAACACCTTCGAAAAGACCCGCCTGATGCTAAATGGTATCCATATCTATTGGAACAAATTAAGCCATATAGCCAAACCCTTCAAGATAGCATATATGAGCAATTTACTATCGATTTAGAGAAGAAAGTAACACAATATGAAAAGAATTATGATAGAATTAGTATAAAAAATAAAGAAGCAAATGATGCATTATCTCTTATTCTTAATGAGGATAAATTAAATGAACTTATTATACGAATCAAAGGAATTCTTAATGCAACTACAAAGGATATTGATAATGTTACTCTTGCAGCTAAAATAGCAAAAACACTTGCTGATAGAGAAAATAGAGATGCGGTTGCGGCTACTGCTACCGCTCAAGCTATTATTAAAAATCAGACTGCTACAAAAGCGGCTAAAGATGATGCTATATTAGCAGCTCGCGCTGCTAAAGATCGAGCTATAAAATCGGCACAAGATTCAAAAAATAAAGAAGGTATTGCTAAAGCTGCCGCTGAAAGTTACAATAAATGGTTCCGTTGGTATGATAGTTGGTCAAAAAAAAGTAATATCATAAAAGATATAGAAAATCGATCTGAATTTCATAAAAAAGTGTTTGAACAAACTCGTCTTACATGTCAAGCAAATATTAAATGTGCTGCATCTGCTGCTATCTATAGTGTCTTTACAAGTCTTGCCAATAAGGCTAAAAAGTTTCTTTTTGATAAAGACAAAATTAAGCACTATTATGTTCAAAAAATAATAGCAAAATGCGATATTAAGAATGATGATCTCATACAAGAAATTGATGATGCGGAAGCTATTCTAGATATGGCAGAGGATATTATGGATAATGAACCATTGGCAGTAATAAATCTATTGAATAAAATAAAAGTATCAATAGAATCAGCTGCTGAAGTAATTGAAGAAGTATCAGAAGCAGCCGAAGATGCCGAGAAAAATGATGCTATTTTTATTGGCGTTGCAATTGCTGCCTACAAAGATCACGATAGCGGTAAGGGTGATAATGGCGACGATGATGATAGAGATGATAGTAATGATAACGAGGACAGCGAGGATAATAGCCAGGAGATCATACCAAATCAGCCAGATGCATCAGTCGCATCAGTCGCACCAGTCGCACCAGTAGCATCAGTCGCATCAGTTGAACCAGACGTATCATCCTCATCAGCCGCACCACCTCCACTACCTCCACTACCTTCACCGCCTCCATCTATGATACAAGAAAAAATAGCCAAATCCGAAGAATATCGTAATGATCTATTAAAAGCAGAACGCACACTGAACACATATCTTCTATCCATGAAAAACAATACAACCATAAAAACAAAGATAGAGGGTCTATTACGTATTATTACTGGTAAACTTGACAAACTAGAAAGCAACCAACCATTTACTAATGCAAATATAAATGAACTAGGTTCATTAAAAGAACCGCTTACTCGGTATTCTAAAATCATACCTATGAAAAATAAATTAAAAATGAAATCGAAAGGTATTTCTAAAATTATTACACAGCTTGTTTTCGATTTATCACACTCAAAAAGTGAAAAGAATAAATTGGTGAAATCTGCACAACTTGAAAAGATTAGAAAGATTAAAAAGACTTTAAATAAACAAAATATTGATGAAGAAAATGAAACAATATTGTTAGATAAAAGTACGAAAAAAATCATTGATGAAATGCCGTCTAATTCAGAAATAGAAGCGGCTGCGAAAAAAAATGCAAATGTACAAGCTGCTGAAAAAAGGAATCGTAATGTATCCAGAAAGAAAGCAATTAACATGGCGGAAGAAGAGCAAACCAGACGTGTTGCTGCTCAAGCAGAAGCTGAACGTGCGAAAGAAGTAGAAGCTGCTCGTGCTGCGGAAGTAGAAGAAAATACTCTTAAAGCGTCATCTACTATGTTCGAACAAGCAGTAGAAAATGCTAGATTACAAGCAGAACAGGATCGTATTGCTGAAGATGCTGCTCGGGCTGCTGAAGAGGATGTTCAAAAAGAGGCGACTCGTGCTCAAGAGGCGGCACAAAATAAAAGAATGAAAGCAATCCGTTCATTGGAGGAAAAGATAGAGGCTACTCGTATGAATCGTCTCTCGTCTGGAAAGTCGAATCATGCTGATGAAAATAAAAGAATGAAAGCAATCCGTAATTTGGAGGAAAAGAAAAAGACTGCAAAACGATTAGAACAAGAGGCAAAAAATCATAAAATAGAAGAAGCAAATCGTGAAAGAGAAGCAACTCGTCTTGCTGCAGAAAAGGCTGCTCGTCTTGCGGAAGAGGCTGCACGTCTTGCTGCGGAAGAGGCTGCACGATTAGAAACAGAAGCTCAAGCTCAAGCAAAAGCGCTAGAAATTGCTAAATTACAATCAAATGCTGCTCGTATTGCTGCAGCTGAAGAGGCTGCACGTATTGCGGAAGAAGCTGCACGTGCTACTGAAGCAGAAGAAGCCCGTGCTGCTGAAAAAGCTGCTCAAGAAATGGCAGCTCAAGCAAAAGCGCTAGAAAATGCTAGACTAGTGGCGCAGAATGCCGCTCTTACCACATCATCTAGTATGTTCCAAAACGAAAATGCAAAAGTGGAAGAAGCAGCAAAGGAGCAGAAGAGAATGCAAAAAATAATAAATAAAGCAAGAGAAAGCAAGGCGATAAAAAATGCTGCAGCACAAGAAGAACGCATCAGAAGACAAGAAGAATTAAATAGAAGAAAAACAGTAAATAATCAGAGAAAAAAAGAACAAGCTAATAATAATTCACTTAAAAGAAATGCAAATACACGAAGACGAGCACAGGAACAAATCAAACAATCAAGCACCTACCAAATGAATCAAGCAAGAGCAAAAGCAGCGAACAATGAAAAACGTAGACAATTCACATTAAAAAAAGAACAACGTGAACGAAATTATACAGCCAGCGCAAAAGCAGAAGCAGCCAGAGCAAAGGTAGAAGCTAATGAATCCATACGTAGAAAAACCAATGAACGTGAACGTGCTGAAATCAAAGCTTCACTAAAACTAGAAAATAATAAAAAGCGTGCTAAGAACGAGGAAATAGAACGTGAAGAACAGGCAGAATTACAACGTATTATTAATCAAACAGAATTACAACGCTCTAAAAAGGAAGCGAACGCTAGATTACAAGCAGAAGCAGCAGCCGCCAGAGTAAAAGCAGAAGAAAACGAAAAGATACGTAAAGAAACCAATGAACGTGAACGTGCTGAAATCAAAGCTTCACTAAAACTAGAAAATAATAAAAAGCGTATTAAGAACGATGAAATAGAACGTGAGGAACAGGCAGAATTACAACGTATAAGTGAACAATTAAGTAAGGAAAGATTTAAAAAAGTAAAATCACAAGTGAAAGAAGCAGAAAAGCAAAAAGCGGAACAACGAAAAATAGCTGCAGCACAACGAGCAGAAGAAGCTGCAGAACAACAAAGAATCGCAGCCGCACAACGAGTTGAACGACAAAGAGCAACAGAAGCAGAACAACAAAGAGCAAGAAACAAAGCAGCCGCACAACAAAGAGAAAGAAACGAAGCATCCGCTGCTGCAAAAAGTGAATCGAATTTGTATCGTTTGAAGAAAGAACAAGAAGAATTAGAACTCCGTAAAAAGGAAGAGAATGCCAGAGCACAAGCAGAAGTAGCTGCTCGTGAAGAAGCAGAAGAGCGAAAACGATCACATGCAGAAGCAAATCGCCAGAAACTAATACGTATTGCTCAAAATAGGGAGCAAAATAGAATTAGTATGATCACACGGGAACCAACTAAAGTAAGAGAAGCAAGACAGGCACAAGAAATCAAAAATAAGAAAAACCCAGCCACTGTTTCAGAAATGCCAGCCACTGTTTCAGAAATGAATAAATTACGAGCTGTGTTTAAAAAGGTTCAGAAATCCCATGGTACATCAAAAAAGAAAGGCGGCTTTTTCATAAAAAAACGTAATCATACACGTTCTAAGAAAATCAAACGCAATCAAACACGCCGCTAACACAATTCCACATCCTATCTTCATCCATCCATGGATCAAGATATGATGATTTATAAAAAATCCTATTTAAAATCTCATTTTTCCTCCCTTCTTCACCAGTAAATCCATTAGAAAGAGCACAAAAATGCCACTGGAAATGAACATCATGATCTCCGATGCCATTTGCTCAGGAGACGAACTGTTCATATCATCCAATCTCGCAAAGAGTTTATCCATTTTTCTCATGATTTCTGCACTAGAAAAGTCACTCAATCCATCAGCAGGCGGCTGATAATACTTGCCACCTGGTGGCGGTAAGTGCTCTACAAAAGATGTCTGAGCTTTACTTGGCGTAAGTGGCTTCCAATACATATTGACGGATGGATTGGGAAGAGTCGCACCCGTACCCGCACGAGCAACACCTGCTTCCTCAAATGCCTTGGAAAAGTCGGGTTGTAATTTATAATCCGCCTGGTCGGGAATGTAATCTGCAAAGGGTTCATCGTCAATTCCACGTCCAAAGTATTTTTTAGCACCACATCCCTGTTGCCGCTGTGCCGGTCCAGGAACATTCGTTGGAATCTCGGAAAGAGGGTTCTGATTATATGGTTCCATCGATTCACGATTCATAAATGGTTCACACGACCCTTGCGGTGCTCCCACAGGAGAATGTTCACGTAATCCCGTATTCGGATTCATCGGCGGAATCTCAGGGAGCTTTGTGAATTGCTGGCGATCCGGATCTCTCTCTTCCAGGTCCAAATAGGTAGCGGCAGGTCCTTTACACCGTCTCGCTTTTTTACGTTCTTCCTTTCGGGCGGCTCGGGTAGCATAATCTGTGGCACATCCCGGAGACGGCGCCCCTCCTATTTCCTGAAAGGCATCGTCTAAAGCGCAATAGTTCATTGCCTCTACTACCAAAAGCAATCATTCTTATATCCGATAAATCCGCTCTATCTTTCGCATTTCAAATATTGTATTTAATTATATACAATATGGTTAAATATATTTATTACACAGGTATCGGAGCAAAAAAGAGTGGGAAACATACCATAAAAGAGTTTTTAGATATAATGAATAAATCTTTTGATACAGAATGTTCTGATTACATGTCACAATTGGAATATAAACCATGTGCAACATCTAAAAAAATGGAATCTACCATATTTTTAACTAAGAACAAAAAAACTCAAAAAAGATATAAAAAACTAGTAAACAAATGTCAAACCTATAAAAAAACAAAAACAAGAAAATGTAATTTGAATGAATACATTACATTTAGTGGTGCTCAAAAGAAATAGTACGGCAATTAAAATTGTATGATATAGTTGCTTCTATAACAAATAAATGCTGTAATCAGAATGTCAGCTCCCTTACCACAGCAGGGCGGTATGCATCAAATGATTGGGAGACTTCACGAATACATAACAACCATAGATTCCCCTTCAAAAATGTTATATGGATTCCTATTGGTTATTTTAATTGTCTATTCTACCTTGATTCCATCCGAATATCGTTCCTTCGCCGATTCCATGCTGGGACGTGTCTTTGGAATTGCAGTAGTGTACGGAGTCGTAGAAGGAATGGGGTGGATCTATGGACTCTTAACAGCTCTCGCTTTTCTTCTCCTTATTAACGGTGCTCCTGCAGCATCCGAAGGATTTGATGGAGGTGGTAGTGTTTCTGAAAAGAAACGTATCGGAAATCGCTGGTTTGTAGAACAGGTTCTTGGAGAATGCCCACTGAAAATCGCAACGGACAGAGTGAATACGACTGCGATACAAGATTAAGAGAGCCTTATTTATGCTATCCTATTGAATAGAGATGAAAACCCCTACCTGGCCTGATTTTTTGTCCTTTCAACATGGTTCAGACGGAGTCTTCCGTGCTGTCGTCGTTTTACTTGCCAGCCTTTTCCTTATCAATTACAGTTCCATTTTTGAAGAGCAGTACAGTCATAAATTAACATCGCTCTACATTTATCCATGGTGGCGTATCTTAGTCGTTCTTCTTGTTCTTACTTCTGCCTTGTGGTGCCCTCGTGTCGGTATTATTATTGCCTTTATCGTATTCTTTTATTTAAGCGATATGAATACATTAATTACACCATTCACAAATTATTAACCCACATAAATTAAAAATGCGGAGCAGATAAGAGCTTTCCTACTAACAGAATGAGTCTACCGGCAGCATTTGCAGGGCAGCAAGCATCCACTCTATTGGCAATAAGTCCTATCGAAGGCTTTTTACAAATCTTTAACAATAATCCGTATTTTATCGGACTGATGATGTTAATCCTCAATTTAGGTGGACGATTTATTAGCTTGGAAGTCACCAAGAAACAAGAGCAATTCTTACAACACCCTTGGGTCCGACGTATTCTTATTTTTACCGTCCTCTTTGTTGCCACTCGTAATATTTGGGTCGCCTTCTGGTCCACCCTTACCTTTGTCCTCTTTCTCGGCTATTTGTTTAATGAAAATTCATCCCTCTGCATCTTCGGTGCGGGCGGATCTCCTGGTTCTACCTGTGCGGATGGACCCAAACCTGGTGAAGAAATGACACCCGAAGAAAAGGAAATCCTTCACCGTTTAAGTGCCAAGGCGCAACGCTACCAAACTGCTGATCAAACGAAAAAGAACATGAATCGTCCTGATCAAGAAGCCCTTGAAAAATCATTGCGATATGTTCCAATCGGTTCTACCATGAATGAAGACGGTGATCCAATCAATGATGATGTTCTTCATACTGATATCTATGCCGCAAACCTTTCCTTACTTCGTAGATAATATAGTGATATGATTAATATGATTAATATGATACTTATTGTAAGTGTCATATTAGTTATTATTTATTGTTATATTTATTATATTCATTGTACCCTGTTACAAATTAAGTGTCATCGTATTTCCTACTGGAGTTTGTACCTTACGTCGTCGATTCGCACGCTGTCCAGTTGATCCTGTACGTGTAGCATCACTACCTACGTCCGAAACGGGTGTTGTGCTAATGCTAGAGATTTCAAAGGCGGCTTGACGAGCGGGCTGCTGATAATAAGATGGTTCAGGCGCTGGAATGGAAATGGGATTGATTTCCAGTTCCGCATTTCGCACTTCCTGAAACGTCTTCAAAATGTCATCCACGCCACTGGGTCCCTTCATCTCTCGACGCTGTGGCTGTGATTGCTGTGATTGCTGTGCGTAAGATGACTGTGGCATCTGCATCGGTGGCGCTATTCCATTGGACGCCTGATTAAACGGACCTGAATTCATCTGTTGCGCATATTGAGGCTGTTGTGGCATTCCCATCGCTGCCCCCATAAAATTGCCAAATCCTGGACCCGCCTGCTGCGCTGCCGCCTGCGCAAACTGCTTCGCTAACTGCGGATTGTTCTTGAAAATGTCCGTCGGATCCACATTGGTCATCTTCGATCGGAAGAACGAATTGCTCATGTGAAACATGAATCCACTTCCCACGAGCGACATGAGCAACTTCGCTTCAGGTGGCATGTTTCCACGTCCTCGGTACTTGTCATAAAGCTCCTCAAACACTTCATCAAAATCCTCAATGTTCTCATGAACGGACTCCGACCACCCATCCAACTCCCAATCAAATGGATTAAACTTGCTATTCAGAAACTCAGCACCTGTCGCCACACCCATCAGGCATTGACGCTGGAATCGTAGAGATGCCTCCAAATTCTTCGCATCCACCAGGCGATCATACTCCTGCTGAATTTCATCCAACGCATTATCCATGGTAAATCGCTTCGTCAACGTATAACCCTTTGATTCCAGACGATTCAACTTATTAATCAATTCTGCCTTCTTCTTTCGCTCTTCCTCTGGGCTAAGTCGATTTGCGGCTGCCAAATTAATGGAAGGACCCGACGCCGTCTGTTGATTCGAAAAAAGAGGATCCTC
>Ga0164292_10000046_pt1 | contig 76752 bp, 75 predicted proteins | sample GEODES117metaG_FD_111486 | JGI IMG/M metagenome (GOLD analysis project Ga0164292, IMG submission 111486) | Eutrophic lake water microbial communities from Lake Mendota, Wisconsin, USA - GEODES117 metaG | ecosystem: Environmental > Aquatic > Freshwater > Lake | place: USA: Lake Mendota... | reverse complement strand
GCAACGTCTGTCAGGGGCAAGTGTTGGCCTCGTTGCGCGGGCCGCGCTGGCCCGGCCAACAGAAAGGCCAACAAACAAGACGGGTATCAACGTGCCCCGGCGAACGCGGGTGACATTGAAAGTTCCAGATTCCGGCAAAAAAAATCCCCTAAATCGGCCTTTTCTAGGCTGATTTGAACGTCTGCGAAGAGGGGGATGGTGCCGCTTGAGGGATTCGAACCTCCGACCCCCTCATTACGAATGAGGTGCTCTACCAGCTGAGCTAAAGCGGCAATAAAGCGGCGAATAGCAGCCGGCACCGCCCTTGGCAAGCGTGCGTCCCCGCGGCGGTCAGCCGCTCAGTTCGGCGGCGCGCTGCCGGGCTGCGGCCACGGCGCGGCACATCAGCGGCCTCATCCCGTTTTCGGCCATGAGCACATCGAGCGCCGCCGCCGTGGTGCCGCCCGGCGAGGTCACGTTCTGGCGCAAGATGGCCGGATCGAGCGGCGAGCGATGCAGCAGCTCGCCCGCGCCCTCGATCGTGCCGCGCGCCAGCCGCGCCGCGACATCGGCGGGAAGGCCGGCGGCAATTCCAGCCTCGGTGAGGCACTCCACCAGAAAGAAGACATAGGCCGGGCCAGAGCCGGACACCGCCGTCACAGCGTCAATGAACTCTTCTCCCGGCACCCATTCCACCTGGCCGATGCCCGACAGGAGCGCGGTCGTCATCGCCCGCTGCGCCGGTGTGACGGCGGCGCTGGCCGCCACCCCGGTGACCCCGCGCTGCACCGAGGCCGGCAGGTTCGGCATGGCACGCACGAAGGCCCGGGCCCCGGGCGCACGCGCTTCGAGATTGGCAATGGTCTTGCCGGCCAGGATGGAAATCACCAGCGTGCCCGGCCCGGCAAGACCGGCAAGAGCTGGCGCGGCGGCATCGAGCATCTGCGGCTTGATGCCGAGCACCAGAACGTCAGGCGGCGCTATGTCGGCGAGCGGCAGGTTGAGCCTGAAGCCGTGCCGGGATGCCAACGCGCCAAGGGCCTCGTCGGCGTTCGGGTCCAGCACCGTCAGCGCCGCGCCCGTCAGGCCTGCGTGAAGCCAGCCTTCCAGCATGGCTCCGCCCATCTTGCCGGCCCCCATCAGGACGAGGCTGTTCGGAAACGCTGTGCTGGTCATCGCATGAACTCGGCAGGCAGAGGGCAGCGCAGACGCGCGGATGACCTCCTGTGGGAAGACTGGCGTCGCCGCTCGCCCTGGAGGCTGCTGGCTGCGCCGACGCAGGCCGGCGCGGCCGTCAGGCTTCGCCGACGCATTCCATCATCGAGCAATCCAGTGCCTCGCGGGCCGACTTTCCGGCCCAGAGCACGAACTGGAAGGCCTGATAGTGGCGCTCGCAGGTTTCGACTGCCGACTTGATCATCATGCCGGCCTGCTCATCGGTGGGTTCGGCCCCTCCGGACAGCAGCAGCGAGTGCCGGAACATCACCACGTTCTCGGAACTCCAGAAGTCGAAATGGCCGAGCCAGAGCTGTTCGTTGATCAGCGAGATCAGCGTCACGACCTCGGTCTTGCGCCGGTCCGGCACCTTGAGGTCGAAGGCGGAGGCAACGTGCATGGCCTCCATCTGGTCAAGCCAGGTCACGGCGACCTGATACTCGGCCCAGTTGCCGGCCACGTTGACCGAGATTTCATCCTCGCCATCGCGGTCGAAGCTCCAGTCGTTGAGGGCGGCCAGGCGCTCGATGACATCGAGCGGATGGTTGGCGCGATCAAGATCATGTTCAAGGTCCAGCACAGACAGCCAGCTCCTCAGGAGGGATCAAACGCAGGTGAACGCATCAGCGCAACAGGCTCGGCAAGGGCACGCTCCTCGACACGGGCACGCTCGAAGACGGGCACGCACACGCGACCATGAAATCGGCACCGGCAGGGGCTGCTGGCGACCGGTCGTTCGACGGCTTTGAAAAATAACCCGAATCACCTCTTGCACTGACCATAGATCGGTTTGCGGGATCGGAGAATCCCCCTCGCGACCGCTGGTCAACGGCACATGCGTCGTGGATTCGGATGGCTGCAACAATGGCCGCAGCGATTCGTCCACAGCCCTTCGCTGTGGATGACGGCCTCAGCCCAGCGCGATGGCCGAGATCAGCCGGCCATAGTCAGGTTCGGCCCGGTGCGTGGTCATGCGGTAGCTGAAGAAGCGGGCCGGGTCCGAATAGGTGCACAGCCCCAGATCGACGAAGCGGCCCACGCCGGCCTCTGCAAAGCGGGCAGCGATGAAGGCCGGCAGGTCGAACATCGCATGGCCATCCCGCTCCGACGGCCGGAAGAAGCGGCTGAAGCCGGCATCGGCGGCCACGAACCGCGCCACGAATTCCGGCCCGACCTCGTAGGCTTGCGGCCCGATCGTTGGACCAAGCACGGCGGTGATGGCCCGGCGCCGCGCACCCAGCCCCTCCATGGCAACCAGCGTGGCCTCGATGATGCCGCCGAAGGCCCCTTTCCATCCGGCATGGGCGGCGCCGACGACCCCGGCCTCGCCATCGGCAAACAGGATCGGCCCGCAATCAGCGGTCGAGATGCCGAGACCGAGGCCTGGTGTTCGTGTCACCATCGCGTCGGCTTTGGGCCGCTCGCCGGGCCATGCCCCCTCGGCAACGACGACATCAGGCGAGTGGACCTGGTAAAGACTGAGCAGGAGCTCCGGCGCAATGGTGATCACACCTGCCATGCGGCGACGGTTCTCAAGGATGTGGGCCGGATCGTCCTGCGAGCCAAGACCGCCATTCAGCGAAGCATAGAGCCCTCCCGACACCCCGCCTTGCCGGGTGAAGAAGGCATGACGGATACCGGGCAAGGCCGCAAGGTCAGGCGCAGTGATCGGCTGAACCGTCGGCGCAAGGGTCGGCGCAAGGGTCGGCGCAAGAGTCGTCATGGGGTGGCTTTCGCGTGGCGGGGCTGCGCCTGGGACCTCACTCGCCCGCAGCGTCCGCGCTGTCAAATCCGGGGAGAAGGCCAAGACGGGGACCGGTGATGGCAATCGCCTTGAACAGTGTTCCCATGGCAGTGGGCGCGAGCCCCTTCATGCCGGCGAGGCGCTCAGTGGCGGCGGCGATGGCGGCGGCCTGCGACGGGGTGGCGTGACGCATCAGCGCCTCGGCGCGCTCGGCGAGGCCGAGGCGTGCCAGAAACACGCCCTGCGCGACCGGGCCATGGACCCGCGCCTTGTGTGCCACGGCAACAGCCTTCACCCGAGCGAACTGCACCTGCGTGGTCAGGTCGGCCTGCCCCGGCTCGGCCAGCGGATCGACGAAGCGGTGGCGCTGCACCGCCTGCAAGGTGTCGCCGGTCCCGGCCTCGGTGGCACCGTAGTCGATCAGCAGGGCAGCGCCACCCTGGCTGGCGACGTGGGCTGCGAGCGTTCCCACGAGCGCATCTGCGGCCTGCGGCACTTCCAGCACGGTGCCGGCTGGCAACAGCGCACCGAGGCCGGCCGTGGTCCCCGGGGCCAGGCCGAAGCAAAGGGCGCCATCGGCGGAAAGCCCGACCAGCCGCTCACGCCAGCCATCGGGCGTGGCGATGAACTGGCGCACCGGCAACGCATCCAGCAATTCGTTGGCGAGGATGATCACCGGCCCGTCCAGCACATGCTCGACGCGTTCGTGCCAGATGATGCGGCTGGCCCTTTCGCCAAGCGTCGCCTGCTGGCAACGCCGCAACACGGGGCTGGTTTCCACCATGTGCACCGACACGGCATCGAGACAGGGTGGCAGCGCCCGCGCCACCGCGCGCAGCGCATCGGCCATGAGCGTGCCGCGGCCGGGGCCGATCTCGATCAGCCGGCATGAAGCCGGCGAACCCATGTCGAGCCAAACCTGTGCTACCCACAGACCAAGCAACTCTCCGAAGATCTGGCTGATTTCAGGCGCGGTGGTGAAATCACCTTCAGCGCCGAACGGATCGCGCGTGGTGTAATAGCCCAAGGTGGGATGGCCAAGGCAGAGCGCCATGTAGCGCTCGACGCTGATCGGCCCTTCCTCGGTGATCAGCGCAACCAGCGCGTCCTTCAGCGCCGGCATGGCTCAGGCGGTAGCGCGGGCGCGGGCACGCATCACCAGCCAGCCGCCGATCAGCAGCATCGGCAGCGACAGCACCATGCCCATGGTGATGCCCCCGCCCAGCGCGCCGACGGAATGGCCGAACAGATAGCCAAGCTGAGGGTCAGGCTCGCGGAAGAACTCCGAAAAGATCCGCACGAGGCCGTAGCCGATGCCGAACACACCGGCCACCAGGCCCGGCTTGTGAAAGCCGAAACGGCGGACAACGATCGCCAGCAGCACGAACAGCACCAGCCCTTCGAGAAAGGCCTGATAGATCTGGCTGGGATGGCGCGGCACGGGGCCACCATTCGGAAACACCATGGCATAGGCGAAATCGGGGGCGACCCTGCCCCACAACTCGCCGTTGATGAAATTGGCGATGCGCCCGAAGAACAGGCCGATCGGCACCACCGCAGCGGCGATGTCGAAGATGCTGAACGGGTCATAGCCATGCCGCCTGCCGAACAGGGCAAGAGCCAGCGTGGCTCCGATCAGCCCGCCATGGAAGGACATCCCGCCGCGCCAGATCGCCAGGATTTCGAGTGGCTCCTCGATGTAGCTCGCCAGATCGTAGAACAGCACATAGCCAAGCCGCCCCCCCAGCACGACGCCGACCGCCACCCAGACCAGAAGGTCGTCGAGTTCGGGCTTGGTCGGGCGCTTCAGCCCGCCCCACAGGCCGTCACGGCCGACCAGCCAACGCGCATAAAGCCAGCCGCCGAGCAGGCCCGCGACATAGGCGAGCCCATACCAGCGCAACGCGACAGGGCCGATGGCGATGGCGACCGGATCGATGATCGGAAAGGGAATGGCGAGGAAGGACATGCCTCACGGGTGCTGGATCAGACGGCTGCGGTCAAGCCTGAATCGGGCAGGCGGGCGCAGCCTCAGCGCGCGGCAACCGAGCTCGGCCTTGCGGCGGCAGGCGTTGTGCCGCTTGCGGCACGGACCTGCGCCTGCCCGGCCAGAAACTGGGCAATCTGGTCCATGGATTCGGACGCCGCCTTGTTGACGGTGCTCTGGTCGACGCCGCTCCAGTCGCCCGAGCTGTTGCGGGCCACGGTCGCGCCCTGCATGCGCTGCGCGCGGCGCTTTTGCGAGTCGAACACGTCCCAGACGAAGGACAGCGCAGTCTGGCCATCGGCGGTGGGCTCGGCGGCCAGATAGCCGCGCACCCGGTAGCGCGGGTTGGTGGCCGGATCGACGATGTCGACGCGGCGGACGCTGGCCTCATTGGACATGGCCGAACTGAACGAGCCGCGCATCGCATCCGGCCCCCCGGAGATGCTGTCGACCGCAATCGGCACGCCGGGAGCAATGGTGGGCGCGCGGCTGGCAGTCGTGGTTTCGTTGCAGGCGCTCAGGGCGCAGGCCAGGATGGCTGCGGTCAGGATCAGTTTCATCGGACGCCTCCCGCCCCTGGCCACGCCGGGGCTTGTCTGGGTTGCTGCATCTGTATCGGCTCGGCGCGCGCCCGTCCAGTTTCGCCGACAGCGTCGAAATGGGCGATGCGTCCCGCAAGGCAGCATGATAAGCAGACGCCAACCTGCTTCCGTTTCCCGAGGACCGCCCGTCATGAACGCCCCGAACCGCCTGCTCGATGAAGTCGCCCGTCTGGTCACCGATGCCGCCGGCGCGGCCCAGGGCGTGCGCCGCGAGGTCGAGACCGTGGTCAAGACCCAGATGCAGCGCATCCTCGCCGACATGGATGTGGTCACCCGAGAGGAGTTCGAGGCCGTGCGCGAGATGGCCATCATGGCGCGCGAGGAAAACGACCGCCTTGCTGCACGGCTCGCAGCGCTGGAAGGCGCTGCAAAGCCCTGACACCGCGGCGGGCCTGAGCCGGCACCCGCGGCTGCCCTACCGGCTGCCAAAACCCCAGAACGAGCGCCGGGCTGGTGGTACTGCCCCCGGCTCCGGGCCCGGATCGTCGGGCAGACGCGGCAGGCCGTCGGCCAGCATGACCGGACCATGCGTCGCCACCGGCGCGCTGGCCTTCGCATCGGCAGGGTCGGGCAACACCGCAGGATCGGGCGCAGTGACAGCAGCGGCCGGTGACTGCGCCGCCTCGGCAGCCTCTTGGGGGACTGCCAAAGCAACCTCGCCTTCCGCGGCAACTGTTCGCAAATCGGCATCATCCGCCGCGCGATCGCGACCGGACCCTGCAGCCAGCACCGGTGGTGGCTCGGCAGCGAGACCGGCCATGGGCTGTGCGGAAGGCTGCCCGAACTCCTCGAAGGCAGGCGCTGCGCTGCCCAGAACAGGCGGCGGCAAGGTCCAGGCAAACGCATCGAGCCGGCCCGACACCGGCGAAACCGGCAGCCATGTCTCTGACACGATGCCGTCGGCCACCCAGGCGTTGTCGCGCGGTGCACGCACCGAACGGGTCAGCCACTCGCGCGCACGGCCGGCGGAACCATGCTCACCATCCTCGATCCGCGCCATCAGGAGACAGGCACGCACGGTCGGAACTGCCGCCAGTAGCGGCGAGAGAGCCTTGCGCGCCAACGGATAGTCGCGCGCGACGATGGCTGCATCAGCCACGGCGAACACGCTCTCCGGATCAGTCGGCTTGAGCTTCATCAGCGCCTGCGCCTTGTCGAGCTTGTCTTTCTGGCTGTCGCCGTTGCGCAGATTGACATAGGCGGCAGCCAGATCCGGATGCGGCTGCTCGCGCCACGCGGCTTCGAGCACCCTGGCGGCCTTGCGCAGATCGCCCCTGGCCGAGAGCATGCGCCCCGCCAGCGCCGCTGCCGGCGTCAGGCCGGGAGCCAGCTTGAGGGCTTCAAGCGCGGCAGACAGCGCGTCAGTGGGGTTTGCATCCTGCTTGGCCAGCGCTTCTGCCGCGAGCAAGACAGCGCGATGCCGGCGCGACTCGGTCTTGTCGCTGAGGCGCAAGGCGGCGCGGCGCTCGACGGCGGTGCGGGCCTGGGCCCAGTCGCCGGCGGTGGAGTGGAATTCCAGCAGCGCATCATTGGCCCAGGCCAGCGAGGGCGACAGCCGCACCGCCTCGTCGGCAAAGGCACGTGCGGAAATCTGGTCACCCCGCCGGCGAGCCTCGACGAACAGGCCGCGCAGGCCGAGCACACGCGTGGTCGGCTCTTCGAGCATGTCCTTGAAGGCAGCCTCGGCAGCGGGCTTGTCACCCGACAGTTGCGCCGACTGTGCACTCAGCAGCAGGGCCAAAGGCTCGTCAGGGATCAGTTTGCGCGCATCGGAGGCGTGGCGGCGCGCCGCCGAGGGATCACCAGCGCCGATCGCGACCATGCCGCGCGACACAGCCTCGTAACCGCGCGTGCGCTTGCGGGCTCGGCTGGCAAAGGAGAACGCCGTCGGCAGGCCCAGCATGAAGCGCAGCAGTGACCAAAGCATCATGCCGGCGAAAACCAGCAGTGCGACGCCAATGGCTGCCATCGCCACCGTCGTCTCGATGGTCATGCCGCCCCAGACGATCGACACCTCGCCAGGGCGCTCGGCCAGCCAGACGGCGCCGAAAGCCAGCGCGCTGGCGACCGCGATAAAGACAAGAACTCGCAACATCCTGACCTGCCCGCCCTGTTATGTCGCTGCCGACAACGCCTTGATGGCGTCGTCGGTGATGGTCTTGATGGCCTGGTCCGCGTCGGCCCGCTGCTTCAGCGCTGCGCCGAACGCTTCGCTGGCACGCCTGGCCGGCTCGGGCAACTGCGCCCAGGCCGCCTGCGCCGCAGCCGCATCGCCCCGCTGGAGAGATTGCTCGATGCGCGCCGTGATCGCGGCCGGCGATGAGCCCTCGACCGCGCCCGTGCTGCGCACACGCACCAGACCGTCCGTCAGCTTCAGCAGCCGCTCGGTCCATGGCGCATCCACATTGGCCGGCTCGACGGCCAGAACAGCGCGCAGCTTGCGGAAGTCAGCCAGCAGGCCGGCACCGGAGGGCGCGCCGCCGGCAGCCAGCCCGTTCAGCACCTGCATCGGTTCGGCGGCAGCGCCCGTGGCCGCCAGCGCCCGCGCTTCCACGGCGAAGGGTCTGCCTTCGGCGAGCGCCTTGCCGAGCCGGTCGGCCAGGATCAGTCGGGCAGCGCCCGTGGCCGGAGCACTGGGCGCGCCGACCGTCTTTCCAATCTGTTCGAGTTCTGCAAGGCGCGGCACCAGCGCCCGGACCGCGTTGACGGCTGTCTCCGAACCGCGCTCGGTCCGCGTCAGCCTGTCGGCCAGTTCGGCGAGTTGCCGAGCCTGACTGGCGCTGGCGTCCCCGGCCGGGGCTGCCGGCCGCTGCGCCAGCTCGGTCAGGCGCTGCTGGACAGCCTCGATCTCGCTGCGAAGCGGGGCGCTGGCGGCCTGAAGCTGGCCCAGGACAAGTGCCTGAACCTGCCCCGCCGAAACCCCTTCCGCGCCGCCGGGCCGCGACGTGTCCACACGCGGCTGGGCCTCAATGCGCGCCAGCCTCTTCTCAAGGTCACCTGTCGCGACGACGGTGGACGAAGGCATGCCGGCCAGCCGCGCAACCTGCGGCAGATAGGCCATGATCCCGGCTCCGGTCAGACCCCCGACCAGACCGGCTGCCATCAGCCCGAGAGCCCCTGCCCCACCACGCCGGGCGGTGAGGGAAGGAGAAACAGCAGCGGAGGCAGCAGACGACGCTGCGGGAGCATCAGACGATTCCATGACCGGCATAGCAGGCGCATCACCCGAACTTGCGGGCAACCTCATCGGCCCGGCCAGAGCCTCGTCGGCAGCCGTCGCCCCGACCGGGTTGATCTCTGCGCGTGTCCCGGCCACGACCTCGCCGGCATAGCGCGAAGCCCTTTCGGCGGCAGGCACGACAGGCCCGTCGGCGACACTTCCAGTCGGCGGTTCAGAGCTGCTGCCCTGCGCAGGCGCTTGCCGGCGGGCGCGCGAGGAAGCTGTGCGGCTCCGGCCCTCTAGCGCAGTCATCTCTTCGGCAGGGCTGGCAGGCGGGGCTATTTCAGGTTTGGTGGTCATGGTCATCCCAGGCGGATCGGCTTCGAAGACAGCATGCACCCCCGCATCCATGATCGGCAATGCGTCCTTCGGCCCGGCCTCGACCAAGGCGAGCAGGCTGTCCTCGTGCGGATGCGCCGCGATCTCGATCTTGGCAAGGCCCGCGTCCTGCAACGGTGCTGCGACATCCTGAGACAGGCACAGGTGCCGCATCCTGGCCAGCTCATCGCCGAGGCCCTCCGCTGCCGCCAGAGACAGCAAGGTCTCACTGGCGCGCCGCGAATAGTGCAGCGCCACATCGATCTGGCCGGCAAGGAGAGCCTTGCGGGCCTCCTCTGGCAGCTTCGCCACAGCCTCGGCCTTGTAGCGCAGCCACACCGCAACCTCGTGGCCAGCAGCGGCGAAAGCTGCCGGCAGACCGTCCTTGTGGTCCTCTCCTGTCGCCAGCAGAACCCGGTAGCGTGTCGATAGACGTGCCAGCACCAGCCGCGTCAGCGCCTTCTGGTCGCCCGAGGCCGAGGTCACATCCGTGAAACCCGCATCGCGCAGGGCCTGTGCCGTTCGGTCCCCCACCGCGAACACAGGCAGGTCAGCGGCCAGGCCGGACGAGGCCGGCGACAGGCCCGCCGCGCCGTTCTGGCTGGTGACCAGCAGCGCCGCAAAGCGTCCGCTCGGACGGGGTTGAGCCGTCAGGACAATCTCGAACAGCGGGGCCGCCAGCGCTGGCTTGCCCATCGCGGTCAGCGCCGCCAGCGTTCGACTGGCTCCCGGCTCAGGCCGTGTAACGAGAGTGCTCATATGTCGCCCTCCACTGGATCGACTTCCGGTCTGGCCGAAAGCCCGCTTCTGCGCAACCTTTCAGGCGTAGACACCCGCCGGCGCGCGCGCCCTCAGCGCATGGCCGAGGTCATCGCCAAGGCGCACCGCGTCGGCCACAGGCCCGCTGCGCTCGCCTTCGGCAACGCCCGAGCCATCCGGCGACAGGATTAGTCCTTTCAGCGTCAGGATGCCGCTGCTGATTGTGGCATGGCCGGCAATCGGCGTGCGGCAGGAGCCGTCCAGCACCTTGAGCATCGCCCGCTCGGCGCTGACAGCCGCTCCCGTGGCGGCACACAGCACGGCGCTGACCGCCGTGAGGGCCGCTTCGTCGCCGGCGCGGATCACCAGGCCGATCGCGCCCTGCCCGACCGCCGGCAGCATCTCGTCGGTGGACAGGATCGCGCTGGCCCTGTCCGCGAGCCCCAGCCGCCGCAGGCCCGCGATGGCGAGCAAGGTGGCGTCGAACGCGCCGGCCATGAGCTTGTCGAGCCGCGTGCCGACACTGCCCCGGAGCAGGTCGACGGCGCAATCAGGCCTTGCCCGCTTGACGATGGCCTGCCGGCGCAGCGAGGCCGAGCCGATCCGCGCGCCGTTCGGCAGGCCCTGCAAGCCGGCCATCGGCCCGCGCGCAATCAGCGCATCGCGGGCATCCTCGCGCGGCAGATAGCCGGCCAGCACGAGGCCGGGCGGCAACTCGGTCGGCAGATCCTTGGAGGAGTGCACGGCGATATCGACCTTGCCGGCCAGTTGCGCCGCATCGATCTCTTTGGTGAAAAGGCCCTTGCCGCCGGCCTCCGACAGGGCCCGGTCCTGGATCGCGTCGCCCGTGGTGCGGATGATGTCGAGCGGGAAATGCCCCACAGGTCTCGACAGCGCCGCGCTCAGCCGCCCTGCCAGTTCGTGGGCCTGGGCCAGCGCCAGCGGGCTGCCCCGCGTGCCGAGCACCAGCGGCCTGTCAAGTTCCATCGTGCCGACCATCATCACAAGTCCAGTTCTTCATGGCAGGCGCCAAAGCCCGCAACCAACAGAAGGCCAATACCGATTGCGCGGCCTGCCCTGTTGGCCACTCTAGCGGAGCACACTATAGAGTTTCCAGCCCTGACCGCCCCCCGACATCGGTTTGCGGCCCCAACCTGGGAATAGTACGGATGCGCGTTCTCGGAATTGAGACCACTTGCGACGAAACTGCCGCTGCCGTCGTCGAGGTGGACGCCGCAGGCAAGCCGCATATCCTGTCCAACGAGGTGCTCAGCCAGATCGCGGCCCACGCGGCCTATGGCGGTGTCGTCCCGGAGATCGCGGCCCGTGCCCACCTTGAGGTCATGGACCGCATCGTCGAGCGCGCGCTGCGCACCGCCGGCTGCGAATTGTCCGATCTCTCAGGCATCGCGGCAGCCGCCGGCCCCGGCCTCGTCGGCGGCGTGATGGTGGGCCTGACCACGGCCAAGGCACTGGCACTGGTCGCCGGCAAGCCCTTCATGGCGGTCAACCATCTCGAAGCACATGCACTCACGGCCCGCCTCACCGATGAGGTTGCTTTTCCGTATCTGCTGCTGCTGGTCTCGGGCGGGCACACGCAGTTGCTGGCGGTGCGCGGCGTCGGTGACTACGTCCGGCTCGGCACCACCATCGACGACGCGGTCGGCGAAGCCTTCGACAAGGTCGCCAAGATGCTGTCGCTACCCTATCCCGGCGGCCCTTCCGTGGAGCGCGAGGCGCTTCAGGGCGATCCGGAAGCTTTCGATTTTCCACGCCCGATGCTGGGCCGGCCGGAGCCCAACTTCTCGCTGTCGGGGCTCAAGACCGCCGTGCGGCTCGCCGCCGAACGCATCGCGCCCCTGTCGGATCAGGCGGTCAGGGACCTGTGCGCGTCCTTTCAGGCTGCTGTCGTGGATGTCATGGTCGAGCGCACCCGCGTCGGGCTCAGGGCATTCAGAGCCGAGATGGGCAAGCCGACCTGCCTTGTCGTGGCTGGCGGGGTGGCCGCCAACATCGCCATCCAGCGCGGCCTTGCGCGGCTCGCCACCGAGGCCGGCCTCAGGCTGGTCGCGCCGCCTCTCGCCTTGTGCGGCGACAATGGCGCGATGATCGCATGGGCCGGGCTGGAACGCCTGCGCATTGGCCTCACCGATGGTCTTGATGCGCCGCCACGTCCGCGCTGGCCGCTGGAAGCACGCAAGCCCGAGGCTCCTTTGCCGGCCTTGTCCGCACTGCCGGGCGAGATCGTGATGACACCATGACCCTGTTCCAGCAGATCGCCGTGGTCGGAGCCGGGGCCTGGGGCACGGCGCTCGCCAACGCTGCTGCCCGTGCAGGACGTGAGGTCACGCTGATCGCACGCGATCCCGATCATGCCCGGGAGATGGCCGGCGAGCGGCAGAACCGGCGCCGCCTGCCCGGCGTGATGCTGGAGGCCTGCGTCATCCCCACTGCCGACCTCTCCCGTGCCGGAGCTGCGCGCGCCGTGCTGCTGGTCACCCCGGCCCAGACCTGCGCTCCGATGGCCGAGGCCCTCGGACTGGTGATGAAGCCTGCGACGCCGCTGGTCCTGTGCGCCAAGGGCATCGACCGCGCGAGCCGCCTGTTCCTTGGCGACATCATCGCCGACCTGCTGCCGCGCCAGCCCTTCGGCGTGCTCTCGGGGCCTAGCTTCGCCGAGGATGTCTCACGCGGCCTGCCCACCGCCGTGGTGCTCGCCGCAGCCGATGCGGTGATTGCGGAGGCGCTGGCCGGAGCGCTGTCGGGCACGACCTTTCGCGTCTACCACGGCACCGATGTGCGCGGGGTCGAGATCGGTGGCGCCGCCAAGAACGTGCTGGCCATCGCCTGCGGAGCGGTCATCGGGCGCGGCCTTGGGGAGAGTGCGCGCGCGGCGCTGGTGGCGCGCGGCTTCGCCGAACTGATGCGCTTTGCCCGGGCCTATGGTGCCGAGCCGCAGACGCTGATGGGCCTGTCGGGGCTGGGCGACCTGGTGCTCACCGCCTCCTCGCTCAAATCCCGCAACTATGCCTTCGGCGAGGCGCTGGGGCGAGGCCTGGGCGTGGCGGAAGCCAGCGGCGGCAAGCTCGCAGAGGGCGCCCTCACGGCGGCAGCCCTTGTTGATCTTGCCGACGCGCGCGGCATCGACATGCCGATTGCCCGCCAAGTGGCCGCGCTTGTGGCGGGTGAGGTCAGTCTTGACGCGGCCATCACCGCCCTGATGTCGCGTCCGGCCCGCACCGAGGTCTGACCACGGCGACGCGCCGGCTTGCGCGCGGCGTGCCGGAGCCTATGTTGTGGCCTCACGCCGGAAGGACATCATGGATTTCATCAGCAAACTGGCCAAGGGCTTCGCGGCCGTGCAGGCCACGGTCGGCTCGGACGAACTGGGGCCGCAGCAGCCGCTGAAGCTCGAAGCCGGCGGCACGCTCAACCTTCAGGCGCGCCGCAAGCGCGAGGACAAGCAGCGCTTCGTAAGGCTCGAAACCCCGCTCGGAGAGGGTCTCGCGCGCATCGATCTGAGCGCCGCCGATGCCCGTGCACTGGCCGAGGCGCTGACCACCTTCGCCAACTCGGTGGCTGACGATGCCAGGCCCATCGGGCATCTGCCCGGGCCCGGGGCCTGAGCCAGACCATGGCACACTGGCTATACAAGTCCGAACCATTCAAGTGGTCGTGGGAGGCGCAGGTCGCCGCAGGCGACAAGGGCACGTTCTGGGACGGCGTGCGCAACCATTCGGCCAAGCTCAACCTGATGGCGATGCGCCTCGGCGATCAGGGCTTCTTCTACCATTCCAATGAAGGCCTTGCCATCGTCGGCATCGTGGAGGTGATCCGCGAGGCCTATCCCGACCCCACGGCCGAGCCCGGCGAGCCCTGGGTCGTGGTCGACCTTAAGGCGGTCAGGCCGCTGCCGCGCCCCGTGACCCTGGCCGAGGTCAAGGCCACGCCCGCGCTCGCGAAGATGAGCCTTGTCACCTCGATGCGACTTTCCGTCCAGCCCGTCACCCCTGAGGAATGGGCACTGGTCTGCAGGATGAGCGGGCTCTGACGCCTCCAGCCCCTTGCGGAACACACCCTTCCGTCTGCCTGGCGGATGAGTCCAAAGTCGCTGGCCAAAAGTGCGACCGCCGGCGCTCTTGCCCGCGGGCGGCTGTCCGTATAGCCATTCCAAAGTCACAGGAAGAGAGCCGCATGCCGGCCGGGGCTGCCCCCGCTCCAGGCGACAAGCGGCCCAAGCGAGGGGATGAAACATGTCGGACAAGCTCTACCCGGTGTCGAAGGAATGGGCCAGGCGCGCCCATGTCGATGACGCGTCCTACCAGGCGATGTATGCCGCCTCGGTGAACGATCCCGAGGCATTCTGGCGCGAGCATGGCCAGCGTATCGACTGGTTCAAGCCCTACACCAAGGTCAAGAACACCTCCTACAAGCCCGGCAAGGTCAAGATCGCCTGGTTCGAGGATGGCATCACCAACGTCGCCTACAACTGCATCGACCGCCACCTCGCCAAGCGCGCCGATCAGGTCGCGATCATCTGGGAAGGCGATGATCCGGGCGTCTCGAAGAAGATTACCTACCGCGAGTTGCACGGCGAGGTCTGCCGCTTTGCCAACGTGCTGAAACTGCACGGGGTCAGGAAGGGCGATGCGGTCACGATCTACCTGCCGATGATCCCCGAGGCGGCCTATGCCATGCTGGCCTGCGCCCGCATCGGCGCTGTTCATTCCATCGTTTTCGGCGGTTTCTCGCCCGATTCTTTGTCCAACCGCATCGAGGATTGCGACTCCAAGGTCGTGATCACCGCCGACGAGGGCCTGCGCGGCGGCAAGGGCGTTCACCTCAAGAAGAACGTCGATGTCGCCGACTCGAAGGTCAAGGGCGGCATCAAGAAGGTCATCGTGGTCAAGCACACCGGGGCCGACATCGCGATGCATCCGGGCCGCGACGTCTGGTATCATGAGGAAGCGGCCAAGGTGACGGCCCACTGCCCTCCAGCCGAGATGAAGGCGGAAGACCCGCTGTTCATCCTCTACACCTCCGGCTCGACCGGCCGGCCCAAGGGTGTGCAGCACACCACCGGCGGCTATCTCGTCTATGCGGCGATGACCCACCAGTATGTCTTCGACTATCAGGAGGGCGACGTTTACTGGTGCACCGCCGACGTGGGCTGGGTGACCGGCCACAGCTACATCGTCTACGGCCCGCTCGCCAACGGCGCGACCACGCTGATGTTCGAGGGCATCCCGACCTATCCGAGCATCTCGCGGTTCTGGGATGTGGTCGACAAGCACAAGGTCAACATCTTCTACACCGCGCCGACCGCCATCCGCTCGCTGATGGGCGCCGGCGAGGAGCCGGTGAAGCGCACCTCGCGCAAGTCGCTGCGGCTGCTCGGTTCGGTCGGCGAGCCGATCAACCCGGAAGCCTGGGAATGGTATCACAGGGTGGTCGGCGACAGCCGCTGCCCGATCGTCGACACCTGGTGGCAGACCGAGACCGGCGGCATCCTGATCACGCCGCTGCCGGGCGCAACCGCGCTGAAACCCGGCTCGGCCACGCGGCCCTTCTTCGGCGTCAAGCCGGAGATTGTCGATTCGGATGGCAAGGTCCAGAGCGGGGCCTGCGAAGGCAACCTCGTGATCGCCGATTCCTGGCCAGGCCAGATGCGCACGCTCTACGGCGACCATGGCCGGTTCATGGAAACCTACTTCTCGACCTATCCGAACAAGTATTTCACCGGCGACGGCTGCCGGCGCGATGCGGATGGCTACTACTGGATCACTGGCCGCGTTGACGACGTGATCAACGTCTCGGGCCACCGCATGGGCACCGCCGAGGTCGAAAGTGCGCTGGTGGCGCATCCCAAGGTCTCGGAGGCGGCCGTCGTCGGCTATCCTCACGACATCAAGGGACAGGGCATCTATGCCTATGTCACGCTGATGGGCGGGGAAAAGCCCGAAGCCGACCTGCGCAAGGAACTCGTGCAGTGGGTGCGCAAGGAAATCGGCCCGATCGCCACGCCGGATCTGATCCAGTTCGCGCCCGGCCTGCCCAAGACGCGCTCCGGCAAGATCATGCGCCGCATCCTGCGCAAGATCGCCGAAGACGAGTTCAGTGCGCTGGGTGACACCTCGACCCTCGCCGATCCCGCCGTGGTCGACGACCTGATCGAGAACCGCCAGAACAAGCGGAGCTGAAACCCGGCGGCAGTGCCAAGCATCCACCTGTGATCCCGCTTTGACCCGGGATCACTGCAAGGCCCAGGCACCTGGCGCTGGTTAAAGGCCAGCGGTCGCGATTCAGCGCTCGTCAAGCACGTTTGCCAACCGGGCGGGAAGAAAGCTTGAGGCACTGTGCCTGCCATCTCGCAGGTGCCTCATGCCAAACATGCTCCGATCATCCATCTGCCTTGCGATGCTTTGCCAGATCGGCCTTGCTCTTGGCTGGAGCCTGACATCGAGCTCCGGAGCCCATGCCCGCGAGATCGTGCCCTTCGCCGATGCGCGGATCCAGCCTGGCACGATCGTCGTGCGCACTGGCAAACGGAAACTCTATCTGGTGACACGCCCTGGCGAGGCCATCCGCTACACGGTGGCTGTCGGCAAGGCCGGCAAGCAGTGGCACGGCATCAAGCACATCGAGGAAATGCAGGTCGAGCCGGCCTGGGCTCCGCCGCGCTCGGTCAAGCGCGACAACCCGCACCTGCCGGACCTGATCGCCGGCGGCGCACCCAACAACCCGATGGGTGCCCGCGCGCTCGGACTGGGGCCGGGCGGACAATATGCGATCCATGGCACCAATGTGCCGGCCAGCGTCGGCAGTGCCGCTTCCTATGGCTGCTTCCGGATGCACAACCGCGATGTCATCGATCTTTACGGCAGGGTCAGGATCGGAACACCGGTCATTGTCATGCGCTGATTCGGCCGGCAAGTGACCGGCTTCAGAGGTCTTTTTTGCGAATTCCTCTCGCCACATGCCCGAAAACGTGGTTATCGTCTCCCGATCGTGAGTGATCACGAACCAGTGAACAAAGAATCACGAAGCCAAAGAGGGGCTATCAATGGATCATATGGCAGATCTCAAGAAGTTCGCCAAGAAATCGATCAACGAAGCGGCGGCTGCAGGCATGATGAAGGCTTACGCTCTCGTTATGAGCAAGGCTGACACACGTTACGTTGCCTGCTCGGACCCTGTTGAACTTGACCGCGTCCGCGAGAACTTCCTGAAGAAGAAACTCGGGCTGTCAACAGCAGACATGGATGCGTCTATCAAGGCGATCTGCGAGCACATGAAGTCTGACAAGACCAAGTCGCGCCTGACCTTCTACTATCTGCTCGCCGAGCATTACGGCAAGCTGGACATGTTCGTGAAGAAGTAAGCCTCTCGGGCACAAGGTCTGCTTCGGGCCCACCCATCAGGGTTGCGCGCCCGAGCAGACGACAGCCACGGAAAACGCGGCTCTGAAGTCTGCTTCAGGGCCCGATTTCGTTATCAGGCGTGCCGTAGAGGAGCGCCCACCTTCAGGAATAAAGGTCCGCCCGTGTGAAAGGCAGGCCGGATGGACCCTTGTTCCGCTTGGAGACCAGCGTCTGGTTGATGAAGGCGCCGCCACGCTGGAATGCCAGCGAGCAGCCGGCCAGATAGAGCAGCCACATCCGCGTCTTGTCCGCGCCCACCAGCGCTTCGGCCTCGGCGCGGCGTTCGTTGAGGCGCTGCCACCACAGGTAGGTCGTGCGCTGGTAGTTCTCGCGCCAGCCCTCGACATCGTGGACCTCGAAGCCGGCCCGTTCGAGGCTGGTGATCGACATCCCCAGATGGTCGAGTTCGCCGCCCGGAAAGATATAGCGCACCAGGGCCCGGTACTCCGACGACATGCGGGCGAAGGCGCGGTCCGTCTTCTTGGCGCGGCGCGCGATGGTGTGATGCAGGTAAAGGCCGCGGGGCCTGAGCAGGCGGTTCACCGTCTGGAAATAGGCGGGATGGTTCTTGATGCCGACCTGCTCGAACATACCGATCGAGGCGATCTTGTCGAACTGTCCTTCCATCTGGGTGTAGTCCCTCAGATGCAGTGTGACGCGGCCTTCGAGGCCGAGGCGCCTGATCTTGTCCTCGGCCAGCTTCAGCTGCTCCTCGGCCAGCGTGACGCCGTGGGCTTCCACGCCGAAATGCTGTGCGGCATGGCAGACCAGAGCGCCCCAGCCGCAGCCGATGTCGAGGAACCGGTCGCCGGGCTTCAGCCTCAGCTTGCGGCAGATCATGTCCAGCTTGTCGCGCTGGGCGCGGGCGATGTCGCCATGATCCTCGGTGAAATAGGCGCAGGTGTAGACCATCTCCGGATCGAGGAAGAGCTTGTAGAAATCATTCGAGACATCATAGTGATAGGCCACGTTGGCCTTGTTCGTGGCAGGCTTTCCGTCGCGGTCGATTTCGTCGCCGGCGATCCGGTCGAGCACGCTGGGAGGACCCCGGTCGGCGCGCCAGAAATGCCGGATCACATTGAGAGCCGCGAGTTTGGAGACGCCGCGGATCGCCCGCGTGACCTTGCCTTCAGGCCGTGCTGCCACGATGTCGAAGATCGTGCCATTGACCGCCTCGATCCGCCCCGCGACGTGCAGCTTGATCAGCGTGTCGGGCTTCGGCCGGCGCACGAGCGAGGCAATCACGCCCTCATCGGCCAGCTGGATCATCAGCCCGTCGGCCGGCCACTCCGAAGGCACGCGCGAGCCGTCCCAGAGCAGGAAACCCAGCCTGAGCCCAAGCTTTCGATGGGCATCGGCCAGCAGGGTCCTGATGGCGGCAAGGCGGGTCTCTGCAAGTCTCGTCACTGCAAGTCTCGTCACTGCAAGTCTGGTCTCAGACGGGGCCATGGGCACCTCCCGCCTTCGTTGTAGAGGCCGGCCACGGCGGCGGCAATCACCGGCGGCATTGTGGGCATCAGGCGGCAGCGCGCACCAGCCTTGCCGTCTGCCGCCCGCATGAGGCCGCGCCAGACCTTCGCGGATCAGCATGGCTCCCAAATCGTCACCGGGCCCGCTCAGCACACGCCCGGCCACCCGCCCGAAATACTTGTACGGCCTGAGATCCACCAATGTCACAGGCCCCTCGCCCACCAGAGCCGCCAGCCGGTCGCGGGCAGCAACAGCCTGGACCCGCTCCGGCCAGCATGCGCCGGCGATCTCAGGTGCATCGATGCCCAGGAGCCGCACCCGCATGATCGCCTCCTGGCCGAGCCAGACGTGGACACGCACCTCGACAGTGTCGCCATCGACAACCCTCACCAGATGGGCGCGGTAGCCCCCTGCCAGCGCGCTGCGCGGCCAGACACCGGAATGGCCGGCCAAGCTTGCTGGCAAAGGCGTATCCGTGACGACAGTGATACCAGCGCGCGGCACACCATGGTCACGGTCCACCAGCATATGCGCAGACGTTAGACCAGGAATCGCAAGACCAGGAAACGCAAGACCAGGAATCGCACCCGCGAGCAGACCCGCGCCAAGCACCTGTGCCGCCGGCCAGTGCGCCAGGTCGGGTATCGTCACCGGGTCTATCTTGCCAGGCGTGACCGCTTTGATGGGTGGCTCATGACATGGTTCGATATCTTTGATGATATTCCTACATGCGCCAAATAAACCGACAGCTCATGAGAGCGTCATCAGAAGTCTGACGCGATCCCCTTGACCTCCCAGTCATTGTAGCGGACCGGTTCCAGCCCGCCGCGACCATCGATCTCGCGCTGCTGCGTCAGCTCCGCAGCACGGGCATCGAGCGCCGCCTTGCGCTCGGCAGCCTCTGCCAGCGCGCGCAGAGCCGCCGCGCTCAGCGCCTTGCCGGGCGCGGCATTCAGCAAAACCTGCACGACCGCACCTGCCTCGGGCAGCGCTTCTTCAAAGGCGGGAGCAGCGTCTGGCGTGGTCGACGTCATGCGGCGGTTTCATCCTTGAGTTGGCACCGGGTGAGGCACATATAGGCGCTTCATCCGCATTTGTCCCCCTTGAGGAACCGTCCCGTGAACTACATGCGCACTGCCCTGCTACTGGCGGCAATGACCGCCCTGTTCGGCGTCATCGGCCTCTTGATCGGCGGAGCCACCGGCATGATGATGGCGCTGGTCGTGGCGGCTGGCATGAACCTGTTCAGCTACTGGAATTCGGACAAGCTTGCCCTCCGCGCCTACAATGCGCACGAGGTCGACGACACCACAGCGCCTGAACTGGTTGCCATGGTGCGGCAATTGGCCGAGCGGGCTCAGATGCCGATGCCGCGCGTCTATGTCATCGACGATCCCCAGCCCAACGCCTTCGCGACTGGCCGCAACCCCGAGAACGCCGCCGTCGCAGCCACCACCGGCATCATGCAGCAGTTGACCTGGGAAGAGCTGGCCGGCGTGATGGCGCATGAACTGGCGCACATCCGCAATCACGACACGCTGACCATGACCATCACGGCAACGCTGGCAGGCGCGATCTCGACCATCGCCAATTTCGGCATGTTCTTCGGCGGCAACCGCGAACGGCCCAACATGATCGTCACCCTGCTGAGCTCGATCCTGGCGCCGATGGCCGCCATGGTGGTGCAGATGGCCGTGTCGCGCTCGCGCGAGTACGAGGCAGACAAGCTCGGCGGCGAGATTTGCGGCAACCCGGTCTGGCTTGCCGATGCCCTGGCCAAGATCGCCGGCGGGGTGGCCCGCACGCCCAGCGAGAGCGCCGAACGCCATCCCCAGACCGCCCACATGTTCATCATCAACCCGCTCTCGGGCCAGGGCTTCGACAACCTGTTCTCGACCCATCCCGATACCAACAACCGCATTGCGGCATTGATGGATCAGGCAGCGCAAATGGGCTATGGAGCATCTCCCTCGCCCGGCGGCTTCCTGAGCGGCTCCGAGAACAATCCCTGGGGTTCATCCGGCACGGGCGGCACACGCGGCCCATGGGGGTGACTGTCCCGCTTGCGGAAGATCGCCCTTGACCAACGTCTCCACGCCGCGCGGGCGCAAGCCCGGTGCTTCAGCCCCGATCCCGTCCGCATCCGGACCGGCCAAGCCTGACCCGACCAAGCCTGACCCGGCCATGCCCGGCCTCGTGGCGCGCCACACCGCAAGCGTCGCCTTCGAGCGCACGCTGGCGGCACGTCAGCAACTCGATGACGTGCTCGACCAGGAAATCGCGGCGGCACGCGGGCTCGAAGGCCGCGATGCCGGCCTCGTGCGCGCCATCGCCGTCACCAGTTTCCGACATCTGGGCACCATCACCCGCGCCGTCGATGCGCGCGTCGAGCGCGGGGCGTCGTCCCTGCCGCGCCCCGTGCAGGCCATTCTGGTCACCGCGGCGGCGCAGATCCTGTTTCTGGAGGCGGCAGACCATGCCGCCGTCGATCTGGCCGTGGCGCAGACCAAACTCCAGCCGCAAGGCCTGCGTTTTGCCGGGGTCGTGAATGCAGTGCTGCGCAAGATCGGCCGCGAGGCAGATGCCATCCGCGCCGGCATCACCGCGCCCGGCGACGATCTCCCTCCCTGGCTGCTGACATCGTGGACGGCGCATTATGGCGAAGCGACCACCGCGCTCATGGCCGCGTCGCTGGGCGAGGAGCTGGCGCTCGACATCACCGTCAGTGCAGATGCCGCTGGCTGGGCGGAAAGACTCAATGCCGCGCTGCTGCCGACGGGCTCGCTCAGGCTTGCGGCGCGCACGCCGGTCCATGAACTGCCGGGCTATGATGAGGGTGCCTGGTGGGTACAGGATGCCGCGTCGGCTGTCCCGGCGCGGCTGCTGGGCGCCGGTCCAAACCAGCGCGTTCTTGACCTGTGCGCTGCGCCCGGTGGCAAGACCGCCCAACTGGCCAGCACGGGAGCCGAGGTGACGGCACTCGACCGCTCAGCCCCGCGTCTGGCTGTGCTCAAGGCCAATCTGGACCGGCTTGGCCTTGCCGCCACCACCATCACTGCCGATGCCACGGCGTTCGAGCATGAGCCCTTCGATGCGGTCCTGCTGGATGCGCCCTGCACTGCGACCGGGACCATCCGGCGGCACCCCGACGTGGCCTGGACCAAGATGCCGACGGATGAGGCCAAACTCATCGCCTTGCAGGCGCGCCTGCTCGATCGCGCGGTCGACCTGACCCGCCCCGGCGGGCGGCTGATCTACTGCACCTGCTCGCTTCAGCCCGGCGAAGGCGAGGATCAGGTCACGCGCATCCTGGCATTGCGGCCCGATCTGGCGCTCGACGCCATTGCCGATCACGAAGTCGGCGTGCCGGGCAGCACCACCCCGCGCGGCGAGTTCCGCGCCCTGCCCCATCAACTGCATGGGGAAAGCCCGCGTCTTTCCGGCTGGGGAGGGTTCTTCGCGGCGCGCTTTGTGCGACAAACATCCTGACGGAATGGTGACGGATTGAACAAGCGACGTTCCAAGGCGGCGGAGACGCGCTGGGCCATGGCGGCATGGCGCCGGCGCACGGCGCTGACACTGCGCAAGACCGGTCGCGCCGTCTGGCCTTTCGGGCGTCTGGCGCTGAGCCGCTTCCTGTTTGCACCGCCCGACCTGAGGACCACAGACGCCGCCATCGCTGCCGACATCTATGCCGGCCAGTTTGTTTTCACAGGTCGGGTGGTGAACACCAATGGCATGTCCCCTTTCGACATGCGGCCGCCCACGCAAGGCTGGGCCGAAGCGCTCTACGGGTTCGGCTGGCTGCGCCACCTGCATGCGGCCAATTCGTCGCTGGCCCGCGACAATGCGCGCGCGCTTGTGGCCGACTTCGTCGACCGTGCCCGCCGGCCAGCCCGCAGCGCCATAAGGCCACAGGTCATCAGCCGGCGGCTGATGGCGTTTCTGTCCCAGTCACCGCTGGTGCTCGACGGCGCCGACCATGATTTCTACATGCTGTTCCTCAAGGCAGTGCGCAACGATGCGCTGCTGCTGCGCGACGCGGCGCAACTCAGCGACGATCCCTTCGTGCATCTTGCTGCTGCCATCCCGCTGACGGCGCTGGGCCTGTGCGTCGAAGGGGCGGAAAGGATGGAGCGCCGCAATGGCGCCAGGCTGTCGGACCTGCTCGATGAGCAGATCCTCGCCGATGGCGGCCATGTCAGCCGCAATCCGCGCGTGCTGGTCGATCTTATGCTCGACCTGCTGCCCTTGCGGTCGACCTATGCCGCACGCGGCCTCGAGCCGCCGCAGGGCCTTGTCTCGGCCATCGACCGGATCGTGCCGCATCTCAAGATGCTGCGCCACCCGGACGGCTCGATCGCATTGTTCAACGGCATGGGCGCGAGCCAGGTCGACGCACTGGCCACGATCTTCGCCAGCCACGACACCGGTGGATGCGCCGCCACCGAAGCCCCCTATTCAGGCTATCAGCGCCTGGCGGGCGGGTCCTCCGTGCTGATCGTCGACTCCGGTCCCTCGCCCCCTTTCGAGGCGTCGTCGGAAGCGCTGGCCGGTTGCCTTTCCTTCGAATTCTCGCATGGCCGCCAGCGCATCTTCGTCAATTGCGGGATCCCGCGTCAGGCTGGCAGCGATCCGCCCGTCGAACTGCGCGCCTCGGCGGCCCATACCGGCGTGACCTTTGCCGAAACATCGTCTTGCCGCTTTGTCAGCCATGCTGGTCAGACCCGGATCCTCACCGGCCCGCGCCGTGTCATGGCCGGACGCAGCCACAGCGCCGGTGGTGAACAGCTGGCTCTCAGTCATGACGGATACAAGAGCCGTTTCGGCATCGACATCGAACGGGTGCTCGGCCTCTCCGATGACGGGCTGAGGCTGGAAGGCCGCGAGCAGATATCCGGCACACCGCGCGGTGCTCCCGACGACGCGACCCTGACGGCACGCTTTCACCTTCACCCCGTGATGCGGGCACAAGTCACCGAAACGGGCGACATCGTGCTGGCCTCGGCCCGCGGCCTGTCATGGCGATTTGCGGCGACAGGCGGCAAGCCCAGCATCGAGGACAGCATGTTCTTTGCCGGCATCGACGGCATGCGGCGCACGCAGCAGATTGTCGTCATCGCCGACGATCCAGCGCGTCCGATCGCCTGGCAACTCGCCGCGATCGCCGACTGACAATCGCAGCGCAGCCTCGCCGGACGATGCGCTACCGCGACAGGGTCAGGCTGGCACCGGACCGCGCGATCACACCCGCCAGCGATGATCCGGAGTTGACCCGCATGCGGGCCGCAACAGAGCCGCCGGGCTGATACAGGAAGACCTCGCCATCGCGATAATCCCAGGCCGTGATCTTCTGAAGGTCACGGTTGGCGCATCCCGCCGCACTGGCACGATAAAGATCGAGCGCCGGCGAACTCGACAGCTGCACGCGGCAGGACCCGCCCGTCGCTTCGCGCGCGGTCCAGCCGCCGATCACGCCATCGCGCGAACTGACAGGCCCGCGCCCGGTGCCGGTGGAGCCGCCCCCGAGTGTCGCGATCTGGCCCGATCCACCCTGCAGCGTGGGTGTCTCGATGGTGCGCGGCGCAGGCGGCGGCGTGGCCGGGGCGGAGGGCTGGAAGAACGGATCGGTCGGCGGCGGCAAACCACCAGCGCCGGCGTCACCGCCGGGAACCTGCGTGCCAGTGGCGACCTGTGTGCCAATGGCGACCTGCGCGCCTCCTGGCGGTGGCAGCTCCTGGCTCTCAATAGGCGATGTCGCGATGGGTGGTGCTGACGGAAGCTGGGGAGCTGATGGAGCAGCCCCGCCGCGTGTGGCGAAGGGTGCGCCGCTGCCGAAACGGTCGGCCCCGGCACAGGCTCCCAGCAGCAAGCCCAGCGACACAACCAGAATGCCGGCCCTGCCCGACGCACTGCCAAAGCCAGCCTCGGCACGGAACCCATGCCCCGGACCGGCTCCCATCTGGATCATCATCATGGCATCAGCCCCGTTTCGCGTCCTGCCGCAGCGCCCTTGCAGCGCCGCATGGCTCCGCGTGGGCGTGTCCATGGCGCATGATGGTGGCACGGATGCGGCAACGCAAGCGACGTCATCGTGCCATTGTCAGACCTGACGCGCCACCATCATCTTCTCTATCTCGGCGATGGCTTTTGCCGGGTTCAGACCCTTGGGGCAGGCATTGGCGCAGTTCATGATCGTGTGGCAGCGATACAGCCGGAACGGATCCTCGAGATTGTCGAGCCGGTCACCAGTGGCTTCATCACGGCTGTCGATCAGCCAGCGATAGGCCTGGAGCAACACGGCCGGCCCCAGATAACGGTCGCCATTCCACCAGTAGCTCGGGCACGAGGTCGAGCAGCAGGCACACAGGATGCACTCGTAAAGCCCATCGAGCTTCTCGCGGTCCTCACGCGACTGCTTCCATTCCTTTTCGGGGCGCGGCGTCGTGGTCTTGAGCCACGGCTCGATCGAGGCATGCTGGGCATAGAACCGGGTCAGGTCCGGCACCAGATCCTTGATGACCGGCATGTGCGGCAGGGGGTAAATCGCAACCTTGGCCGCCTTGCCATTCTTGTGGCTGCCGCACTCGTCGATGCCGGTGGTGCAGGCCAGCCCGTTCTTGCCATCCATGTTCATGGCGCACGAACCGCAGATGCCCTCGCGGCAGGAACGGCGGAAGGTCAGGGTCGGATCGACCTTGTTCTTGATCCAGATCAGCGCATCCAGCACCATCGGCCCGCAATCGTCGCGGTCCACCGTGTAGGTGTCGACGCGCGGATTGGCCGCATCATCCGGATTCCAGCGATAGACGCGGAACTCGGTGGTGTTGGTCGCACCAGCCGGCACAGGATGGCGCTGACCTTCTGTGACGCGAGAGTTCTTGGGAAGATTGAATTCGGCCATTGTCTGTCAGGTCCTCAATACACCCGCGCCTTGGGCGCGATGTATTCGATCTCGTTCGACATCGTGTAGGTGTGCACCGGCCTGTAATCGATGCTGACCGAGCGCTTGGTGTCATCGATCCAGGCCAGGGTGTGCTTCATCCAGGTCTTGTCGTCGCGCTCCGAGAAGTCCTCGCGGGCATGTGCGCCGCGGCTTTCGGTACGGTTCCGGGCGGAGTCCATGGTGACCACCGCCTGAGCGATCAGGTTGTCGAACTCCAGCGTCTCGATCAGGTCGGTGTTCCAGACCAAGGAGCGGTCCTTGACCTGCACGTCGGGCAGCCCGCCCCAGATCGCGTGGATCGCGTCATGGCCTTCGTCGAGCACCTCGCCGGTGCGGAACACGGCGCAGTTGTTCTGCATCGTGGCCTGCATCCGGGCGCGCAGCACCGCGGTCGGCGTGCCGCCATTGGCGTGCTGGTAGCGGTTGAGGCGGGAGAGCGCGAGGGCGCTCTGCGCCTCGGTGATCTCTGGCTGCTTTTCACCCGGTGTCACCAGTTCAGCGCAGCGCAGGCCAGCAGCGCGGCCGAACACGACCAGATCGATCAGCGAATTGGAGCCGAGCCGGTTGGCACCATGCACCGAGACGCAGGCCGCCTCGCCAATCGCCATCAGGCCGGGAACGACCGTATCCGGATCGCCGTTCTTCTTGGTCAGCACCTCACCGTGATAATTCGTCGGGATGCCGCCCATGTTGTAGTGAACCGTCGGCAGCACGGGGATCGGCTCGCGGGTCACATCGACGCCGGCGAAGATGCGGGCGCTTTCGGAGATGCCGGGCAGGCGCTCATGCAGGATCTTCGGGTCGAGATGGTCAAGATGCAGGTAGATGTGGTCCTTGTTCTTGCCGACCCCGCGCCCGTCGCGGATTTCCATGGTCATGGCGCGCGACACCACATCGCGCGAAGCCAGATCCTTCGCTGACGGCGCATAGCGCTCCATGAAGCGCTCGCCTTCGGAATTGGTGAGATAGCCGCCCTCGCCACGCGAGCCTTCGGTGATCAGGCAGCCCGAACCATAGATGCCGGTGGGATGGAACTGCACGAACTCCATGTCCTGCAGCGGCAGGCCGGCGCGCAGCGCCATGGCGTTGCCGTCGCCGGTGCAGGTATGCGCCGAGGTGGCGGAGAAATAGGCACGGCCATAGCCGCCGGTCGCCAGGATGGTCTGGCTCGACCGGAAGCGGTGGATCGTGCCGTCATCCATCTTGAGTGCGACCACGCCAAGGCAGCGGCCATCCTCGCTCATCATCAGGTCGATGGCGAAGTACTCGATGAAGAACTCGGTCTGGGCCCGCAAGGCCTGCCCATAGAGCGTGTGCAGGATGGCGTGGCCGGTGCGGTCGGCAGCAGCGCAGGTACGCTGGGCAATGCCCTTGCCATACTGCGTGGTCATGCCGCCGAACGGGCGCTGGTAGATCTTGCCGGCCTCGGTGCGGGAGAACGGCACGCCCCAGTGCTCCAGTTCATAGACGGCAGCCGGCGCATTGCGCACCAGATACTCGATGGCATCCTGGTCGCCGAGCCAGTCCGAGCCCTTGACCGTGTCATACATGTGGAAGCGCCAGTCATCCTCGCCCATGTTGCCGAGCGCCGCCGAGATGCCGCCTTGCGCCGCGACGGTGTGCGAGCGAGTCGGGAAAACCTTGGAGATGCAGGCCGTCTTGAGCCCGGCCTGGGCACAGCCCACAGTGGCGCGAAGACCGGCGCCGCCGGCCCCGACCACCACCACGTCGAAGGTGTGGTCGGTGATGTCGTAGCCATGGGTCTTGCCCTGCGGGGCGGCTGGCTTGTCTGCTGTGGGCATGATCTCAGCCTCCAAAGGCGATCTTCAGGATTGCAAAGACGGACGCGGCCCCCACCACAACCGTGAAGAATGTATTGGCCACCACCGCCAGGACCTTCGCGCCTTCCCCGTGCACGTAGTCCTCAATGATGGTCTGCATGCCAAGACGCATGTGGATGAGCCCCGAGATCACGAACAAGAGCAGCAAGAGCGCCACGACGGGATGTGACAGAGTAGCCATCGCGGCCGCATACGGCTTTCCGACCAGCGAGATCACGATCACCACGAAGGCGGCGGCCAGCAGCACATTGGCCACGGCAGTGACTCGCTGAAGCCAGAAATGCTGCGTGCCCGACCGGGCTGAGCCCAGCCCGCGGACATGGCCCAGCGGCGTGCGCATCGACGAATGGGATGACATCGGCAGGATCCTTCAGCGCACGGCGTAGGCGACGATCCAGATCAGGATCGTCAGCGGCACGGACACGAACAGCGTCATCCGTGCCATGTTCATGCGGGTTTCGGCCTCATAGCCATGGCCGAGATCCCAGACGAAGTGGCGCAGCCCCCCCACCATGTGATGCATCAGGGCGAATGTGTAGCCGAACAGCACCAGTCGCCCGATCCACGATCCGGCCAGCCACTGGGCGGTCTCGAAGGAAGCCGCGCCAGATGCGGCAGCAGCCAGCCAGAGCGCCAGCAGAAGCGTTCCGGCATAAAGCGCAGCACCCGTAGCGCGGTGGAAGATCGACATCGCCATGGTCCAGGACCAGCGATAGATTTGCAGATGCGGCGACAGTGGCCGACTTTGATCCGCCATGCTTGGACCCCCGGGCTGATCCTTGGGCTGGACCAGTTCAAATTTGAAATTTCTCAGCCTCGTCATACCGAAAGGAAACCCGGCCCGCAATGCGACATGAGTACGAGGTGTTACAGATATCGAACTCTGTCATTTCGTGCAGCAGGACCCTGACAACCGCTCTTGCCCGTCGAGCCTCGGGGCATGTCTCGCCGGAAAGGCCCGCTTGTCTCAGCCGGGCTTTGAAGCAGAAACGATGTAATTAACCGCCGTATCGCTCGACAGGCGCCAGCCACCGCGCAGCGGATCGGGCACCATGCCGCGCGTTTCGATCACGGACAGGCCGGCCCGTTCGAGCCCGTCGCGCAACTCCTCCGGCCTGACGAACTTCTCCCATGAATGCGTGCCTCTCGGCAGCCAGCGCAGGATGTATTCGGCACCGATGATGGCCGCCGCATAGGCGCGCAGCGAACGATTCAGGGTCGAGACGATCACCAGTCCGCCCGGCTTGACCGCCGCAGACAGCGCCTCGAGGAAGGCCGGCACATCGGCCACATGCTCGACCACTTCCAGCGCCGTCACCATGTCGAAGCGCTCGCCATCGGCCACCAGTGCCTCGATCGTGGTCGGCAGGTAGCGGATGTCGAGTTCCATTTGCCGGGCATGGGCCCTGGCGATGCCGATGTTGCGCTCGGCCGGATCAAGCCCGGTGACGGCAGCGCCCATGCGCGCCAGCGGCTCGGACAAGAGCCCGCCGCCGCAACCCACATCGGCCACGGTGAAATCTTTCAGCAGCGCGACACCCGAAGCGGCGAGGCCGAAATGCGTGATCACCTGCTCGCGGATGAACCCGAGCCGCACCGGGTTCATGCCGTGCAATGGCTTCATCGGGCCGTTCGCGTCCCACCATGTCTCGGCCAGCGCGTCGAAGCGCGCGATCTCGCCATCGTCGACCGTGGTCGCGCCCGTGTTGGCCGCGAGGCCTGGCCGCCGCCTTGCCTTTGCTGTTGTCATCGCGGTTTTCCCGGGGCGCATGTCATTCGTCTTTCGCCGACTTTGCGCCGGCTGGCGAGCCATGTATACGCCCCCCTATAAGGCCCCTGTGTGGTGCACGGCGAGCGACATAGCAGCGCGGCCTGGCATAGCTCCGAACGGCATCTGCAAACTGGAACGGAACAGAGACCCGCATGTCGCGTCTTGTGATGAAATTCGGCGGCACTTCGGTCGCCACGGTCGAGCGCATCAAGAATGTCGCCCGCCATGTCAAGCGCGAGGTCGAGGCCGGGCATGATGTCGCGGTGGTCGTCTCGGCCATGTCCGGCAAGACCAACGAACTGGTCGGCTGGTGCAAGGAGGCAGCACCGCTCTACGATCAGGCCGAGTATGACGTGGTCGTCGCGGCCGGTGAGCAGGTCACGTCCGGGCTGCTGGCCATCGTGCTCAACGACATGGGCCTGCCCGCCCGCTCCTGGCAGGGCTGGCAGGTGCCGCTCTTCGGGACGGATGCACACGGCTCCTCGCGCATCATCGATGTGGACGGGGCAGGCATCCTCGCAGGCTTCGCTGCCAACCGTTCGGTTGCGGTCGTCTCTGGCTTCCAGGGCATCCACAAGCAGAGCGGACGGATCGTCACGCTCGGCCGCGGCGGCTCGGACACCTCCGCCGTGGCGCTGGCCGCGGCGCTGAAGGCCGATCGTTGCGACATCTACACCGATGTCGACGGCGTCTACACCACCGACCCGCGCATCGTCAGCAAGGCGACGCGGCTCGACCGGGTCTCGTTCGAGGAAATGCTCGAAATGGCCTCGCTCGGCTCCAAGGTGCTGCAGGTCCGCTCGGTCGAGATCGCGATGGTGCACCGCGTGCCGACCTATGTGCGGTCATCTTTCGATGACCCCGAGAACCCCCGGCAGGGGACCCTGATTTGTGACGAGGAGGATATCGTGGAACAGCAGATCGTCACCGGCATTGCCTACTCCAAGGACGAAGCCCAGATCACGCTCAGGCGTGTGGCCGACAAGCCCGGCGTGGCCGCCTCGATCTTCGGGCCGCTCGCCGAAGCCAACATCAATGTCGACATGATCATCCAGGTCGTCTCGGATGATCAGGCGACCACCGACATCACCTTCACCGTGCCGACCGCCGATTTCGACCGCGCCCGCACCATCCTCGAAGGCCAGCGCGGCAGCATCCAGTATCAGTCGCTGCAAGGCGCGACCGATGTGGTCAAGGTCTCCGCCATCGGCATCGGCATGCGCAGCCACGCCGGCGTGGCCGCCCGCGCCTTCCGCGCGCTGGCCGACAAGGGCATCAACATCCGCGCCATCACCACATCCGAGATCAAGTTCTCGGTGCTGATCGATGCGGCCTATACCGAGTTGGCCGTGCGCACGCTGCACACCCTTTACGGACTGGACAACACCGCATGACCAGCAAGCCTGACTGGGGCCCGCGCACGCTCGCTGCGCAGGCCCTCGGCAAGATCGATCCGGTGACGCGCGGCGTGGTGCCGCCGATCCATGTCTCCACGACCTTCATCCGCGACGAGGACAACGGCTATTCCACCGGCTTCGTCTATGGCCGGCCCGACAACGAGACTGTCCGCGAGGCCGAAGCCGTGCTGGCCATGCTGGAACAGGCCGGCGCCGGCGCTCTGCTCTTCGGCTCCGGCATGGCAGCGGCCACCGCCGCCTTCCAGGCGCTCGATCCGGGTGACCACATCGTCGCGCCCCGCGTGATGTACTGGGCGCTGCGCAGCTGGCTGATGACGGAGGCGAAGCGCTGGGGCCTTCTGGTCAGCTTCTGCGAGACCGACGACCTTGAGCAGTTGAAAGCTGCCATCCAGCCCGGCAAGACAAAGCTGGTCTGGCTGGAGACGCCCTCCAATCCGCTCTGGACCATCACCGACATAGCGGCAGCCGCCGACATCGCACACAAGGCCGGCGCGAAACTGGCGGTGGATTCCACCTGCGCCTCGCCGGTCCACACGCAGCCGCTGCTGCTCGGCGCCGACGTGGTGATGCACGCCGCCACCAAGATCCTGAACGGCCACTCCGATGTGGTTGCCGGCGCACTGGCGGCGCGCGAGGATGACGCGTTCTGGCAGCGCATCAAGACCATCCGCAAGATGCAGGGCGGGATCCTCGGCCCCTTCGAGGCCTACCTGCTGATGCGCGGCATGCGCACCTTGCATGTCAGGGCCGAGCGCCAGGCCAGCACGGCGATGGCCCTTGCCACGCGCCTGTCCGCCCATCCGCATATCGCCCGCGTGCTCTATCCCGGCCTGCCGCAGCACCCCGGCCATGATGTGGCAGCCCGCCAGATGCAAGGCGGTTTCGGCTACATGATGAGCGTGCAGGTCAATGGCGGCGAGACAGCCGCCATTGCCACCGCGGCGAAGGTCAGGCTGTTCAAGCGCGCCACCTCGCTCGGCGGGGTCGAGAGCCTGATCGAGCATCGGGCCTCGATCGAAGGCCCCGGCTCGCCCTGCCCGCCCGACCTGCTGCGCCTGTCCTGCGGCATAGAGGACGAGGACGACATGTTCGCCGATCTCGATGAATGCCTGAAGTCGGCTCACCGCTAGGCCCGTAGCCGCGGCAGTCATCCGGCTCAAAATACCAATTTTTCGCGTGAAACTGTCGTTTTCCGCTGCTAGCGCCCCCGCAAAAGGGGATCAGCCATGACCAGAGACCTCGCACGCCGGGACGCGATCAGGACCGGAGCAAGCGCCGCCGCCATCGCAACCCTGCCTTCCATCCTCAGCGCCCAGAACCCGGCCTGCGTGAAACTGCGTGTGCTCGAGACCTCGGATCTGCACGCCAATGTCGTGCCTTATGACTACTACCGCGACGGCGAGGACAACACGGTCGGGCTCGCCAAGACCGCGACGCTGGTCAAGGCCGCACGCGCCGAGACGAAGAACCATATCCTGTTCGACAACGGCGATTTTCTCCAGGGGTCGCCGATGGGCGACTGGGTGGCCTACAAGCGCGGGATGAAGCCCGGCGATGTGCACCCGATGATCGCGGCCATGAACGCCATGGACTATGCCGCCTCGACGCTGGGCAACCACGAGTTCAACAATGGCCTCGATTTCCTCGACATCGGCGTGACGTCGGCGAACTTTCCCTTCGTCTGCGCCAATGTCGGCAAGGCCGATGGCAGCGCGCTGGTCCGGCCCTGGCTGATCATCGACCACAGGTGCGTCGACGAGGCCGGCGCAGCCCAGGTGGTTCGCATCGGCGTCATCGGCTTCACGCCGCCGCAGATCATGCAATGGGACAAGGGCCACCTCGATGGCAAGGCCCGCGCCGGCGACATCGTCGAGGCTGCCCGCCGCGAGGTGCCGGCGCTGAAGGCCGCGGGTGCCGACATTGTCGTGGCCCTGTGCCACTCGGGCATCGCCGGCGGCAACTATCGTGGCAACGAGGAGAACGCGGCGCTGCACCTCGCCGCCGTGGAGGGCATCGACGTTCTCCTCACCGGCCACCAGCATCTGGTCTTTCCCGGCGCCAAGGCCTTTGACGGCATCGAGGGCGTGGACAACGCACGCGGTGCGCTGCTCGGTAAGCCTTGCGTGCAGCCCGGATTCTGGGGCTCGCACCTGGGCCTCGTCGATCTCGATCTGGAGTGCGCCGGCCAGGGCTGGAAGATTGCCGGCTTCAAGGTCGAGGCGCGCCCCATCTTCGAGCGCACGGCGGACCGCAGGATCGTCTCGAAGGCCGATGCCGACCCCGCCGTGTTCGCCACGGTCAAGGCCGCACACGAGGCCACGCTGGTCTACGTCCGCGAGCCGGTGGGCGAGACCTCGGCCCCGATCAACAGTTATTTCGCGCTGGTTGCCGACGATCCGTCGGTGCAGATCGTCGCCGATGCGCAGATCGCCTATGTCCGGGGTCTGATGGCGGGCACCGCGCTGGCGTCCTTGCCGGTACTTTCTGCCGCCGCCCCGTTCAAGTCGGGCGGGCGTGGCGGGCCGAACTTCTTCACCGACATCAAGGCCGGCCCGATCTCCATCAAGAACGTCGCGGACATCTATCTTTATCCCAACACCGTGCAGGTGGTGAAGGTCGCCGGTGCACAGGTGCGCGAGTGGCTGGAGCACTCGGCAGGCGTCTTCAACCGCATCGACCCCGCAAGGACAGATGAGCAGCCGCTGATCAACCCGGCCTTTCCGGCCTTCAACTTCGATATCATCGACGGCGTCACCTACCGGATCGATGTCACGCAGCCCTCGCGCTACGATGGCGCCGGCAAGCTGGTGGAGCCCGCCGCGCGGCGCATCATCGATCTCGCCTTCCAGGGCAGGCCGATCGGCGAGACGGCGGAATTCCTGATCGCCACCAACAACTACCGCGCCTCCGGCGGCGGGGATTTCCCCGGCACCAGGACCACGGTCGTGCTCGAAGCGCCCGACCTCATCCGCGATGTCGTGGTGCGCCACATCATCGAGAAGAAGCGCATCGACCCGACGGCGGACAACAACTGGTCGCTGGCGCCCCTGCCAGCCTCGGTCAATGTGACCTTCCTGTCAGGGCCGCAATCCGCCAGCCTGAAACCGGCCAGCCTCAAGGCCGATCCTGCGGGCGATGCAGCAGATGGCTTCGTCAAGTATCGCCTGCGCAGCTGAGAGGCCGCCAGCGCTTCCAGACCGACCCCGCGCAACGCTCTACTTGCGGCTGGCCAGCACCACGCCCATGACGGTGACGACCATGCCGATGATCTGCACCAGCGTCAGGGTTTCGCCGAACAGCAGATAGGCCTTGATGGCAACGGCGGGCGGCACCAGATAGATCAAGGTTGCGGCGCGGGACACCTCGCCCTTCCGGATCAGCAGCAGGTAAAGCCCGATCCCGCCGAGCGACAGCCCGATCACGGACCATGCCAGCACCAGCACGATGGTGAGGTTCCAGGTGATCACCATGGGCTCAAGCGCCAGCGCCAGCGGCAAGGTCACCACCAGCGCGCCAAGATATTGCACCGTGGTCATGGTCCTGAGATCGCCGCTCTGCTGGTAGCGCTTCTGGTAAAAGCTGGCGATTGTGACCGCGAACATGCCCCCGACGTTGACGAGGAGCGGCACTGCCGCGAGCCAGAGCACGTCCGCTGGAAGGCCGACAAGCTTGGGGGCCAGCACCAGCGCAATGCCGGCAAAGCCGAGCGCGATGCCGGCCCAGCGCACCGGCGAGATGCGCTCGCCAACCAGCATCGGCGAGAAGGCTGCAGTGAGAATCGGTTGCAGCGCCGCAATCAGCCCGGAAATCCCGGCCGGAAGACCATGCCGCACCGCCCACCAGACCCCGGCGAGATAGATCCCGTGCAGGAAGGCCCCGGTGATGAGCGCGTGCATCCAGCTCTTGCAACCGCGCGGCCAATCCGCGCCCATCGCGGCGGACAGCAGCGCCAGCAGCGCAGCGGCGCAGGCAAAGCGTACGCTGAGGAACGTGAGCGGATCGGCATAGGGTGCGGCATAGCCGGCGGATATCCAGCCGGTCGACCAGATCAGCACGAAGGCGACCGGTGCCAGTCGCAGGGCGAATGAAGCAGGCGTCATGGGGCCCCGGAGCGCAGTTCAGACCGAGGCTATAGAGCAGCCCGCGAGGCTTGTCCCCTTGGCATCGCGCCGGATGCCCATGCATTGACTGGGCATGATTGGCAAAGGCCCGCCGCTGCCCGTCTCAGGGCCTCAGCGTTCGGTGATCTTGAATTCGATGCGCCGGTTGCGCCGAAAGGCCTCGTCAGTCGTGCCCAGTTCCAGCGGCTGGAATTCGCCGAAGCCAGTGGCGGCCAGCCGTTCCGGAGAAAGCCCCTTGGTGGCGAGATACTCGACAACGGACACCGCGCGGGCTGTGGCCAGATGCCAGTTCGACGGGAATTGCGCGGTCCGGATCGGACGCACGTCGGTATGGCCGTCAACGCGGACGATCCACGGGATGTCGGGCGGAATTTCGCGGGCGATATCGGTCAGCACTGCGGCCAGCTTGTCGAGTTCGGCCTGCCCTTCCGGCTTGAGCAGCGCGGCCCCTGCATCGAAGAAGACCTCCGACTGGAACACGAAACGGTCGCCGACGACCCGGATGTCGGGCCGGTTGCCAAGGATCTGGCGCATGCGGCCAAAGAAGTCCGAGCGATAGCGCGCCAGTTCCTGCACCCGCTGCGCCAGCGCCACATTGAGGCGGCTGCCAAGGTCGGAAATGCGCGTCTGCGATTCCTTGTCGCGCGCTTCCGATGCGCTGAGCGCTTCCTCGAGTGCGGCAAGCTGGCGTCGCATGGCGCTGATCTGCTGGTTGAGCAGTTCCACCGCCGACTGAGCCCGTTGCGACAGCTGCCTTTCCGCATCAAGCGCGCCCTGCAACTGGGCGGCCCGGCTCTGTGCCGCTCCGGCCGCACCCGCCCCGCCGTCGAGCAGGCCTTGCAGGCGCGCCCGGTCTCCGTCGGTGCGGTTGAGCGTCGATTGCAGCAGCGCGAGGTTCTCCTCCACCGAGCGCTTCTGGGTCTTTTCCAGCGCCAGCAGGTCGGTCAACTCCGCCACCTGGTTCTCGAGCCGGCGCAGGGCCGTGTCCTTGCCGGTGATCTCCTGGCTCAGAAAGAACTGTGCCAGCACGAACACCGAGAGCAGGAAGACGATGCCGATCACCAGCGTCGAGAGCGCATCGACGAAGCCGGGCCAGTAGTCGGCCCCTTCGCGCCGGCGGCTGCGGGAGAGCGCCATCGCTCACTCCGCCTTGCTGCGGTCGGCGAGCAGGCGCTCCAGCAGGCGGCGCGTTTCCTTCTCGCGGCCCGACTGCGCCTCGACCCAGTCGCGGATAAGCTGCTGCTCGGAGCGCATGTGCTGCACCAGCCCCTGAATGCCTTCAGCGAGGTTGGCCATGGCCTGCGTCGCCTGCTTGCCGCCGCCGGCATTATCGGCCAGCACCTGCGCGGTGCGTTGCAGCTGGAGGGCAAGGTCGGGGGTCAGCTGCGCGCTGGTCAGCGACGGCACGACGGCAGGAGGCAGGCCGGGTCCATCACCGACGCGCTGCATGCCTGCGGGGCCAAGCCCCGTCACCATCCAGTCCTCGACCTCGACACGGAAGCGCCGCTGGGCCTGTCCGACCTGAAGATCGAGGAAACCCAGCACCAGAGAGCCGGCAACCCCGAACAGCGAGGACGAGAACGACAGACCCATGCCCGACAGCGGGGCCGAAAGGCCGGCCTTGAGCTCCTCGAACAGCACGCCGGCCTCGCCACCGGTGCGCAGCGTGTTGATGACCGCACCGACGGAACTGACCGTTTCGAGCAGGCCCCAGAAGGTGCCAAGCAGGCCAAGGAACACCAGCAGCCCGGCCAGATAGCGCAGCGTGTCGCGGCCTTCATCAAGGCGCAATGCGATCGATTCCAGCACCGTGGCGGACTGGCTGGCGCTGAGCGACCGGCGTTCGATGGCCGGCAGGACGGTCAGCAGCGGTGCCAGCACAGGCAGCGGCCCGACCATGGTCGGCGGGGTGCCACCCTGCAAGGCATTGCCGGCCGCCGCCTCGCCCCTGAGCCGCATCACCTCGCGCAAGGCCACGAGCACACCGACGAACAGGCAACCGATGATCAGCCCGTTGAGACCGGGATTGGCCATGAAGGCGCTCATCACCGGCTTTTGCAGGATGAACACGCCAAACCCGATCAGGGCCAGGAAAACCAGCATGCGGACCAGGTAGCGCACAGGCCGCGAAAGACGCCGGCTCTCGGCAGCGGGAATCTGATCGGTGGGGGCTGACAAGGACATGGCTTCTCGACTGTTCGCGTTCAGGGGCGCCTTGAGGCACTTGTCAGGTCCGGTACAGCACCTGTGCCATGCCCTTGCGAGGCACTGGCCCTATCCCAGACGATGCGGTTGCCGCTCCTGATGCAGGATCTGCGCCTAGTCTTGGCCGAGCATGGCCGATCGATCAAGCATCATAATGACAGCACCGCGCGAATGCGGACGCGCTCACACTCTCCGGAGGTTGCTGGACCGTTAACCACCCCCAGTGACCGCTCGTTCACCCTGACGGTCAAAACCCTGACTCAGGCGGGTAGGCGGTAACCCGCCGGTCACCCGATGAGTCAACCGTGCAGGTCGTGGTCCGATGTGCGGTCCGCCGTGGAGTTGCGTCGTGTGAAACTGCCGTGGATTGCCCCGGGTTCTTCGGAGTCGTTGCTGTCGGTGCAGGCCGGTTGGGCAGGGCATTGCTCGGCCTTCGGCTTGCGGGCAGTCACCGGGGCCTCATGGCGGATGCTGGCGGCCTTCGGCTGCGTGCTTGCCGCCGGCTGGCTGGCGAGCTCGGTGCCGCACCTCCTCGATGGCCCCGCCAAAGACCATGTGCCAGCCCTGCACGCCGCCTCGATCACCGGCACGCTGGCGGAGGCACCGCGGATAACGCCGGAATGGGTTGCGCTGCCGCGCCCCGTGGCCAGCTTTGCTCTTGGTCTGGCCGACATCGAAGGCCAGCCGGTTCGCTTGCAGGCGCGCCGCGACACAGCCTCGACCGCACGCGAGGACCAGATGATCGCCGGCGGCTTTGCCGGGCAGGGCCCTCACCTCGTGCTGGTTCTGCGACGCAGCCATGCCGCGCAACCGGGCAGCCTGTTCGTTGCGCTGACCCGCCAGGCCGCCGAGAACGGCCTTGCCATCGAACGCACGGCCCGGCCCGTGCCGCTGTCCAGCAAGTTCGGGGCGCTCGAGTCCGCTGACATCGTTCTCGGAGATGGCGACAAGGCCAGAAGTTGCCTCGCCTTCCGGCATCTGGCGGAAGAAGCTGGTTTTGCCTTTCAGGGCTGGCTCTGCGGCGGTGCTGGCCGCACGGTGGATCGCCAGCAGATCACCTGCCTGATCGACCGTGTCCATCTGGTGTCGGCCGGCGATGACAGGCCGCTGCGCGCCCACTTCAGCAAGGCCGAACTGCAACGTCAGCCAGCCTGCATCAGCTCGAAGCTTCAGGCCACCGGGCGCAAGACCAACTGGCTCGATGCCGATCAGCCGGCCCCCGCGCTTCGCCGCAACACGCCGGAGCGCCTGGCTGCCCATCGTCCCGCACGCTGATATGTGTCTGGGCGCAGTTTCCGCTTGAGCAGTCGGGCCGCTTTCCGTTAACCAAGGGATGCTAGCGTCGCTGAATGGGTCAGCGTCAGGAGTGTTTCATGCGCCACCTCAGCCTCATTGCCGCCAGCCTCGTCGCTGCCGCCGCCGTTTCGACCCTTGGCGTCTCCACTGCCGAGGCCAGCAACCATCGCAAGCCGCTGCGCGTCGTGGTCGAGAAGCGCTCCTTCCTCGATGCGGGCAAGGTCGTGCCGGTCGGCACCTACAACCGCCATCTCGTGGCCGCACACGGCAGCGGCTCCTCCCCCATCGGCAACATCGGTGGCTGGTATGGCCGCGATACGCTGCCCGGCCCGTTCAGCGGTGCCAACCCGTTCGAGAACAGCTTCTGGGGACCGCGCGGCCGCTGACGCAAGGCTGCACCCGGAGCCTCGGCCCGCCAACGGCAGGCCAACGGCAGGTCTAGTCGGTCCTGGAGCGTCCCGCGTGCACAGCCTGTGCGCTCATGGATGCAAAAAGCCCGCTTCGCGCGGGCTTTTTCAGATCAGCGCATTGCAGCCCTTGAAAGAGCGCAGCCGGCTTACCGCACCAGGATATTCCGGAACTGCCAGGCATCGGTGTAGTCGACGTCTTCGGCGAACAGCTTTTCGCGGTCCTTGAGCGGCGTCCAGTCGGTGTAGTAGCCCTTGACGGGTCCGAGATAGGGAGACTGGACTTCAAGGCAGCGCTTGTAGTCCATCTCGTCCGCCTCGACGATGCCGGCGCGCGGGTTTTCCAGCGCCCAGACCATGCCGGCCAGCACCGCCGAGGTCACCTGAAGCCCGGTGGCATTCTGGTAAGGCGCAAGCTGGCGGGTCTCCTCGACCGAAAGCTGCGAGCCATACCAGTAGGCATTCTTGCCGTGCCCATAGAGCAGCACGCCAAGCTCGTCGATGCCGTCGGCAATCTCCGCCTCGCCAAGGATGTGATGCTCCTGCTGCATCGTGCCGCCGTTCCCGAACATCTCGTGCAGTGACAGCACCGCGTCATTGGCCGGGTGGTAGGCATAGTGGCAGGTCGGCCGATACACCGCCTTGCCGCCTTCCTTGACCGTGAAATAGTCGGCGATCGAGATCGACTCGTTGTGCGTCACGAGGAAGCCGTATTGCGCCCCCGGCGTCGGGCACCATGAGCGCACGCGGGTGTTGGCCCCCGGCTGTTCAAGGTAAATCGCCGCCTTGCAGCCCTTGGTGTGCTTCTTGCCGTTCTTCGGCATCCAGGTCTCATGCGTGCCCCAGCCAAGTTCGGCAGGTTGCAAGCCCTCGGACAGGAAGCCCTCGACCGACCAGGTGTTGACGAACACGTCCATCGGCTTGGGCTGCTTTGCCCGCTGGGTGTCACGCTCGGCGATGTGGATGCCCTTGACGCCGACCTTGCGCATCAGCGCGCCCCATTCGGCACGGCTGGTGGGCTCGCTGAACGGGACCTTGAGGTCGGTGGCGAGGTTGACCAGCGCCTGCTTGACGAACCACGAGACCATGCCCGGATTGGCCCCGCAGCAGGACACGGCGGTGGAGCCGCCCTGCTTCTTGCGCTTGGCCGCCAGAACCGTCTCGCGCAGGGCGTAGTTGGTGCGGGCCGCATTGCCACCGGCATTGTCGAAGTAAAAGCCCGGCCATGGCTCAACCACCGTGTCGATGTAGAGCACGCCCAGTTCGCGGCAGTATTGCATGAGTTCGAGCGAGGACGTGTCGACCGAGAGGTTGACGCAGAAGCCCTGGCCCTTGCCGTTCTTCAGCAGCGGCTTCAGCAGATCGCGGTAGTTCTCGCGGGTCACGGCCACCTGCAGATAGCGGATACCGCGCTCGTCAAGCAGCGCGCGGTCGGCATCGTCCGGGTCGATCACCACGAAGCGCTTCTTGTCGAACTTGAAGTGCCGTTCGATCAGCGGCAGCGTGCCACGGCCGATCGAGCCGAAGCCGATCATCACGATGGGGCCGGAGATGGTGGCGTGAACGGGCCAGCTGGTCATGGATGTCTCCTCTGGGCGCGGATGCGCCTTGTGGGCAGGATCGGCAGGGATGCCGCCGGATATAGCCCGCGCTTCAAGATGGCAAGCGCCGCACGCCGTCAACGCGGCTGGCAGGCAGGCGCTCTGCTGCCATGTCGTCCTGGCGCAGCGCCTCGTTGGGCCGTGGCCGCTTCTGGATGACCGACAGCGCGATCAGGCTGACCACGGCAAGCCACAGGACAACCCGCATGACGGGACGCATGACAAGGGTCTCCATTCTTCAGGCTGCCAGGCGCTGTTCGGCAGCGACGCTGCGTCGGGACCGCTCCATCTCGCCTGTCGCCACCACCATGCCGCCAGCGTTGGCAAGCGCGCCGGGGATGATCTCGAAGGCGAGGAAGCGGGCGCGGTCCACAGGCCCTGGCAGGTCGAGCCCGGCAGGTGCAGGCTCGAAGCCAAAACGGGCATAGTAGGGCGCATCCCCAACCAGCAGTACAAAGCGGTGGCCCGTGCGCGCCGCGCGCCACAGCGCCTCGCGCATCAGCTTGCTGCCGATGCCGAGCCCGCGCCGGCCTTCATCCACGGCGAGCGGGCCGAGCAGGAGCCCGGCGCCAGCGCGCCCCGCTGCCACGTTCCACAGCCGGACGGTGCCGACCAGCGTTCCCTCATGGCTTGCGCTGAGGGCGAGTCCGCGCGCAGGCCGGCGCCCTTCGCGCAGCCGCTCGGATGTCTTCTCGAAGCGGGCCTCGCCGAACGAGGCATCAAGAAGCGCCTCGCGGGCAGAGACATCGGCAGCAACTTCGTCGCGAACCTTGACCATGACAGACCTCCCTTGCCGGCAAACCTGTCACCGACAGGCAGACCGACCCCGCGCCGTGTTGAGCGCGGACCAGAACCACAGGATGGATGAAAGGCGGCAGGGCTTGAACAGCCCTGCCCTGGACCTTGATCAGGTCAGATCGTGTACTGCTTCAAGGGCGGGAAGCCATTGAACGCCACGGCCGAATAGGTCGTGGTGTAGGCACCCGTGCCTTCGATCAGCACCTTGTCGCCGATCTCAAGCGAGAACGGCAGCATGTACGGCACCTTCTCGTACATCACGTCGGCCGAGTCGCAGGTCGGGCCGGCCAGCACGCACGGGCCCATCTCCGCGCCGTCATGACGGGTGCGGATCGGGTAGCGGATCGACTCGTCCATCGTCTCGGCGAGACCGCCGAACTTGCCGATGTCGAGATAGACCCAGCGGGCCGTGTCCTCGTCGCTCTTCTTCGAGATGAGCACGACCTCGGCCTCGATGATGCCGGCATTGCCGACCATGCCGCGGCCTGGCTCGATGATGGTCTCGGGCAACTGGTTGCCGAAGTGCTTGGAGAGCGCCCGGAAAATGGCATCGCCATAGCGCGGCACACCCGGAACGTTCTTCAGGTACTTGGTCGGGAACCCGCCGCCGAGGTTGACCATCGACAGGTTGATGCCGCGCGTGGCGCACTCACGGAAGATTGCCGAGGCTGATGCCAGTGCGCTGTCCCACGAGTTGACGTTGCCCTGCTGCGAGCCGACATGGAACGACACACCATAGGCTTCGAGACCGCGCCGGTGGGCATGCTCGAGCACATCGGTCGCCATCTCCGGCACGCAACCGAACTTGCGCGACAGCGGCCATTCGGCACCGGCACCATCGCACAGGATGCGGCAGAACACCTTCACGCCCTTCGCCCCGGTCAGGAGCTTGGCGCGCTCGATCTTCTCCACCTCGGCCTGGCAATCGACGGCGAACAGGCGAACGCCCAGTTCGAGGGCGCGCGCAATGTCGCGCTCCTTCTTGATGGTGTTGCCGAAGGAGATGCGGTCAGCCGTGGCACCGGCAGCAAGGCCCATCTCGATTTCCGCCACCGAGGCGCAATCGAAGCAGGAGCCGAGCTTGGCCAGAAGATGCAGCAGTTCAGGCGCAGGGTTTGCCTTGACGGCATAGAACACGCGGGTGTCCGGAAGGGCGCGGGCGAAGGCAAAGTAGTTTTCGCGCACGACCTCGAGGTCGACCACCACGCAGGGGCCGTCATCGCGACGATTGCGCAGGAATTCGCGGATGCGATCAGTCATGGCAGACTCCTCACCCGGCGTGTGCCCACGCCGATGCTAAAAGAAAAGCTGACGGACGACGAAGCGATCCGCGGCATTGTGGAGACGCCAGCGGACCGGCGCGTTGCCGGTCAAGGGATTGCCATTGTTTGAAGGATAACCCTCCGCACGCCGGGCAAGATGGACAAGCCTCTTCGGTTTCCCGCACTGATCCCTTTGGAGGGGTTCAGCAAAAGACCAAAAAAGCCCGATCCGTCGTTGCTTTAAGCTGCGTCCCCCATGGAGGATGGGGTTCGCCGGTTTCGCCTCCGGCTGCTGGTTTGTGTCGAGGTTCAGTTCTCTCTCCGAATGCTCGGATGTTGAACCGGGAGTTGCGCCTCGAAGGGATATCCATCCCCCTCAACCTCACTCCGGACCTCAGGCGGCTGTGCCGAATTTCTCCGGCATGCCCACCAACCAGCACGCGGCCACAGGCACGTGCGAAATTGGGCAGGGGTCTTATACGGAAATCACCCACCCCCTACAAGTGTTTTTTGGGACCATTTTCAGTGCTGTCCTCACCACGGCACCGAAACCCTGCACATCGCCCTAGACCGAACGCAATCCTCTGACTAAGTGCTGGAGGGAAAACGGAGAAGTCAGCCGGCGGCGGCAGCGTCCCGCAACCGGTTCTGGCATCACATTCGGGTTGAATCTGGCCATGGGCATGATCGATCGACGCGCACTTCTTTCCGGCCTCGCACTGGCGCTGGCCTCGTCCGCGGCGCCCGGCGCGCTGATGGCCCAGCAGGCACCCCCGCCGCCGCCGGCCTCGCCGCAACCAGCGCCGCGATTCGGCTTCGAGGACGTGGTGCGCCGGGCCCGTGACCTGTCGGCACTGGCCTATGAGGCGCAGCCGATCCAGTTGCCCGAACAGTTGCAGCGGCTAGAGTTCGACCAATGGCGCGAGATCCGCTTCCGCAGCGAGCGGGCCTTTTTCGGCAACACGGCGTCACCTTACCGCATGCACCTGTTCCACCTCGGCTTCCTGTTCATCAAGCCGGTGACGATCAACACAGTGCGCGATGGCCTGGCAACGCCGATCCCCTATGCTGCCAATCTGTTCGAATATGGCCGGACGCGCTTTGCCACACCGCTGCCGGTCAATTCGGGCTTTGCGGGTTTCCGTCTGCACTTCCCGTTGAACGATCCGCGCGTCCATGACGAACTGGTGTCCTTCATCGGTGCCAGCTATTTCAGACTGCTGGGCCGCAACCAGCACTATGGGCTGTCGGCGCGCGGCCTCAGCATCGGCGCGGGCGTCAAGGACGGCGAGGAGTTCCCCTACTTCCGCGAGTTCTGGATCGAGACGCCCGGTGCCGATGCGGACCGCGTCGTTGTCCACGCCCTGCTTGATTCGCCCTCGATCACCGGGGCGTTCCAGTTCCGCATCTATCCGGGGCGGACCAGCGTCATGGCCGTGACGGCGCATCTGTTCCCGCGTCGCGAGATCGCCCGCCTTGGTCTGGCACCACTGACCTCGATGTTCTTCACCGGCGAGAACGACCGCCGCTTCTTTGATGACTACCGCTCGGAACTGCACGATTCGGACGGCCTGCTGATCCATTCGGGCACCGGCGAGTGGATCTGGCGGCCCCTGCGCAATCCGAAGGAGCAGGCTGTCTCGGCCTTCGTCGAGCGCAATCCGCGCGGCTTCGGCCTGATGCAGCGCGACCGGGTGTTCGAGCACTACCAGGACCTCGACCTCTCATACGAGATGCGCCCCTCCTACTGGATCGAACCGGAAGGCGAATGGGGCGAGGGCCATGTCGAACTGATCGAACTGCCCACGACCGACGAGACCAACGACAACATCGTGGCGCTCTGGGCCCCGCGCACCCCGCTCCAGCCGGGCCGCGAGCATGTCATCCGCTACCGGCTGTCCTCACTCGGCAATGTCGATGCGCTGCATCCGGGCGGACGGGCCGTGAACACCTACCAGGCCAAGCCCAAGGCGCTGGGTTCGGGCGAAGCGGTGACGCCGGGCGCGCGGCGTTTCATCGTCGATTTTGCCGGCGGCGAACTGGCCTTCCATGTCGCCGATCCCGACAAGGTCGAGATCGTACCCTCCGTCTCGGCAGGGCGGATCAACCGCGCCTTCCTAATCCCCAACCCCAAGATCGCCGGCTTCCGCGCCTTCATCGACGTGGTGATGGAGCCTGGCCAGTCCGGCGACCTGCGCGCCTTCCTGCGCACCGGCCCCAAGGCGCTGACGGAAACGTGGACTTATCCGTGGCGCGGTGAGTGATCAGAAACGCGCAGCTTCAATCGTCATTGCGAGCGTAGCGAAGCAATGACGGACCTCGGTCAAGCCGCCAGCTTCATCAGCGCTTCGATGTCACCCAGCGCAGGCAGGCCGGCTTCATTGCCCAGGTGCTGGATCTTGTGAGCGGAGCCAGCGCGGGCGAAGCGGAAATGCGCATCCCAGCCGGCCTCGGGCCGTGACAGGTACGAATACATGTAGGCCCCGTGGAAGACATCGCCGGCGCCATTGGTATCGATCACCTTGGCGGACGGCACAGGCAAGGCCTCGTGATGGCGCCGCTCGCCCTTTTCGTCATACCAGACGATGCCCTTGTCCCCCATGGTGACGCCGCCGATGCGGCAGCCCTTGGCCTTGAGGTGGTCGAGCATGCCGCCGGCATCGAGGCTCATCTGCTCGCACATGCGCTCCGAGACCACCGCCACATCGATGAACTGGAGCAGTTCGTGCGTGTTGGAGCGCACACCACCGCCGTCCAGCGAGGTCAGCACGCCGGCATCGCGGCAGGCCTTGGCATAGTGCAGCGCCGCGTCCGACTGGTGGCCGTCAAGATGCAGGGCGCGGCAGCCACCGAGATTGAGGATCGGGAAAGGGTGCAGGTAGTGGTCGTCGCGGCAGCGCAGGATGGCGCGCTTGCCGTCATGCGGCATGATGAAGGACAGCGAACTTTCCTTGACCTTGCGGCCATGCACCGGAATGCCGTAGCGCGCCGCCATGTCGAGGAACATGCGGCCCAGCCAGTCATCGGCCAGCGAGGACAGCAGGTCGGGCTTGACGCCGAGCTTGGCGCAGCAGAACGCGGCAGTGACCGCATTGCCGCCGAACGACACGGCATAGTCGCGGGCGACGGCCTTGTCGTCACCGGTGGGGATCGAATCGGCCAGAAAGACGATGTCGATATAGGTCTGGCCGATGAAAAGCGCTTCCATGTCCGCTCAACCCCCGGTTCTGGCTGTCTTGAGACGCCGCTCCTTGCGGGCGGCGATGACCTCGATCTCGACCACGAACTCTGGTCGCGTGAACCCTGTCACGATCATCAGGGTCGAGGCGGGGGGAGGCGTGCCGGCATACCGGTCACGCGCGGCCATGTAGCCGGCCATGTGGGCGCGGTCGGTGACATAGGCATTGATCCTGACGATGTCCGCCAGCGTCATGCCGGCATCCTCCAAGATCAGGCGGATGTTGCCGAAGCACAGATCGGCCTGCGCCTCGGCACCTTCCGGAATGCTGTCATCCTGCCGGACGCCAAGCTGGCCGGAGGCGAAAACAATGCGGCTGCCGGCCTGCACCTCGACCGCGTGCGAGTAGCGCGCGAAGGGTGGCCTCAGCGCTGCGGGCGTGCGGGCCCGGTTGGTCGCGGCGGGTGCAGTCTTGGCGACCGTCGTCTTGGGAGATGCGCTCTTCTTCATCAGGGGTCCATACGTATTCATGCAAGGCTGCCTGAGACAGAAATCATGCTGTGCTATGCTTCGGCAAGCGCTTAAGTTAAATGGATTGAAAGGGAGCCAGCCCTGTCTGCCGTTCGGGCGCGGCGGCGGCCCGTGTGACGCGCCTTTATCCGTCACCCCGAGGGCCTCCGGCATGGCTCGTTCCGCCCGGACCCGACCGCCCCACCAAGGAGATTGCCCGATGACCAAGCCGTCCCTGACCCGCCGCTCAGCTCTTGGCCTTGCAGCCGGTGGTGCATCTGCTCTCGCCCTCGGCTCCGGCGTCCGCGCGCAGGCGCGCGAAAAGGTGCGCTTCGGCACCAACTGGCTCGCCCAGGCGGAGCATGGCGGCTACTATCAGGCCGTGGCCGATGGCACCTATGCCAAGGCCGGGCTCGACGTCGAGATCGTGATGGGCGGGCCGCAGACCAATGGCCGTCTGATGCTGCTGACAGGCCGGCTCGACTATTACATGGGCGGCAACATGATCCAGCCCTTCCTGGCGGTGAAGGAGAATGTGCCCACCGTGGTCATCGCCTCGATCTTCCAGAAAGAGCCCCAGTGCCTGATCGCCCATCCCGGCCAGGGCTTCGACACCTTCCTCGACCTGAAGAAGTGCAACAACCTGATGCTGTCCAAGGAAGGGCAGGCCTCCTACTTCCAATGGATGAAGGCCGAGTTCGGCTTCCGTGACGAGCAGGTCCGCCCTTACACCTTCAATGCCGCACCCTTCCTCGCCGACAAGAAGTCGGCTATGCAGGGCTACGTCACCTCCGAGCCCTACGCGATCGAGAAGGAGGCGAAGTTCAAGCCGAATGTGTTCCTGCTCGCCGACAACGGCTTCGACACCTATTCGACCATGATCGAGACGCGCTCCGACGTGGTCACCGGCAAGGCCGACATCACCCAGCGCTTCGTCGATGCCACCATCATCGGCTGGTACAACTACATGCACGGTGACAATGCTGCGGCCAATGCCCTGATCAAGCGCGCGAACCCCGACATGACCGACGACAAGATCGCTGCCGGCATCGCCTTGATGAAGCAATACGGCATCGTCGATTCAGGGGATTCCCTGCGCCTCGGCATCGGGGCGATGAGCGATGCGCAGATGAAGAGCTTCTTCGACAAGATGGTGAAGGCCGGCGTCGTCACAAGCGACCTCGATTACCGGAAGAGCTACAGCCTCGCCTTCGTCAACAAGGGCGTCGGCCTGAACCTCAGGAAGGGCTGAACGCACAACAATCCGGCCCGGGGCCTTGACGGCCCGCGATTTGCTTCGTTCTGTAGCCGCTCATGACACACGAGGGTCGATGGTCGAAAGACTGCCGGCCCTCCCTTTTTGACCGCTTTTCCAGATTGCAGATCCCATGAACGCCGGTTTTGCCGCACTGCCCGACGCACCCGCCTTCCGCCTGCTCGATGCCAGCGTGCCACGTTGCGTCATGGATGCGCCGGCCCTGGCCGCCGACCGAGAGGGCTTTGCCCGGGTCGACCTGACCATCGCGGAGGGCCGGATCGTTTCCATACTGGCCGCTGGCACCGCAACACCGGAGGACGGCCTGCCCGGCCTCGACATGAAGCGTGGCATCGTCTTTCCACGTTTCACCGAGAGCCACACCCACCTCGACAAGGGCCACATCTGGCCCCGCAGAGCCAATCCCGATGGCACCTTCATGGGCGCGCTGACCGCCGTGACCGCCGACCGGGAGGCCAACTGGCATGCCGCCGACGTCCGCGCCCGGATGAGCTTTGGGCTGAAGTCCGCCTTCGCCCACGGCACCGGCGCGATCCGCACCCATCTCGATTCAGTCGGCTCTCAGCTCGGCATCTCATGGCCGGTCTTTGCCGAATTGCGGGCCGAGTGGGCCGGCCGCATTGCCTTGCAGGCCACACCGCTGTTCGGCATCGACCATGCCGTCAATCCCGACCACATGCGCGCCGTGCTGGCAGCGGTGAGGCAGCATGGCTCAGGGGTTCTCGGCGCCGTGACCTACATGAGCCCGAACCTGAAGGCTGGGCTGGATATCCTGTTCCGGGCCGCCATCGACCATGGCTACGATCTCGATTTCCACGTCGACGAGACCAACGACCCGGCGGCCCTCTCGCTGGAGGTCATTGCCGACACTGCCCTGGCCATGGGCTTCGAAGGCAAAATTCTGTGCGGACATTGCTGCTCGCTCGCGCTCCAGATGCCGCAGGCCGAAGCCCGCCTCATCGACAAGGTGGCACGCGCCGGCCTTGCCGTGGTGTCTCTGCCGATGTGCAACATGTATCTACAGGATCGACAGTCGGACCGGACACCGCGCTGGCGCGGCGTCACACTGCTACACGAACTGAAAGCCGCCGGCGTGCCGGTGATGGTCTCATCCGACAACACCCGCGATCCATTCTATGCCTATGGCGATCTCGACATGGTCGAGGTCCTGCGCGAGGCAACCCGCATCCTGCAACTCGACCACGGCGCGACGGACTGGACCAGCGCCGTCACCACCACGCCCGCAGGCGTCACGCGCCTCGATGCCCTGCACGCATCGTCACTCAGGGCCGGTGCTGCCGCCGACATGGTGCTGACCCGCGCCAGATCAATGACAGAGCTCCTGTCCCGGCCCCAGGGCGACCGCACCGTGCTGGTGGCCGGCCGTACGATCGACACCACCTTGCCGGACTATGCCGAGCTCGACACCATTCTGACCGCCTGAGGACCAGCCATGACCGCCCGCCACGACATCACCACCCTGAAGAGCCGGCTCGGCTCGATTCGCACCGAGGACAATCCGGCGCTGGTGAAGCAGAAGAGCCGCGATTTCTACTGGTATTCACCCACCCTGAAGCGCCAGCTTGACCATGTCACCGGCGACATCATCGTCTCGCCAACCAGCCAGGATGAGGTCATCCAGGTGCTGCGCACCGCCTTCGAACTGGGCATTCCGGTGACACCGCGCGGAACCGGCACCGGCAATTACGGGCAGGCCATGCCGCTTTCGGGCGGAATCGTGCTCGATCTGTCAGGATTCAGCAAAGTGCTCGACATCCGGCCCGGCAGCTATGTGGCCGAACCCGGCGCCCTCATTTCGAAGATCGACGAGGAAACGCGCCACCATTCCCGGCAGGAAGCCAGGCTGCATCCCTCGACCTATCACACGGCCTCGGTGGGCGGTTTCATCGCTGGCGGCTCGGGCGGTGTCGGCTCGATCAAGTGGGGCGGCCTGCGCGACTATGGCAACATCATCCGGCTCAAGGTCGTGACCATGGAAGCCAGCCCGCGCGTGCTGGAACTCAGCGGCGATGACCTGCACAAGGTTGCCCACGCCTACGGCACCAACGGCATCATCACCGAGGTCGAGATGCCGCTCGGGCCGGCCTATTCTTGGGTCGACATGCTGTTCGGCTTCGATGACTTCCGCACGGCTGCGGCCTTCGCCGAAGCCCTCGGCCGGCAGGATGGCATCGCGCTCAAGGAGCTTGGTGTCATCGCCGCGCCCTGCCCGCATGACTACTTCCTCAGGCATCGCAAGTTCATTCCGCGCGACAAGCATGTCGTGGTCGCGATGGTCGCCGACATCGCGGTGGCCTCGACCATCGCCTTCATGAACCGCTTCAAGGGCGCGGACCTGCTGATGCGGTCTGACACGCTCTCGGCCGACGACGCCAAGGGCCTGCCACCGGCTTTTGAGCTAACCTGGAACCACACCACCTTGCGGGCGCTGCGCGTCGAGCCGGCGATCACCTACCTGCAGGTGCTCTACCCCTACCCAAACGCGGTCGACCTTGCGACCCGCATCCACGAGCGCTTCGGCAACGAGGTTGCGGGCCACCTCGAATTCGTGCGCTTCGATGGCAAGGTCACGGCGTTCGGCCTGCCCTTGGTACGCTTCACCACCGAGCAGCGGCTGGAGGAGATCATGGCGATCCACGAGGCCATGGGCGCACCGATCTTCAACCCCCATCGCTACACGCTGGAAGAAGGCGGCATGAAGCAGACCGACGAGGTCCAGCTTGCCTTCAAGAAGGAAGCTGACCCCAAGGGCCTGCTCAACCCCGGCAAGATGGTGGCCTGGGAAGACCCGTCCTATGACTTCAAGGCGGGCAGGAACTTCCTGTTCAAGTCGCTGGCAGAAGCCGGGGTCAACGGCTGATGCGGGTTCTGGTCCTCCACGCCCATCCCAACCCGGAAAGCTACAACGCGGCCCTGTTCCGGCTGGTGGTGGGCGGGTTGCGGGCCGGCGGTCACGAGGTCGATGCCTGCGACCTGCACGCGGAGGATTTCCAGCCCGTGCTGAGCCGGGCCGAGCGGGTGGGCTATCACGCCATCCCCGCAAACCGTTCGCCGGTTGAAGCCTACGTCAAGCGGCTGGAGGCCGCCGAAGCGCTGGTACTGGTCTATCCGGTCTGGAACTTCGGCTTTCCGGCCATCCTCAAGGGATTTCTCGACCGTGTCTTCCTGCCCGGTGTCAGCTTCCGCATCGTGGACGGGCTGGTGCGGCCCAATCTCCAGCACATCAGCCGGCTGGTGGTGGTCACGACCTATGGCGGGCCACGCTGGCGGGCATTCCTCGTCGGCGATCCGCCGCGCCGCTTCGCCACGCGCGTGCTGCGCGCCCTGATCAAGCCTGCGGGCAAGATGCGCTACCTCGCCCACTACGACATGAACCGCTCGACGGATGCCTCCCGCTCGGCCTTCATCGGCGAGGTCAAGGCCGCCGTGGCAAGGCTGTGAGCCATGCGGGTTCTGGTCGTCTATTGCCATCCCTGCGAGGAGAGCTTCAACGCAAGCGTTCGCAATGCGGCCCTTGAGGCGCTGGCGACCGCCGGTTACGAGACACGCCTCGTCGATCTGTATGCATCAGGCTTCGAGCCGGTGCTCACTGCCGACCAGCGCCGGCGCTACCACACGCCCGGTGACAACGAGCGCGGCATCGAGGAGCATCTGGCCCATCTGCGCTGGTGCGAGGCGCTGATCTTTGTCTACCCGACCTGGTGGTATGGCCCGCCGGCCATGCTCAAAGGCTGGCTCGACCGGGTCTGGATTCCCCACGCCACCTTCGGCATGCCCGAGCGCAACAAGCCAATCACGCGCGTCCTCACCAACATCCGCACCATCGGGGCGATCTCCACGCTGGGCAGCCCGCGCTGGTGGTGGTGGATCATGGGCGCGCCGGGACGCCGCACCTTGCTGACAGGCCTGTCGGTGCTCTGCGCGCCCCGTTGCCGGACCTTCTGGCTCGGCCTGCACCAGATGGATCAGTCCAGCGACGGCGAACGTGCGGCCTATCTGCAAAAGGTGCGCGGGAAACTGGCCTCGCTGACATGAATGTCATCAAGCCGTCATCGTTCGCCGGCTAGTTGTATGCAGAAACAATCGGCAACGATTGTCGCGCTGCACGGCGGGGGCCAGTCACATGGGCAACAAGAGCGAGAAGAGCGTAGGTCGGCTGCTGATTCTGGCATCGCGCCTGCACAGGGCGCGGATCGGCGAGAAGCTGCAGGCCCTGTCCCTGTTTCCGGGTCAGGAGCAGGTGCTGGAAATCCTGGCCAGCGAGGGCGCCATGCCCATGGGCGAGTTGGCCGGCAAGCTCAGCGTTCGGCCGCCGACCGTCTCCAAGACCATCGCGCGGCTGTCCACGCAAGGTCTGGTGCAGCGCTCGTCCGATGGTGGCGACGGCAGGCTGGTCCGGGTGCAACTCACCGTGGAAGGCGAGAGCCGTGCCGCAGCCCTGGGCTCCCTGCTCGACGAGGTCGAGGGCGAGATGCTGGACGGCCTGGATGGCAAGGACCGCAAGCGCCTGCGCAAGCTGTTGCGCAAGGCCGTGAAGTCGCTTGGCAATGCCGGAGGGCGCAGCACCGGCGGCGCTGACGAGGATACCGAGACCGACGAAGACGATACCTGACGCGTCAGCCTGCGAGCAGGCGTTGCCCTGCCGTGATGATGATGCCGGCAAGGCCCATGGCCAGCACGGTTTCGATCACGCCGCGATGCCAACGGAACAGCATCAGCCCGGCCAGCAAGGCAAGTCCGAGCGCCGGCCAGATCAGCGTCGTCAGGACGGGCGCTGGAAATGTCACTGGCCCGATCCGGCCTGTCCCGACCTCGGCAAACAGCACGCGCGGAGCGAAACTCAGGACCAGCGAGGCGATGACACCGGTCACCGCCGCGGTGATGGCGGAGAGCGCGCCGGCGATGCGCGGATTGCTGCGCACCCGCTCGACGAACGGGCTGCCGGCAAAGATCCACACGAATGACGGCGCAAACGTCACCCAGACGGCCATGGTCGCAGCCAGCAGCCCACCCACTGCCTGAGAGAATGGTGCAGGCGCACGCCAGCCAGCCAGGAAGGCGGCGAACTGGTTGACAAGGATGGTCGGCCCCGGCGTGGTTTCCGCCAGCCCCAGCCCGTCGATCATCTCGGCCGCGCTGAGCCAGCCCTTGTCGTTGACCGCCGCGTCAGCGAGATAGGCCAGCACCGCATAGGCCCCGCCGAAGGTGATCATCGCCAGCTTCGAGAAGAACATCCCGACCTCGACCAGCAGGTGCCCGCTGCCCAGCAGAAGCGCCGCAACGGCAACCGGCAGCCACCAGATCCCGACCCAGACGAGGGCGGCCCTGAGCGCCGCGCGGGTCTGGCCGGCATCCGGCTGGGGTGCGGTCGCCGAAGCTTGGCTCCGTGCCAGCCAGCCCGGCCGCACCGTGGCCAGCCCCGCGCCCAGCAAGGCGGCAGCACCGACCACGAACGGGAAATCGACCGCGAGGAAGACAAGGGCCACAAAACTCGCCACTGCGAGCCCAACCAGAAACGGTGAGCGCAGCGCGCGCTTGCCGATCTTCAACAGCGCCTCGATGACGATCGCGATCACGGCAGCCTTGATGCCGAAGAACAGGCCGGCAACCAGCGTCAGGTTCCCGCCCAGCACATAGAGCAGGCACAGCGCCATCATCACCAACGCGCCCGGGATGACGAACAGCAGCCCGGCCAGCACGCCACCGCGCACCCCGTGCAGGATAAAGCCCAGATAGGTCGCCAGTTGCTGCGCCTCGGGTCCGGGCAGCAGCGTGCAGTAGTTGAGTGCATCCAGAAAGCGGCGCTCCTCGACCCAGCGCTTCTCCTCCACAACCACCTTGTGCAGCATGGCGATCTGCGCAGCAGCGCCACCAAAGGACAGGCAGCCGATGCGCAGCCAGACCGCCGTTGCTTCAGCAAGGGTTGGCAGCGGAGCCAAAGTGCCCGATGCCGCGTCCGGCGCGGCAGGATCACCCGCCACCGTGTCAGGCGTGCCGTTCACGAGACCGCTCCCCCGGAACGGGCTTCGACGGATGGTTCTGCCGAGGGCCAGTTGTGAGTTTCGTCCGTGGCGTCGCTACACCATCGATACAAGGCATCGTAGACCAGCATGCCGGCTTCAAGTTGGCTCAGATCATGACTGAACATGCGGGACAGCCCGAGCGACACGGCCAGTAGACCGGCAGCCTCCGGCGCAAGATCGAGCCTTGCCGTATCAGCGCCGCGCACGATGGTCGCCAGCCTGTGCAAGGCATTCGAGCCAAGCCCGAACTCGGCGACCATCACGTCAAACGAGCAAAGCTCGCCGCGATGGCTCCAGAACTGGTCCTCGCCCTCGACGTCGAAGCTGGTTGCATCAAAGCGCTCGGCCACGCCACGCACCTCCGGCGGAGACACGAAAAGGAACACGGCCGAGGGATCGACAAAACGCCGGATCAGCCAAGGGCAGGCGATGCGGTCGATCTTGGGCCGCGACCGCGTGACCCACAGCGTGGAGCCATCGGCGCGCCGGTCTGGCACTTTTGCGGTCGCGACCATGGGCAGGCCTGCCCTGGCCCAGCCCATTGCGCCACCTTCCAGGTTCCGCGCTCTTGCGCCGAAATGCCTGAGCCAGCCGGCAACGCCCTCGCTGAGCTTCAGGCCTTTCTGGCAGATCACGATAACATCCTGCCCGGCATGAGCCGGGCCCCACATCGCGACATCTTCATGCGAACGCCGGATGGAGCCCGGCACAAGACGTGGATCCAACGCAAAATCGGCATGCGTGCAGACATCGATCAGCACGGGGCAATCGGAGCGACCGATCAGCCTGGACAGTTTTTCGGGGGAGAAGCTGGTGGTTGACGACATGAGTTTGCGCCCTTGGTTCGCTTGAACTGGACGCGATGCTTGGGCTGTCGCCTGATGGGGCGATCGCAAACCCCATGACCTTTAGGTAGGTGACAGGGCTCGGGCCTGTCAACGGAAACATGCGGCCGGTTTGCCAACGCAGGATGAGGCCCGGTCCATCGGACAGTCATGCGCGCAGCGCACGATCCTGCCCGCTCTCGGCGTTGGCCAAAAGCTTCGCCAGCCCGTAGTTTCACTTCCACAAGACGGAAAGCTGACCGGGTCGTGCCAGAAGACAGCAAGCAAGCCAAGCCGCCCGACCTTCAGAAGCCACCACCCGGCAGCGGCCCGTCTGACCGGCTGATCGGCATCGCCCTGATGTGCGCGGCGCTGGCCATCTTTTCGGTGCTGGACACCACTGCGAAATGGGCTTCCCAGCACATGCACCCGATGCAGGCCGTCTGGGCGCGCTATCTCGTCAGCGTGCTGCTGGTGACGGTGCTGCTCAATCCGGTCAGCCGCCCCGGCGTGATGACCACCCGGGCGCCGGGCCTGCAAGCCGTGCGTTCGCTGATGTTGCTGTTATCCACCATGCTGAACTTCTTTGCCCTCCAGTTCCTGCAGCTGGCGGAAGCGATCACCATCGTCTTCGCCACCCCGCTGCTGATCGCCCTGCTCTCCGGCCCGCTGCTCGGCGAATGGCCGGGGCCGCGCCGCATGATCGCCATCGGGGTCGGCTTTCTCGGCGTGCTGGTCGTCATGCGCCCCGGAGCCGAGGGCCTGCATCCGGCCGCCTTCCTGTCGATGGCCGGCGTCGTCTGCTACGCGCTTTACAACCTGACCACCCGGAAACTCGCCGGTGTCGACAGCAGCGAAACCACCATGGTCTACTCGGGCGTGGCCGGTGTGTTGCTGATCACGCCGCTCATGCCCTGGTTCTGGACGACGCCGACCTCGCCCGGGATATGGGCTGCAATGGCGCTGATGGGGGCCTGCGGCGCCTTCGGCCATTGGCTGGTCATCGGGGCGCACCGCCGCGCTCCAGCCAGCGTCCTAGCCCCGTTCATCTACACCCAGCTGATCTGGATGCTGATCCTCGGATGGCTGGTGTTCGGGCAATGGCCCGACAACTGGACACTGGCGGGCGGGTCCATCGTCGTCGCATCTGGGCTTTATCTGCTCTACCGCGAGCGGGTGCGCGGGGCTGACGTCAATCGTGTTGCGTGAAGCGGCCACCTCTGGCCGCGACGAGGCAGGCAAGCTTGTGACGAATTTCGCCCGGATTGGCTCATAAAGTGAGCGATTCTGATTTTTCCGTCGAAGAAAACCCACGAAACGAGGACTTTTCAGGCCCTTCTGAAATTAGCTCTTGATTTTGCTGCGTCGCACTATAAATTGTGCATTGCAAGATAGCTCTCCGGAGCTGTCCTGCTTGCCCTCCTTGGGCGTTTCCTCCCTAGACTTGGGCCGCACCGTCAAACGTGCGGCCTTTTTTTGCCTGCGCCTTGCAGCAGCAATGCCGTGCCTCACTCGGCGGCGGCGGGGAAGCGCAGGAATCCGCTGGTCCAGGCGCTGAACATGCCGGCCATGCTGCGGCAAAGGGCCGATCGCACCTCGCCAAGGCCGGCCAACGGCTCGATCGTCGCCTCGTTCATGTAAAGGCCGCGGTTGATCTCGATCTGGAGCGCGTGAACATGGGTCCTTGGCTGCCCATAATGCTCGGTGATGTAGCCGCCGGCATAAGGCCGGTTGCGGCTGACGCTGAACCCCTCGGCGCGCAAGGCCGCCTCGGCCGCATCGACAATGCCAACCACAGCGCTGGTGCCGAAACGGTCGCCAAGGATGATGTCCGGACGCAGGCTGGCATCGCGTTCCAGCCCGGCAGACGGCATCGAATGCAGATCGACCAGCACGCACAGGCCGAAACGGCTTCGCGTGCGCGCCACCAGGCCCCGCAGGGCGGCATGATAGGGCTTGTAGAGCGTCTCGATCCGATGCGTGGCCTCCTCAGCCGGCATCCGCCGGGCGTAGATGTCCTGCCCGTCGCCGACGATGCGCGGAATTGTGCCGAGCCCGCCCGCCACCCGCATCGAGCGCGTGTTGACGAAGGGCGGCAGCTTGCCCTCGAACATGCGCGGATCAAGCTCGTAAGGTTCGCGGTTTACATCGAGATAGGCGCGCGGGAAGCGGGCCAGCAATTGCGGCACGCCAAGGTCGGGCGCATCCTGCGACAACAGGTCGACGAACGCATCCTCGGAGCGCCGCAAGGCCTGCGCCGAGAGCCGGGCCTGTTCGATGAACCGGCGTGGATACTGGCGTCCCGCATGGGGAACGCCAACCACTGCTGGGATGACCTGAAGCAGCGGTTCGCGGATCACGAACGCCGTCTCGATCTCGTCGACGATGTCCATGATGGTGTCGCGGGTATGCGCCGGATCTTTCATCTGCCAATCGAAGCGGATGTGGCCTGGCAAAGCAAGAGGCGCGCGATCTTCACCCCATGTTTACGACGAAGGGTGCTTATGGGAGAGGAACACGATGCGGTGCCAGCGTCGCAGCCTCGCTCCTGATCGCCCGCCAATGCCGAGAACCCTGACGCCATGACCAAGATCCTGCTTGCTGAAGATGACAACGACATGCGCCGCTTCCTCGTGAAGGCGTTGCAGAACGCCGGCTACGACGTCGCTTCTTTCGACAACGGTTTGTCGGCCTACAACCGGCTACGCGAGGAGCCATTCGAGCTTCTGCTGACCGACATCGTCATGCCCGAGATGGACGGCATCGAGCTGGCCCGCCGCGCCACCGAACTCGATCCGGACATGAAGGTGATGTTCATCACCGGCTTCGCCGCCGTGGCGCTGAACCCCGATTCCAACGCCCCGAAGGATGCCAAGGTGCTGTCCAAGCCCTTCCATCTGCGCGACCTCGTCAACGAGGTCGAAAAGCTGATCAAGGCCGCCTGAGCCGCCGCCGGGGACCGCCGGAAGCGACCCCGCGACAAAGGGTTGCGCTGCCATTGGCGATTGGCTATAGCCCCTCCACCGCAGCGGCACATTCAGTGCCGCTCCCGAGTTTCGGGCGCGTAGCTCAGCGGGAGAGCACTACGTTGACATCGTAGGGGTCACAGGTTCGATCCCTGTCGCGCCCACCATTCTTCTCAATTTCTTAGCGAGTATCGGCAGTCAGCCGATACTCGCCGGGGGTCCACAGGGGGTCCAAAACCTCCCTTTCTTGGGTGCACAAAGGGCGCTATCGTGTGCCCATGATGCGCGCCGCTCGTGACCTTATGCCCGTCGTGCCTGCCTCTTGGAATGAGGCGAGACGCACCATTGACGTGGTGTGGTCAACCGGCGCGGCGGTCCGGCGTGATGACGGCAATGGTGGCTTTCTGGAAGAGCTTGATCTTGCTGGCGCTCGTCTCGGTCGCCTGAATTCGGGTGCGCCGTTTCTCAAGGTTCATCGTGCCGAAACAATCGCCGACGTGCTCGGCAGCGTGGTGAGTGGCACGGCCCGGATTGAGGGCGGGCAGGGGCTGGCGATCATAAAGCTCAGCGGGGCGGCCTCGGATGCCTCGGACGTCATCAAGATTGTTGAGGGCAGCATCCGCTTTGTTAGCGTCGGCTATCGCGTCCACTCCGCTCAGCGAGCCGGTGAGCGGCGCCCCCCCTTCGTGCGTGTCACTGATTGGGAGCCGATGGAGATTTCAGCAGTGCCTATCCCGGCTGACGCTGGCGCACATGTCCGCATGATGGAGATGGCAGCCAAGGCCCAAGACGATTGCCGCCATGGCGCGGCGGCCCTTGCCCGCGTGCGCATGTCAGCTCGCACGCGGATGTCGCTCTGGCACCGCCCTGCAGGCCCGACAGTAGCGAGGGCGGCAACCTAGGGGGCACGGCGGCTTTACCACTCCTGCCTTATGGTATGCCCGGCGATAGGCGCATGGCAGCGCGAGAATGCATCGTCGTGCGACCAACCTATTCCTTGGACGCGGGTGCTCTAGATTGGGCTCATACCCGCTCTCCGATCCTTACTCGATCTGATCCCCTTCATTCTTACGAGGCATGCCCGTGAGGCCATCACCGATGCGGAAGCACTGGCGTTCTTGAGGGCCAATACTAATCCAGAGGCCGCGTATCGGCAGGCGCGCGATCTCTCGCGCCTTGCTCGCTCGAGAGACGATCTCGACGGGGCGAGGCTCGCAATCGATGATGACCTTTACGGCCCATGCCCCCCTACAGGCGAAGGCAAGGACGAGAGCGAAAGGGTCGAGTGGCCTATTTTTCAAGCGTGTAGCCGGTATCCTCCCGACGATGAGAGTACAATCCGTAAAAATCAAAATCGATTGCGAGGCCATACCCAGCAATCTTGCTCACTAACTCGGGCTCAAAGTGCAATCCCGGATACTCCTGCCAGAAATAGCCTACCAACTGCATGGTGCCGCCAAACTGACGTGAGTACTCCCGGACAGCATCTTCGCGCCCTTCTAATTGAGCCAAGACAGAGCGAATATGGGCTTTTAACGGTTCACTTTTGTCCAAACTCGATACTAAGGACCACCGACTGAACACCCGCACATGACTGCGATTTTGCGCTCGGTCACCTTTCTTCCAACATTGGGAAGGTTCCAGGCGCATGCCTGCAGATAGCTCATGCGGATCAAAATCACCGTGGAGAGAGAAATAGGCATACTGCTCGTTCTGATCTCGCATTCCGGTTCCGATCTGCTCTTTTTCATCGCCACAGCTGGCAACGATACAGGACCTCGAAACAACTCGATCCATCGGTATGCCTTCCGTCGAACTTAAGTCGTGAAGACCTGAATTTTTCTCAAGGTGCTGACGAGGAACACCCGTTGTGCGTCCTAAAGGAAAGACATTGGTTCTCAGGTGTCCGTGATCCGTGTGCCATTGGCGGCCGCAACGAAATCGGTCAGCATCGGCACATAATCTTCACCCTTGCCGGCCGCGACCGCTGCAGCAAAGCTGTTCTTCACAGCGCTGCCCAGCGGGTTGACCACGCGGCCGTCATCGGCAAGCGCTGCAAGATAGCGCATGTCCTTGGCGGCGTTGCTGAGCGTGAACTGGTGCGCGTTACGGTCCCCCTCCAGCACATAACGGAAAAATGTCTGGTAAAAACCGCAGTCCATGCGGCTGCCCCGCAGGACACTGTCGAAAATCTGCGGAGTGATGCCAACCTTCTGGCCGAGTGCCAGCGCCTCGGCATAGATCGCGCCATAACCCATGGCGATGAAGTTGTTGATCAGCTTCATCTTGTGGCCCATGCCGACTTCGCCGATGTGCCGGACTGTTTTGGCCCAGGTCAGGCAGATCGGCTCGAGAGTGGCAAAAGTGGCTGCGTCGCATCCGATCATGGCCGAAAGCTGGCCGGCCTGCGCGCCCTCGGGCGTGCCACCAAGCGGCGCATCGCAAAAGCGGACGCCAACTTCAGCCAATTCGGCTGCCAGCGCGATGGTCGAGACAGGGTTCGCCGTCGAACAGTCTGCGATGATGAGGCCAGAAGTGCCGCCCGCCTTCAGCCCGTCCGGACCGCGCACGAGTTTCTCGACCACGGTTGAATCGGTGACGCACAGAAAAACGACATCTGACGCCAGTGCCACCTCACGCGCAGTTTTAACCTCGATCGCACCGCGAGCAACAAGATCATCCACCGGCACGCGGTTGCGGTTGCCAAGGATTGTCAGGGCGTGGCCCTTTTCGACAATATTCTTGGCCATGCCATGCCCCATCAAGCCGACGCCGATAAAGCCAATGCGAGGTTTGGTCATGACATTCTCCCCAAGATGATGTGACCAGTGCGTCGCTTGCACGCGCATTGGCGCATTTTTCAGATTCCGTTGAGCGCCCGGTAGGCCCTGATCACCTGACTGTCATCGGCTTTCCCATGCCCGGCGCCTGAAGCCGCCAGAAACATCTGGTGCGCGGCAGCGGCAATAGGCAACGCGGTGCGTGCGGCGCGGCCAGCATCCGCGACAATGCCGAGATCCTTGACGAAGATGTCGATCGCACTTGTAACGTCAGGCTCGGCTTCCAGCATCCGCGGACCACGATTGGAGAGCATCCAGCTCCCGGCAGCGCTCTGTGTCAGGATATCCAGCATCAGCGCGGTATCGACACCGGCCTTTTCCGCCAGCGTGAAGGCCTCCGCCGCCACTGCAATATGAACGCCGCAGAGCAGTTGATTGACCGTTTTCACGGTAGCGCCCTGCCCGGCCTCCTCGCCAACATGGAACAGCCTTGAGCCCATCGTGGCCAGAATGGGCCGCGCCCGTTCGTACACCGGCAAGGGTGCCGCCGCCATGATGGTCAAGGTACCAGCCTCGGCACCTACAACGCCGCCGGAGACCGGGGCATCGATGAAATGCCGCCCGGTGGCTACGACACGGGCTGCCATCGCCTGGACCCGCGACGGCGCGCAGGTTGCCATCAGGATCACGCTGGCATCAGCCTTGAGCGCAGCCAGTGCATCGTCGCCAAACAGAATCGCTTCGGCCTGCTCGGCATTGACCACCATCAGCACAAGGCAATCGGCCTTGTCGGCCGCCTCGCGCGACGATGCAGCGCTGTGTCCGCCAAGAGCCTCAAGCTCTGCAAGGGCCTGCGGGTTCAAGTCAAAACCTGTGACACGATATTGCTGCGACACCAGGCGTTTCGCCATCGGGCGGCCCATTGCGCCCAGCCCGATGAAACCGATTCTGGTGTCTGTCATGTTATGCCCCAAACCAGCGTGAGACCTAGCTCTAGGCTGCAAGCCGCTTGCCGCTGTTCTCGTCGAACAGATGGGTGAGCTTGGCATCCGGGGTGATGCGGATCATCTCGCCTGGTTTGACCTGGATGCGCTCGCGGAAGACACAGGTGATGTTGTGGCCGGCGATGTCGGCTACCGCCTGGGTGTCGGAGCCCATCGGCTCGACCACATGCACGCGCGCTTCGATACCCGCCCCATCCAGGCGGATGGCCTTGGGGCGCAATCCGTACACTGCAGGCATACCGGACGAGCCGGCTGGTGCTCCTGCGATTGGCAGGGTGAACCCGCCCGCAGGCTGAAAACCGGCGCCATTGATCGTACCCTTGACGAAATTCATCGCAGGCGAGCCAATGAACCCTGCAACACAGCGCACTGTCGTCATTCGTGGTTTGCCTGCCTAAATTCTCTGTCATCTGTTGGCATCTGTTTCGTTGCGAGATTATTCAGTTCAGTTTAGCTGCCAGTTCCACGCGCAACCATGCCACAAATTCCTCTACTAACCTACGCTGGTGTTTGGCGCGCGGATAGACGATGTGGTGCCCGACGTAGGTCACGTCGACGCTGCGACCGTTCAAGGGCGAAACCAGAACTCCGCTCGAGTGACTGATCGGGGGGCGCGAAGCGGACATGCTGTTTTACAGCTACAAATGCCGGCGGCTCTATTACCCTGATGTCATATCCTATTTGCAAGGTTAACGCCTGATGGGCTGGCGCGGGCAAGACGGCACCGGACGATGCCGGGATAAATCAGGAGACCGCCGATCCGCTGCCACCATGCCCGTGTTGTGGCGGCGCTATGGTGATCATCGAGACCTTCGCCCGGGGCTGCAGGCCGCGCGCGCCGCCTGCAGCGCGACAGCCAAACCGGGAGACCATCCATGACCCGGCATGACCTGCTTGTTCATACGGCCGCGCCACATCGTCGGCCGATGGGATGGTTCGCGCCCAGCGCCGCAGCGATTGCCGTTATGCCCGCCGATCTCGCCAATACCGCCGCTGCCGACTGATCAACAGTTGCTTGCCACCAGATGCGCAACAGCTTTCCGCTCAGCTGCGGGCGTCACCATTTCTTTCCCAGCAAATCCTTCAGCGCTACATTGTCGAGCATGGCGTCAGCCAGCATGCGCTTGAGCTTGCCGTTCTCGTCCTCCATCGCCCGAAGTTTCTTGGCCTCGGACACATCCATGCCGCCGAACTTGGCTTTCCATTTGTAGATGCTGGCATCACTGACACCGTGCTTGCGGCAAAGGTCAGCGACCGAGACGCCTGCCTCGTGCTCCTTCAGGATGCCGATGATCTGTTCTTCCGTAAAACGACTGCGCTTCATGTTCTGGTCCTCACGTTGGGCCAGAACGGACTTCAAACCGGATTAGGGCGCGGGGGCAACGTCACCTCAAGACTCAAATTGGTTGACGCCTCATAGCAGTAGAGAGCCTCCCGGGCATGAGCGATCCCCGCATATTCCGCTACTTCAAGACGTCGCCCGAGATCATTCGCCTGGCGGTGATGATCCACCTCCGCTACCCGCTGTCGTTGCGTGTCCCCACGTTGCCTGCGAAGGTCTGGCTTCAATTCGATTGGTCCTGCCCATCGTGCCTTCCGCCTTAAACAGTGCGCGCGAACTCCTCGCAATCCCCGACTTTCGCCGCACCTGGGCGATCGGCTCCCTGACGGCTGTCTCGCGCTGGCTAGAAATCGTTGGCGCCGCCATCTTCGCTTACGAGGTGACGCAATCTCCGCAATTGGTAGCGATGATCGCCGTGATGCGTATGATGCCCTATGTGGCGCTCGGGTTGCTGTTCGGTGGGCTCGCCGACAACTTCGAGCGTAGAGCTATGTTACTCCTTGCCCTCGCGTCGATGTTGATGACGTGCCTTGCTATGGCCGCACTGACAGGCCTCGGGATTGCGGGATACGGCGCGATACTTGCTGCCACGTTCGTGTCAGGCGTCTTCTGGACGATCGACATGCCAGTGCGACGCCGGCTCATGGTCGATGCGATTGGCGCCGAACGCATGTCCGCCGGCCTTGGTATAGATAATGCTTCGATGCATGCTGCGCGGATGATCGGGCCTGTGGCGGCCGGCCTCATCTATGAGGTCGCCGGGATCACCGGCATCTTCCTCTGTGTCGCTGCACTCTACACGGCTTGTATCATGCTGGCAGCCGGTCTCTCAACGACCGCTAACCCCGGATCGAGAAGCCGATTGAACTTATCATCGCTCTTGCCGCCGCGCGAATTCTTTCGCGACCGACGTTTTCAGATCGTGATGGCGGTGACGATCGTCTACAATCTGTGGTGCTTCCCGTTCACCAACATGATCCCTTTCATCGCCCAGAACGATTTTGCGCTCGCGCCCCGCTGGGTCGGTATTGTTACAGCCATCGACGGCGTCGGCGGCATCCTGGGCGCGCTGCTCGTTGCGGTCGCGGTCAAGGAAAGGACGCTATTCTACTTTTACTTTGCTGGCACTCTGGGGGTCGTGCTGCTTTACGGCATGCTTTCGCTGCACCTCACCGTCACAGCGGCGATACCGGCTTTACTTCTCATAGGCGCCGCCTCCGCCTGCTTCTCGGCGACGCAATACGCGCTTGTCTACACTCTCGCGCCGCCGGAGTTACGTGGGCGCGCGACGGGTGTCCTGCAGTTTTTCATCGGATCATCGATGGTTGGGCATTGGATGACCGGCCTCTTGTTCCAGCAACTTGGCTCGGCTGTTGCCATGCAGGTGATGGCAGTTCAAGCGATCTTTTGTCTGGGTCTCCTTGGGACGCTTTGGTTTCGGCTGGCGCATGGCGGTCGGTGATACGGAAATCGACGCTGAATGAGGCTAGCGTTGCTTTTGTTCGGACCACTGATACGTCAGATGAGCGAGCAGTGCGGCAATGACCAGCGAACCACCGACGAGGGTGTGGCCGCCCGGGACCTCACCGTGTACGAGCCAGACCCACAGCGGTCCGAGCACCGGTTCGATCGAACCCACCAGCGCGCCAAGGGCTGCCGGGATCAGCCGCGCGCCTGTAACGAACAGCGACAGCCCTAGACCCAGGTTGAGCGCGCCGAACGCGAACAGCAGCGCGAGATCGCTTGGCGCCACCAAACGTGGCGATGACAGCAGGACCGAGACCCCGCAAGCGGCGACCATCGCGACGAACACTGCAGGCATCATGCGCACGTGCGCATGACGGCGCGTTATCACAGTCGCGATTGCAACAGCGAACGAGATTGCCAACGCGAGACCATCACCGACGATTGAAAGGCGGCCTGAGACAGACCCCGACACCATGATGACTATCCCTAACATGACGGCTGCGATAGCCACCCATGTGTTCAACGGCACACGTTCGCCAAACAGTGCCCAAGTAATAACAGCTGCAATTAGTGGCGCAGCGGCCTGGACGAGAAGGATATTGGCAACTGTCGTGTGCGCAAGCGCCACGACGAACGCGATCGACGCGATTGCGAAGCATGCTGCAACGCCGATCCCAGGTGGCCCGATGCTGACCAACAACGTTCCTGTACCTCTTAGCCCATTACGGAGCAGCATGAAGACGAGCAGGAAGACAGCCGCGAACGCCGACCGCCAGAATACGATGGTCCAGCTGTCTGTGACCTGAAGGAATCTGGCGATGACGCCACCAAAACTCCAGATAATTGCGGCGCCTGCGACAAGGGCGACACCAAGTGTCTGATCGTTTCGCAAGTTCGATGTTGGAGTGTTCATCAGCGGCTTGACGTCCATCTGGATGCAGCAACCCTTCCTTCTCGCTCATGTGGTGCGGTGATCAAACACAGCGAAATCGCGGACATCTGAGATGTCACTCGACTTCTTTTTTGGTCAGTTTCCAGGAGACAGAAAACACTTCTAAGATCGTACATGTTGCAAGGATAAAATTCTCCCTGTTCATTTTTCTATGAGTTTTTGAGGTGAGCTCATCATCTTGGTTCACTCCTACAGCGTGTACCAACTCCCTGTCCGCCAAGGTTGCTTGTGCGGACGACATTGGCTCCAGCGCCAGGAACGGGTTCGCGAACCGCGCTCCCAGATCATGGAACCTCAAAGCCTCGTTGACATTGCCGAGGCCGGCATTGGTCAGCCCCCTCTTCGCGCGCTTAGCCGCCTTGAACGGCGAAGGGGCGAGCGTGCTGGGGTCCTTGGAACGCTGGTCGGTCATCGTTGGGGAGCGAGCCATGAGTTAAATCCTTGTCGATGGAGGAACAAAGGGATACGAGCGAGTGCATTATCCAGTGTTCCGCGTTGGATCGCGGGCACAGCAGCCGCCGTTCCGGTTTGAACGCAATTTGAACGCAGAGGCCCAAAATCTACGATTTGGCAGCTGTCTCTTGCTATCTCGTGATGTTTCAAGTTGCTGAAATGATTGAGATGATGCGGAAGACCACTGGCTTGACATCGTAGGGGTCACAGGTTCGATCCCTGTCGCGCCCACCATTTCGCGAGAAACCCCGCCTGTCCCGGACATGCGGGGTTTTTTGTGCCCCTCCTTTGGCAGGCCTGTCCGGCGCCCTCAGGGCGCCTGGTCCGCCTGTGCCGCCCGGTGCGCCAGAAGATGTGCGTACACGATGGCAAAGCCGCTCATGCCGACGAACCAGGCCTGCCACATGCCATGCGACACCGCCCAGACACCAAGCACCGCGGCGACGACGGACAGTTGCATGGCTGCGGCCGGCTGCCATGATGCCCTTGCAGCCGCCGACGTGCCGGCATGGATGCACCACAGCACCAGCGCCACCCCGACAAGGCCCAGATCGACCCAGGTCTGCATGAGGAACGAATGCGGATGATTGTGCGACATATGCTGCCCGCTCTGGAAATCCCGATAGCCGATATCGCGGACAAACTCGACGCCATTGCCGATGAAGGGAGAGGCCTCGATGTAGGGCAAGATGCCGACCCAGAGCCTGAAACGCTCGACGACTGACTGATAGCTGCCAGTCCAGAACGACGTCTGTGCCAGCCATTCGACCAGAGGCCGCATCACCAGCGGCATCAGCAGCATCGCAGCCGCCGCGCCAAGGATGATCAGCCACTTCGCCCAGGTCACGCGGACCAGGCAGACAAGCTGCACGAGCAGGATCAGCACAAGCGCCAGCTGGGCTGATTCGCTCTGGCTGCGCAGGATCACCACGCCACTCGCCAGCACCACGATGAGACCAAGCGCGACCTTGGCGACATGGCCGAGCGACATGCGCCCGACGGCGAAGATCGCCAGCGGCAGCAGCAGCACCAGCATCACAGCCGCGCGGTTGTAGTGCCACTTGGTGGCAAGGCGAGGTCCGCCCAGCGAGGCCAGCGACACCGCACCGGACACGATGAGCTCCAGCACCAAGGCGAAGACGAGGCTGAGGGCCGGCATGAAGCCCCAGCGCCAACGTCCGCCTGGCGGCATGTGTGCGCACAGCACCAGCGCAAGGGCCGAACAGGCGAAGGCAAAGGCAAAGCTGCCGAGCACAGCCGGCGCCTGCACCATCGGCGATGTCAGCGCGCGGAAGCCCGCCCAAAGACCAAACGCAAGCCATGGCAGCGCTGCGGGCCATGCCGTGCGCCAACCGACCGCCCATGGGGATGACGCGGCCTCAGGCCCTGATGTGCCCATCCGTGCCACCCAGGCCAGAGCGAGCGCCAGCACCAGAGGCAGCCAGGTCAGCCCCTGCGGCGCGGTGACGGCGAACACGCAGGCCGTGATGAGCAAACCTGCGACCAGCGCGATGGCTACTCCGGACCAGTGACCGGACGCGTCTTGCCGCTGCGTGTTTGCCGTGCCGGCCATGGCCCCTGCCTGCGATACGTGCCAGACCTTCCGGACGGAAGGTGCCGCTCAACAGCCAGAACCATGAAGCCCTGACACAGGCAAGGCCCCGGCCCCGGCAATCGCGCCGTGCATGCAACATTGGGCAAAAAGTTGTGATTGGTCCTTGGCCGATGCCTCGGCAATAAGCGCAATCACCTGAACGGGCCCAGTCGCCTGCACTGCGCATGGCAGCATCACCGCCCGCCGCGCTTTGCCGGTTGGCCGCCTGTCTTGCCGGAATGCCGAGGAGAAGATCCCATGTCGCCAACCGCCACGACAGCGCGATCCGCTGCGATGACGCCGCCTGCCAGGATCGACTTCATCGACCTGAAGGCCCAGCGCCGCCACATCGGCGCGGCCATGGACGAGGCGATCCTCAAGGTCGTGCATGGCGGCGCCTATGTGCTCGGCCCGGAAGTCCGCGAGTTCGAGAACCAACTGGCAGCCTTCTGCGGGGCCAGGCACGCGATCGGCTGCGCCAACGGCACCGATGCCATCGCCCTGTGCCTGATGGTGCTGAAGCTGCGTCCCGGCGATGCCGTGATCTGCCCGAGCTTCACCTTCGCCGCCACTGCCGAGGTTGTGGCCTGGCTTGGCGCAACCCCGATTTTCGTGGACATCGACGAAGCCACCTACAACATGGACCCCAAGGGCCTGGATGCGGCCATGGTCACGGCAGGCCAGCTCGGCCTGAAGGTCAAGGCCCTGATCGCCGTCGACCTGTTCGGCCAGCCGGCGGACTATGATCCGATCAGCGCCTTCTGCGAAGCGCATGGGCTGGTCCTGATTGCCGATTCGGCGCAGGGCTTCGGCGGTCGCTACAAGGGCCGCATCGCCGGCTCGATCGGCCACTTCGCCACCACCAGCTTTTTTCCGGCTAAGCCGCTGGGCTGCTATGGCGACGGCGGGGCCGTGCTGACCGACAACGAGGAGCACGTCGAGGTGCTGCGCTCCCTCCACGTCCATGGTCGCGGCACCGACAAGTATGACAACATCCGCATCGGCGTGAACTCGCGGCTCGACACGATCCAGGCGGCGGTGCTGCTGCAGAAGCTGGCGATCTTCGACTGGGAAATCGGCCAGCGTCAGGTGGTGGCCGCGCGCTACGCCGAAGGCCTCGGCGATGTGGCGATGGTGCCCGGCGTGATGGCCGATTGCGTCTCCACCTGGGCGCAATACACGATCCGCGTGCCTGCCGCCCGGCGCGGCTCCTTCATCGAGCGGATGACGGCGCACGGCGTGCCCACGGCGGTGTATTACCCGAAGCCGCTGCACCAGCAGACCGCCTACAGGCGCTTCCCGGTGGCAGGCAACGGTCTGCCCGTCTCCGACAAGGTGGCGCACGAGGTCGTGGCGCTGCCGATGCACGCCTTTCTCGAGCCTGCCACGCAGGATTACATCATCACAGCGGCCCGCGAGGCGCTGCGCGGCTGAGCCTTGGCGTTCAGCGTTCGCGGAAGGCCTTCGAGAACTGGTCCGCCACCGGCCGCAGCAGATAGCTGAACGGGGTCCGGTCCCCGGTCTGCAAGTAGGCATCGGCCTGCATGCCGGCGCTGACCTTCAGCGGCGCGATCTGCGCCAGTTGCTCAGGCGCGATGCCGACCCGGATGGTGTAGTAGACCATGCCGGTCTGCGCCTCGCGCGTCACGTCGGGCGACATGCGCGTGACCAGCCCCCTCAGTTCAGGCGTCGTGCGCTGGTTGAAGGCATGCAGCTTGACCGTCACCTCCTGGCCTAGCCTGACCTGATCGTAGTCGCTCGTGGTCACACGCGCTTCGAGGCTCAAGTCGTTGCCGGACGGCACGATCAGCATGGCGGGCTCTGCCGGGCTGATCACCCCGCCGACCGTGTGAACCTGCATCTGGTGCACATAGCCCGCTACCGGCGCGCGCACGTCGATGCGCTTGAGCTGATCCTCGGCGGCAATGCGCCGTTCGTTGAGCTCGCCGGTGCGGCCCTGGATCTCGCGCAGCTCCTTCATCACCTCGGCGCGCAGGTCCTCGTTGAGCTGGAGGATCTGCAACTCGGTCTCGGCGATGCGGCCTTCGCTCTGGGCAATCTGTGCCGTGAACTGGCCCTTCTGCCCGTCCAGCGAGGCGGCTTCGCGCTCAAGCTGTGACAGCCGCGTGATCTGCACGAGGTTCTGGCGGAACAGCTCGCGCACGCCGGTCAACTCGCGCTTGATCAGCTCGGCTTCCCTGAGCTTGGCCGAGCGCTGCTCGATCAGGCCCTCGATCTCGGAGCGGAGCTGGCCGATGCGCCGCGAAAGCTGGGCACGGAGCCCGTCGCGGGCCGTGGCGCGGGCCGTGAACAGACGCTCCTCGGCCATCATCAGTTGCGCCACATCCGGCTCATTGAGGCGTGAGGCCAGCCGCTCAGGCATGGTCAGGCTGGCGGCCTGATCGCGCTCGGCCTCCAGCCGGGCGCTGCGTGCCGCAAACTCGTCGAGTTGCCGCACGATGATCTGGAGGTTGGCGCGCGCCACCGTCGCATCGAGCCGGATCAGGAGATCACCGGCCTCGACCCTGTCACCCTCGCGCACCCTGAGCTCGCCAACCACACCGCCGGTCTGGTGCTGCACTTTCTTGACATTGCCATCGACAACGAATTGCCCCGAAGCGATCACCGCCCCCGAAAGCGCTGCCGTCCCGCCCCAGACCCCGATCGTGCCGGCAAACAGCGCCAGCGCCGCGTATCCTGCCATCCAAGTCCGGCGGCTGACCGCCGCGTGGCTCGGCTGCCCCGGGCTCGTGCCCTTGTCGCCGGAGCCCGGCCCGTCCGCGTGGAGGATCATGACTCGCCTCCCACCTGGCGGATCTGCGGCATGCTTGCCGCTCCGCTCTCGCCGGCGTGTGAATTGACAGAGCCCGGCCCTTGCGGTCGGCGCGCTGCTGCCATGCCGCCACGGCGCATCATCTGTTGCAGGATGTCCTCGCGCGGCCCGAAGGCCTGCATCCTGCCCGCCGCCATCGCGCCGACCAGATCGACCGCCGCAAGGCCTGAAGGCCGGTGGGTGATCACCACGCAGATGCCGCCCCGGGCTTTCACGACCTGGATGGCACGGGTCAGGGCCTCGTCTCCCTCGGCATCGAGGCTGGCATTGGGCTCGTCCAGCACCACCATGAACGGATCACCATACAGCGCCCGCGCAAGGGCCAGCCGCTGGCGCTGGCCGCCGGAGAGGGCAGCCCCGCCCTCGCCGATGGCGGTGTCATAGCCTTCCGGAAAGCTGACGATCAGGTCATGTGCGCCGGCGGCCTTCGCCGCGGCCAGTACGCTCTCGCTGCTCATGGAAGCATCAAAGCGGGCAATGTTCTCGGCGATCGAACCGTCGAACAGTTCCACATCCTGCGGCAGGTAGCCGAGGAAGCCGCCAAGCTGCTCCGGCTCCCACTGCTCAAGGCGCGCGCCGTCCAGTTTCACCGCGCCGCGCAGCGCCGGCCAGACGCCGACCAGCGCCCGCGCCAGGCTCGACTTGCCGGAGCCGGACGGGCCGATCAGCCCCAGCGCCTGCCCCGCCTTCATCTCGAAGCTGACGCCCTGCACGATCACGCGCTGCGAGCCCGGCGGCGCGACCACCACATCGCAGACCTGAAGCGCCCGCGACGGCTTGGGCAGGGCCAGGTCCTTGTCGCCCGCCACCAGATGCGGCGTCACGGCCTTCAGCCGCTGGTAGCCCTGCCGGGCTGCCACAAAACCCTTCCAGTGCGCCACGGCCAATTCGATCGGGGCCAGCGCCCGGCTGGTCAGGATCGAGGCTGCAATCATCGCGCCCGGCCCCATCTCGCCCTTGATCACCAGATAGGCCCCGAGGCCCAGCACCGCCGATTGCAGGCCGAACCGGAAGATTCGCGCCAGCGCTCCGATGCCGCTCGCCGCATCGGCCAACAGCAGGTTGTCGGCCACATGCCGGCTGTGGACCCGCTGGAAGCGCGCGGCAAAGGCCCCGCCCATACCCAGCGCGCGGATGACCTCGGCATTGCGCCGCCCACCCTCGGCCAGCTGCGCCCGCTCCGCGCCGCTGCGCATCAGCGCCATGGTCGGCGCAGCGCTGCGCCGCTCGGTCCACAAGGTCAGGCACAGGATCAGCACGCCGCCGACGACAGCCAGCCAGCCAAGCCAGGGGTGCAGCACGAAGGTCGCCAGCACGAACAGCGGCATGAAGGGCATGTCGATCAGCGCGGTCGGACCCAGGCTGGACAGGAAGCCGCGCAGGGAATCGAGATCGCGCATTGGCTGCAACGCCTCTGCCGGCTTGGCACCCTTGATCGGCAAGATCACCGCAGCGCGCGCGGTCAGGGGCGACAATTCCTCGTCGACCTTGGCCCCGATCCGGCTGAGCAGCTTGAGGCGGAACGCGTCCATCATGCCTTGCAGCACGAAGGCGGCGAGCACGATCAGCGACAGCATCACCAGCGTGGCGATGGAGCGGCTGGACAGCACGCGGTCATAGACCTGGAGCATGTAGATCGAGCCGGTGAGCATCAGCAGGTTCACCGCCGTCGAGAACACGGCGACATGCAGCCAGTCGGCACGCGTCGCCTTCAGCGCGCGGCTGACAGGGTTCTCAAGGGGGCGCTGGGTTCTCATCAGGCAAACCGATCGGCAAGGGTCATCCACGGTGCCGCGCAATGCCGCTCGGAAGAGCAAGCCCCCCGCGGCCTTTGCGGCACCTGACCATGACAGGCAACTTCAAACATCATCTTAAACGCGCCTGCACGCCCTTCATTCCGAGGCACCACGATTCTCGCACCCTGGCTTACGTCCTTCGCGCCAGCGTCTTTGGCTCCCGCCCCGACCGCCGCCATGCTCAGGCGGAACGCGGCTGCCCTGGCATTCAGCTCAAGGCGCTGGCCCCGGCCCTGCGCTGGCAGGACCGGGGCCAGGTTGTTGCGAGCAGGCACTGACCCGAATGTCGGCCCGAAGGCCGACCTTGGCCCAGCAGGAAGTCGTTTGCCGAGCGCGTGGCGGTTGTGGTCACCTGGGCGAGGAGGACTGCAGCGCCAACGCCGGAACCATCGGCATCATCGTCGACGAAGGTGAGGTTGGAGCCCTGGTCATCCATGAAGATTCGCGCTGTCGTGACCGAAACGCCTCCCGGTGCCCCCGCGAAGAACGGGTGCGGGTTAAGGGCATTGGCGAGGCCAAGACCATTCAGCCCTGTGAACACGCTGTCTTCCAGCACGATCTTGTCCTGGCCAACAGTGAAGTCCGCGATGATGTCTTCTCCGTTTTGAGCGGTCGGCAGCCAGTCAAAGACAAAACGGTCGTTGCCAGCCCCACCCATCAGGAAGTCAGGGTTTCCACCGCCGTCAAGCACGTGAGCACCGTTGCCGCCGATCAGGGTGCCATAACCCAAATTGCCCGACAGCGTGTCATTGCCACGTCCGCCATCAAGAACCTGATTGGCAAGGCCTCGTTGACGGGCACATGCTTTTGCGCCTGTGACACGGCGATGAGGGGCAAGGCAAGATTGGGCGTGAACATGGCAACTCCTGACAAGATAGAATATATGAAAACAATCCTATACCAGATGCAAAGTCAGGATCAGGCCTGCAGTGCAGGTCAGACAGGGTTGCTTTCCGGGTCAGGAAAGGCACGCGATGCGCGACTGGATGATGCAGCCGGGTTCTCCGGCAAGATGCGTCTCAGCCGCGTGTCCGGCGCTCGTCAGGCCTTGGCCAGCGTCTCCCGGAGCAGGCGCTCGGCGGCTTCGTTGGCGCACAGGATGTCGCGCGATTGCAGCGGATCGGCATGGCCATCGAGCGACAGGAAGGTGCCGCCCGCCTCCCTGACCAGCGCGATGCCGGCCGCGAAATCCCACGAGTTGAGGCCGCGTTCCCAGAACCCGTCGAGCCGGCCCGCCGCGACATAGGCGATGTCGAGCGCCGCCGCACCCATACGGCGCACGTTCTGGAATTTCGGCATCACGGCCGCAAGCTCCTTGAGGAACTGCGGATGGCCGGGCTTGCCCACATGCGGGATGCCCGTGCCGATCAGCATGCCGGCAGCCTCGCGCCGCCCGGAGACGCGCAGCCGCCGGTTGTTGACATAGGCACCCTTGCCGCGCTCGGCGACAAACATCTCGTCCTTGATCACATCCAGCACGACGCCAGCCACCATCTGTCCCTCGCGTTCGAGACCAACGGAAATCGCGAAATGCGGGATGCCGTGCAGGAAGTTCGATGTGCCGTCGAGAGGATCGATGTGCCAGCGATGGCTCTTGTCGCTGCCCTCGATGATGCCGCTCTCCTCCATCACGAAACCGTAGCCCGGCCGGGCCTTGTCGAGCATCTCGTAGATGGTCTTTTCGGCCTTGCGGTCAGCCTGACTGACGAAATCACCCGGCCCCTTGAGCGAGACCTGGAGGTTCTCCACCTCGCCGAAGTCACGCTTGAGGTTGCGGGAGGCCTTGATGACCGCATCGGTCATCACGGTCATCAGGGGCGAGCGGATCATGATCGGGGCTTTCGAGGTGCTGGCGTCATGGCGGGCATGACGCAAGGGCGTTCAGGGCTGTTTGAAGCTGTTGCCGGTGGTTTGCGCCGCACTCACCGGTTGCGTCAAGGCATTTGCCTTCGCGTGGTCCTGAGCGAGAGCCTGAGCCTTCGCCCGCTCATCCTCGGTCAGCTTCGCCGCGTCCTCGTCGAGGTCGGCATCGGCCAGTCCCTGCGCCTTCGCCGCCAGATGCCAGCCCGCTGCGGCAACCTTGTCCAGCGGCAGCCAGCGGCCCTGGAACAGGATGCGCGCCAGCCGGTTCTGGGCGATGGCATTGCCGCGCGCCGCAGCCCGGGCAAAACCGCGCGCGGCCGCGCGCTCGTCCCGCCCGATGCCCCGGCCGGCGAACTGGAGAAGCGCGAACTCGACCTCGCCGGCCAGCGAGCCGTTCGCGGCGGCACGCGCCATCATGTCCGCGCCGCCATCCTCGTCTTTCGGCAGGCCGCGCCCTTCGAGCATCAGCACCGCCAGGGCGTGCTGCGCATCGCCGACCTCCGCTTCCGCCGCAAGCTTCAGCAGGCGGATGGCGCTGGCGAGATCCGCGTCCTTGCCGGTGATCAGGAGCGGCAATGCCAGGTTGAAGGCCGCCGGACCATGGCCCTTGTCGGCAGCCTGCCGGAGCAGCGCCTGTGCCTTTTCCGCATCGCGCGGGGTGCCGCGCCCTTCCAGATGCAGCATGCCGAGCGCGAACAGGGCGTTGCGGTCGCCCCTGTCGGCAGCCAGCTTGTACCACTCGAAGGCCCTGCGATTATCCTGGCGCGTGCCGAGGCCTTGCAGGATCAGTTCGGCCAGCAGGGTCATGGCGGCGGCATCAGCCGGGTTGGCCTCGATCCGCTGCATCGCCATCCGGAACGCCGTGATGTAGCGACCGGCCTGATAGGCACCATAGGCCGCGTCGACACCGGCTGCCGGCTGCTGGGCAGCTGCTGCTGCCTGGAACGCCAGCGCCAGTCCGGCCAGCACCAGACGCAGCGTCCGCCTGCCCCGCATGCCGGTCAGATGCCGCCTCATGCGGTCTGCTTGCCCCTGAGGGTGAGGCTGGCTCGCGCTTCGGTGACGGCGGCAGCGGCAGCCGCCGGATCATCCACCCACCATGGCCCCAGCGCCACGAACTCGGCGCGCGTCAGCGCCATAGGCTCGACCGCCATGGCGGAGGCGGCATAGGCGACGCACGGCGTCTCGAACACCTCGGCCCACCAGCTGGCCCGGTCCGTCAACGCGGACAGCGTCATCACCGTGCCATCCTCGCGCGGCTCGCCGAACATCACATAATCGGCTCCGGCTTCTCCGGCATCCATCGCGTCATGGCGTGACATCAGCCCGCCCGCCCCGACGATGCGCTCGGTCTTCAGCACCTCGCGCATGGCCGGCACCAGCAGCGAGGACGAGACATGCACACCATCCGCGCCGCCCCGCACTGCAACCTGTGCCGACGTGTTGACCAGCATGGCAGCGCCGGTCTCCTGCACCATCGGGCACAGCACCTTGATCAGGTTGATCTGGGCGCGCTCGTCGCCTACCGGCACATCGAACAGGATCGAGGCCGGCTGGAGCACCTGCAAGGCCGCCTCGAGCCGGGGCCGGAGCGCCGCCGGATCGGTGATCAGGGGGCTGACAAGATAGACATCGAAGGCCATCATCTGCTCTGTTCGCTCAGGCCCGGCGAGATCCGCCAGCCATACCGGCCCTGAGATGCGCCACGTTGCGCTCGATGGCAAGCGTGATCAGCCCGGCGACCAGCGCCCAGAAAGCCGCACCGACCCCGAAAATTGACAACCCCGAGGCCCCCACGGCGAAGGTCATCACCGCGGCAAAGCGTTGCCTTTCATCGGCCATGGCCGCCCCGAGCGAGCCGGCAAGCGAGCCGACAAGACCAAGCCCCGCGACGGCCACGATCAGGGCCTTGGGCATGGCGAGGATGATCGCCAGCAGCGGCGCGGTCAGCAGCGCGATCAGGCACCAGATCACACCATACCACATGCCCGCGATCCAGCGCTTTGCCGGATCGGGATGTGTGTCAGGGCCGGTGCAGATCGCCGCCGAGATTGCGGCCATGTTGACCATGTGGGCGCCGAGCGGTGCGGTCAGCAGCGAGGTGGCACCGGTGACCGCAAGCGCAGCGGAGGTCGGAGGCTCGTAACCCGCCTGCCGTAGCACGGCGAAGCCGGGCAGGTTCTGGGCCGCCATCGTGACGAGATAGAGCGGCACACCGATACCGATGATCACCGCCGGCTCGAAGTGCGGGGTGATCCAGACCAGGCTCGGTACAAACGATGGCAACACCGGCATGGTCGCCTGACCTGCCGCGAAGGCCACGATGATCCCGCCGATCAGCGCGGCGATCACGGCCCCGAATGCGTTGAAGCCGCGCACCACCAGAAACAGCAGCACGATGAAGCCAACCAGCAGCGGCGCTGTCCGCATCTCGTCAAATACCGCCACCACGAACCGGAAGATCACACCGGCCAGCATGGCCGAGGCGATCGGCATGGGGATGCGCGCCACGAGTTGGCCAAGCGGCTTGACCAGCGCTGTCGCGATCATCAGCAAGGCAGCGACGATGAAGGCCCCGACCGCCGCATTCATGCCGACCCCGGACGAGGCCGCGATCAGGGCGGCACCCGGCGTCGACCAGGCGCAGATGATGGGCATCCGGTAGTGCCAGCTCAGCGCCAGCGCCGCGACACCCTTGGCGATGCACAGGCCGGCCACCCACGACACGGTCTGCTCCGGAGTGGCCGAAAGCGCCTCAGCCGCCGCCAGAACCACGGCCACGGATGCAGCAAAGCCGACGAAAGCGGCCACGAACGCAGAGAAGAGTTGGGACACGTCGAGGCTCCTTGATGGATCCACACAGGCGGGAAAGGCAGGGTCGCGGAGGAGCGGCGATCAGGCGACAGGCCTGCTGCGCCGCTCAGTCCTTCGGCGCCCGCCTGAGCCGGGCATGCTGCCAGGCGGTCAGCAGCGCACTGGCCAGTTCATCCTCTGGGAGGCGGTCGAGCCGGGCCGTCGTCCAGCCCTTCTTGCCGAAGCCACCCGCCACGGGCGTGAACGTGTCCCGCGCGATAGTGCACAGGTGGCGCTGCTCTTCGCGGCTGAACTTGAAGTTGGCCGTAGTCCCATCGGCCACCAGAACCGCATAGATGCGGTTCACCCCATAGCCGGTATTGCCCAGATGGGGAGCTGCAACGGTGCCCTTGAAGCCCAGCGCAAGGCGGTCGAAATCCTCGGCGCTCGACACGGGCCTGGCCTCAGGCGGCCTTGGCGTTGCCGACAACGGGGTCGAGTTCGCCCTTGGCGTAGCGCTTCGCCATCTCTGCCAGCGTGTGGACCTTCTTGATCTTGCTGGCCTGGCCTGCAGTGTTGAATTCCTGCAGGCGCTGCTTGCAAAGCCTGGCCATCGCATCCATGGCGGGCTTGAGATACTTGCGTGGATCGAATTCGCCCGGGTTCTCCGCGAAAACCTTGCGGATCTGGCCGGTC
>Ga0164292_10000045_pt1 | contig 78116 bp, 136 predicted proteins | sample GEODES117metaG_FD_111486 | JGI IMG/M metagenome (GOLD analysis project Ga0164292, IMG submission 111486) | Eutrophic lake water microbial communities from Lake Mendota, Wisconsin, USA - GEODES117 metaG | ecosystem: Environmental > Aquatic > Freshwater > Lake | place: USA: Lake Mendota... | reverse complement strand
GGGCGTGACTGTGCCGCTGAGCGTTGGGCTTGGGCTTCGGCTCGGCGTTGGCGTGAGCGTGACTGTGCCGCTGAGCGTTGGGCTTGGGCTTCGGCTCGGCGTTGGCGTGGGTGTTCTGGTTGCCGTGACGCTTGGCGTTGGGCTTCTGCTAGGGGTAGGGGGCGGGACTGTAGCGGTAGGTGTAGGGCTTCTACTAGGTGTAGGCGTAGGCGTTGAGCAAGAAGGTATGCTTGGTACTCCGCCTATGTCAGGACCGGAGTTATATGTTACAGAAACTGTTCCACCGCAATCTACATCTCTGTAAAATCTCTGGTCATAAGATAGGCCAAACGAAGATCCGCCTAGGCACCTAAAGTTTCTAATATTGACCCAAAGTTGAAGTGCATCGGGGTCAATATTAGAAACTGTATAACTTGCTGTTCCGACCACCCCAGATACATTTACATATATTTCTGGACTGATGTCGTCTTCTATTGAAACATCTGCCGCATACCCAGCCGGGATTGTGACAGATACGGTCATGTTGCAATTAAGGGCCGAGAATTCGGCTTTATTTTTTAGCCATTCATTTTCAATCATGGCGACGACCCCCCTCCAGGGGTTGTAATTGGGGTTGGTGTGGGAAGCATTCGTTTCTTGAATGTCACGCCGCCGAAGCTGTATCCATTAAAAATGCAGTCGCAAGTGCATTCTGGAGGCTCCTTGGGTCCGCACTCGAAGTGTATGGTTATGCTATCGCAGCAGTTTTCGGGCGGACAAGACTTGTCGCAGCAGTCCACAAAGCACTGTTGACTAGGATCGGCCGCCAACCCAGGCCGGCCTCGTTTGAACTGTTGTCCGCAGCAGTCTCCCATTTAGCTCCCAAAAAAGTCTTCTGGATATTCAATTTTTACAACTCCATCTTTATCGGTCTTTTCCCCAGTGCTAGGATCCTCCACCCACCATCTTACTTGGTTGACCGGTATGCCCAATTCGTCCATGTGGCACTTGTCCTTGGGATCTACTGGCATGTGGTATCTATTTCCCTCGATAAGGATTGCCACCCCGCAGGTTTCTTTTGTTTTGTCAAAAAGAAGACAGTTGCCGCATCTGGGCTCTTTCATATTTTTTTCCAAATGTATGTATTGAACTTGTTGAATAAAAGAGTATAATCTCAGTGAGGAAAAGGTTTAAAAATGAGATTGTTGGCTTGTGCGGGACAGCTCCGTCAGGGCAAGGACGTCACGGCGGACTATCTGGCCAAAAGGCTGGGTTGGGGTAGGGGCTCGTTTGCCTCAAATGTCAAACGCATTTTTTGCGAGACATTTGGCGTAGATCTTGATTTTATAGAGAAGTGGAAGACCGTCTCGGAACCTCCTCCGGGATTTAAGATACCTGTCCGACAAGCCCTTCAGTTTATAGGGGACGGATTTAGGAGCATAAAAGACGAAATATGGATCGAGATGCTTCTTCGTATAGATCATAAATCTTTGATAATAAGCGATGTCAGATACAAGAACGAACTTCTTGCGGTAAGAGAGAGGGGTGGGAAAAATATACTTATTTATAGACCCGGCTTTATCAACAATGACCCGAACGATTCAGAATCTCAGATAAGAGAGTTTGTTGAATATTTCTTGAAGGAGGGCATTGAGGGTCGGGTCAATTGCTCAACTGGGGACTTCGGGCTGGTGGACTTTTTCCTGGTGAACGACGGCAGCCTGGATCAACTTTATTCCAAGATTGACGATCTTATTTTGCCTTTCTTGGAATTCTCCAATTAGGCTATTCCGCCTTGACCCGGAGAGGGCTCCAGATCTTGCTTGAGCAACCCCTCAAGATCCTTTATGTCCACGAGGAAAGTCTGGTTTTCTTTATCCTTGTCCACTCGGACGACATTTCCGTCTTCGTCCTTGTACTCTGAACTCTTAATGAAGGGGTCGTTTATTTTCACTACGACCGCATGGGTTATTTTTCCTTCGCTGTTTCTTTTAAATTTTTTAATCTCGTAGGGGCCAACATTGCTGGTTAGGCCAAGCCTTTTGGAGGCTTCTTGGCTGAAGGAGAAGAATTTGCCTATCTGGGGCTCTATTTCCATGTCTCTCGGGTCTATTCCGAGCGTATCCTCAAGCGAGGAAAGGTAGGACTGATCCTCCTCCAGGAACGATCTAAATGTTTTTTTGCTCATGTTTAGGTGTATATATCCTCGGCGGTGAAGAACCTTCTATGAGTGATGTTGGTTCATCTTGAATTGAGGAAGAATTATGGACAGTCCGGCATTTTCTAATTTTCGAGAACTGATGGATAAATGGGACACCGCCTCCAGACTGTTCACAGAGAATGACCTTTGTCTTTTTTTCAAGAAGGACGGTGTCTTGTACGGGGCTACGGAGACGGGACGCATAACCTTCGCCCGCATGAAAAGTCCCGAGTCCAAGGAGGACGAGGATTGGGCAAAGGAGGCCAGCTTCTCCGCCTATGACTTGGAAAAATCTACAGACGGAGACAAGTCCATGTCCGTATTCCACAGCGGCGACATTGACGAAATAGAAGTGGTCACCCAGGAAAAGGCAGAAAAGCACTTAGAGAAGAAGGGCAAGAAAATGATTGTCGTGTCCGATGACGAGGATGGCGACAAGACTTATGGGGAGGAGTGAAAATTGCCGTACAAAAACATAGAGAGCTGGGCCAGCAGCATAGGATATGTCGTGGAGGACAACTTTGACGGCTATGTCTGGTACAAGGAAGGATCCGTGACGCAAAAGAAGTGCCGTTCGGCCGATGAGGTCATGGATCAAATCCTTGAAGATATCAGGTCGAACTACCAAGGAGAAAGATGACTCTCCCCTTCGCAGACGGTTCCGGCAAGAAATACGTGTGCTTTTGTTGCGGGGTCCAGTTCGAGGATTATGCGGAGTTCAAGTCGCACATCTTGGAAAGCCACGAGGAGGGCAGGGAGTTTGTGAGATGCCCCCTGGAGCACTGCGGGGCACCTGTTAGGGATGTCAAACTTCATATGAAGGTCAAGCATCCCAACTTTGACTTCAGAAACTATGCCGGGCAGGCCCGGGCCATACTGTGGCACGACTTCTCGCAGAAGGGAAAGAAGACGAGGAAGCCCAAGTTCAAGCAGGGCAAGTACGAATCTACGAAGACGGGGAGGGTCTTGGGCTACAGGAGCGGCCTGGAGGAGAAGGTCTACAAGATACTGGATCAGCATGACGATGTTGAGTCGTTCTACTCCGAACCGTTCCAGATAGATTACATACACCAAGGGCAGGCCCACAGGTACACGCCCGACCTCATCGTGAACTTCATGGACGGCACCAAGCAGCTTTGGGAGATCAAGCCGTCCAACCAGACCGACCTTGAGATGAACAAGAACAAGTGGCGTGCGGCAGAGGAGGCGTGCAAGGTGCGGGGCTGGAAGTTTGAGGTATACACCGAGCAGAGGATCAACAAGTTGGGGCAAGAGGTCAGACGCCAAGCAATAGACGAATGATTATCTAGGAAGAAAGCCCAACGCCAACACCCTCGTCGCTAGTTCGTCGTCGAATACGACATAATGGTCTTCCCTGCCTGGAGTTGAGAACGGGCTTGGGGCAAGGTTGATCCCGGTCGTTTTTTTCTTCTTCGTTTCCGTATAATCCCAGAAGGACATAAGCCTTATTCCGTTGGCCTCTATACATGCGAGAAATTTATCTTTGGCCTTGTGATATTCTGAATATGTTCCGTCGTGGGGAAAACCATCCCTCATCAGATCTCCTAGTTTGGCCTCGATCTCGGTGATGAGACTTGTTCCGTTGCTTGAATACATTTTATAGCAGCTCCCCCAGAACCAGCATTCTTGTGGCTAGATCCTCAGGAATAAAGAATTTGCCGACCTCCACATAGCCCTCTAGGTTCTTTGGTTGGGCCAAAAGAACCGAGTCCTTTGGGCACACCACAAAATTCCAACCATTCCAGGAGTCGCAATCCGCGGGCTGTCGGGGGAGTTTTATCTTCCAATGTATGGCTCTCTCGTTCAAGAACTCTCCCCACAATCTCCTCTCGGAGCAACTGAGCGTGAACTTGTGACCGAACATTCTTTCAAAGGATTGATTAATTACGAGCATGATCTTCCGATGGGTCGGATCTTTGAGTTCCCATGGAGCACGAATCCAAGGAAGGGGAGCCTTTTTTAATTTCTTCTTGGACCAGTTCGTGGAACTCATTCCGCCTCCCAGTCCCGTGGAACCCTGTACTTCATTTCCCTGATGTCTGGGGGGCCAATCGTAAGCATCTTGAGCGCGAAGTCCTTGTCGATGACGAGCATCCTGACCCTGCCGTCAGATCCGCCCCTGTTGTAGAACTTCGTGGCCGGATCTACGGCTACGAACTGGTCATCCCTCAGTTTCGGCTTGAAGTCGATCAGGAAATCCTTCAGCGTCTCCCTTCGAACCCCACCGAGTTTCTTGAGGTATCTGTCCCATCTGTATAGCATTCGGTTCGTGCCCGTGGGGCGACGATGATCGCCATAAGACCAGTGAGACATGTGAGTGATCTTGCTGAACTCGTCGTACAAGAGTTCAAAAGCCCTCTTGGATATGCTTTTATTTTCGCTCATGGGAGACCTAGCACAAGGAACCTCACCGCCAGTTCCGCGTCTATTTCAAGCCATTTGTATCTGAGAAAGTCTTCCTCTGACTTTTGGCCGAAGAAGGGGTTGAGGACAACGACCGTGTTTTTATGATCGTAGTACATTGGCACTTCTTCAAAATCATAGAAGTCCGCAACGGACTTGTCGGTGTAGTGAGCGCCCTTGACATAGAAGTCGGGGGCTCCCGGCTTGATTTTGTGTTTTATACAGAATTCCCTCCACTTCTCCAAAAATGGAGGATGGGGCAAGGGCTGGTTCTGTTGAACCGGGAAGGGCGGGCCGATGGCTCCAGTGAGGACTTCGGTGAGTTTGTTGAGGGCCTCCCGTGCCCAGAATTTATCGGAATTCATGGTTTAAAATTCAAGGTGGCCGAGGGTCAACGCCCTCATGGCTAGTTCATTGGGAATCAAGGCGTAATACTCCATCCCGAGATTCACCGGCACGAAACCCTTCGGGAATTCGCTGAAATCGTACATCATGTCTGCCAAAAAAATGCCGCTACTCGCAGGCAGAGCCTCAGGACCCATTGATCTAATCGCAAGTGCGTTGCGAAGAAGAACTTCAAGCTTTTTGATGTTGTCGTCGGAGAGTTTCACAGTTCATCTCCAATGCGTTCCACATCCAAAGGGACACCCAGCATCTCGCCGGCCCGCCGGATGTCTTCCAAGGCGGTCAAGACGGCTTCCTCGAGCGATTCCGCCTCCCTGGAGAAATCAAGAAGAGGCTTGCCGCCCACCATGCTATGGGTCGCGTCGTCGCATCCCGCCTCAAAAAGGGCGTCGGCCAGATCGTCGGTCAAGTCCGACACCCCCTTCAGCACGAGGGTGAAATCCCAAGTTTTAGTCATACATCCACCTTTTCATCGAATGCTGTGTACGGGTTGCACTTCGGCTGAGGTCCGCCGTGAGCTTTTTTATTTTCATTGTCTATACCATCTCTCGTACCAGTCTAGCCTCGCCGATACCTTAGCGCAAAGGTCGCTGTCGTCCTTCTCTAATGTCAGCAGCAGACTGCCCAGCGTTTCGCGGACGATGTCGGCTTCCTCCGACTCGCCTTGCCCGGCGGTGACCAGGCGGTGCAGGTCGATCGTCAGAAGGATCGCCGTGTGGAACTCGTTTTCGATATTCATGGGTTGAAGCACACCTCGAATCCGAATCCCAATACCCTGAAGTTAAAACCCCGGCCCCAGTCGTAGGTGTAGAAATAAAGTTCGGTAGTCAGGTCAAGGCTGAATCCATATTGGTGAAGGTCGTCACTGGGGTGCCAGTTGGGATCGTCCGTCTTCGGCCTCTTGACGAAGACGAAGTTGAAGGGGTGGAAGAACTTTAAGCTGGAGTGGCGGGGCTTGTCGGCTTCATACTTCTGGTCGCACTCCTCGCTACAGATCCAAGCCCCATCGCCCCTCTGCCACCCGTCGCCATGAACGGGACAGAGATAGCTGTTGTTTACGGCCTCTTTCCTTTCGCAGGTGTGGATGGATTTTCCACACACGAAGCAGCTCTCGAGCGGGGCGTCGGGATCGGCACAAGACTCATTCATTTTAAACCCCAAGCCTTGGCTTCAAAATTTTCAGTTTTCGTGAACGCCGTGACATATTCGTTGGGTTTGAGTTGCACGAGAAGCAGGATGGGGTTCCCTGTGTTGTCGTCCTGTATCATGAACGAATCCTTGGAGAGGAAAGTGAGCCGCACCCTTCCGTAGGTCCTTACGACCTCGTCGGTACCCTTTTCCAAGACCTTGACTTCTTGGTGTTCGTGGAAGCGTTCCACCACATTGTTCGGCTTGACGCCCTTGGGGCAAAAGATGGCGGAGCCCATCTTCTCTCTCCACTCATTGTCCAAATAACACAAGAAAGAAACCAATGATATGATTGCAACTAAATAAAGGAGAACTTTCAACCAAGTTTTCTGTTCGTCGTTCATTTTTTTTTGCTTTCTCGGTTTCATCTACATCTCGTCACTGGGGTTGGCAGCGTATGCAACCTAATCATACCTTGGTGCTCTCGTACTGATCCGAGTCCACCGGGAAGTTGACCATGCCGACTATCTGGTTTGTTCTTCTCATTTTTGTTCACTCGTTGTGGTCGGAAGCGACATCCAGTGGCTACACGGGAGCCAATCGCCGTCGGCATCTCCGTACTCCATGGCAATCGCTTTGCCGTGCGTGTGCTTGCCCTCCCACCATCCAAGATTCACCTCTGTCAACGGATCGTCCAAGTAAAACAAAACGCGCTCGCCCTCTGGGGGGAGTTGTTCCGTTATAGGAATCCACCGCGATTGGCGGTACAGAGGGACGATATCACACCCGGACTCAATCGCTTCATCATTCGCATCTTTTAGGCATTGAAATACCATCACTGGCTTTTTTGGCGTTTCATCAAGAGGCGGATAAAGAGCCCACGCCACAGGTTCTTGTTCACTCATTATTCACCTTTGACTCAGTCATGTGTTTTTCCTTTGGCCGACGGTCACTTCTTAAACATGTGAGTGACGGCGGTCATAAACACCAAAAGCCACAAAAGAGCATACTTCCATTTAGGAACAGTTATCGGAGTATTGAGTTTTTGAAAAATGTTCATTTTGATTTTTCCTTGATATCCACAAGGACAACGCTCCACCCGAGACTTCTGGCTTCCTTCCATGTCCTGTTAAAAGGCTGGAGCCAGTTATGCTTGAATCTGAAGCACGGGATGCTCAACTCCAGACATGCGGATCGGCTTGAATGGAGCGTCTTGATGACAAGCCTCCCCTTCGGCGAACGCAGGCACCACGCGGTTCTTCCCAATTTGCTCATGCTTCAATCATGTCCCTGAGTGTTTCAATGTGTTTTTCTAGCGAGGGGTCTTTCACCGAGGCCAAGATCAAATGTACCAAGGCGATTCTTATCGCATCCCGCTGTCCGGATGTTAGTCCGCCATCTTCAAGTTGCACTGGCTTGAGTTTGTCCCCGTTTACATAGCGCACCTTCATAGTTCCGGCCGTCTTGAGGGAGACGGGATTGAGTTCAAAATCTTGTTTCTCGGCGTCGTCCATGAGTGTCTCCAAAACTATTGTATCTTCCAAGGAAAAAAGCCCAACGCCAGAATCTTTATGGCCAACGGGGTTGGAACTTTCAGCACTTTGCCGCTTCTGACGGGCCACCCCAGATCAATGATTATGTGCTTCTTGCTGTCGAATTTGCCCTTGTCCTTCTCTACTTCCTTTATCCCGAGTTTGAGGAGTTCCTCTTGGAAGAAGCTCATCCCGGACTTCTTCGGGAGCGTGTCCGAGAACTTCAATTTCGGATGCGAGGTGGACTCTTGAATGAGTTGGGCGATCTTGTCCTTGTTTTCTCGGGTTATCATGGCAGTCCCAGTGCGACGATCTTGAATGCCGTTTCTGTGTCTACCAATATCATTCGGTCGTAGTATTTTGATCCGTCCTTTTCCCGAATAAAATGTTCGTCCCTGAAGACAATCATCTTTGAGTCATAAGGGATGATGCTGGTCTTGCCACACCGGGTGCAGGATTGCTTGTCGGAGGTTTCGCACCCCAGCGAATGTATGTACTCCAGCCAACCCTCTTCGGAGAACAAGCCCGCACCCTTCAGTTCCTTGCCCTTCTCTCTGAAGAGCCGGTACACCTTGAGGTTGAGTTGGTCTAAAAAAGTATCCATGCTCATGGGATTTCGCCAAAATACAGAGCCTTTAGGGCGAATTCTGTCGGGGCCGCTATTGTTCTGCACCTGATGGGGTCGGACACGAGCACGAAGCCTTTCGGATGATTCACTGGCTCAACAAGACGGCCCTTTAAAAGAAAATAGCATCCATGACCCTTCAAGAATTCGGTCCACTTCAGCATGACACAATCGTGTTTGATGACGGGCTCATGTCTGAAATACATGTCGTAAAGCCTAAAGAAACTATCACGAAACATGTGCTCCAGTTTGGAGATTGATTCTCTGTTCACGGCAGCCCCAATGTCATGATTTTGATTGCGATTTCCTTCGGGACGAGGATCATGGTCGCCTCCACGACGCCGAATGTCCGGCACATGAAGTCTCCGGGATCCGCACACGAACAAAGGTTGGGATCTTTCTCAAGTTGAATTTCAGCGTTATCCGCCCTTGCCAACCAGGCTCCCGTTCGGAGTATGCGCCTCAGCCAGTCCTCGCTCTTCGGAGGCCAAGGGTCGGAATTGTAATACGCCTTCTGGATCGTCTCCGCGAGTTTCCTGTCGGGTCTCATCACGGCAACCCCAGCGTCAGTACCTTCGTCGCCACATCCAACGGAATTTGAATCCATCCCCCGGCGGGATTGGACATGGTGATGCCGTTGGGGTTTGACCCTTTTATTCCCGTCCAAGTTTGATAATCTGTGAGGATCATGCCGAGCGACTCCAATCGGGCGTTCCATTCGTCTATCATCTCTCCGGGATAGACCAAGTTCCCTTTCATCTGGGCGAGCGCGAATTCGGAGTGGATGGTGGCGTAGAGTTTCGTCCATCCCTCGGTGACATCAAGGGGGTGGGTCATAGACCATCGTACTCGCTCTCAATTACATACGCGATGTCTTCGAAGTCATCGCCGTGGTCGTTCATCTGGGCGAGGGTGCGTCCGTCGGGCAGTCCGCCATCGTCGATTCCTATGCCACTCCAAATCATCACCTTTTCGGGCAACGTCCCGTTGCAGTCGCCGAATTTCATCACCTTGCAGTCCCTGAGTTCTTCAGTGCCTCTCTCTGCCTCGGTCTTCAACTTCCTCTTGTGCTCCTTCTGGTAGAGTTCGCACAATACCCCGAGGCAGCAGTGCCTCGTGACTCCGGCCTTGGTCTTGTACTTGAGGGCGTGCCTGCCCTGCTTGTACTTTCCGGAACGAAGGGCCTTGACCCATTTCTCGGCGATCTTCTTCTTCATTTCATCTCCTCTGATCCTTGATCACGGTCTCAAAATCGTCTGCGAGTGCCTGCATGTCGCGTGCGAACGCCTCTTCGTCTGTTTTTGGCAGATCCGGCGGCGGTGAGAACATCGCGCCGAAGATGTCAAAGCCCTTCCAGAAGGCGCACCAGTTGAATTTTTCCATGGACTCGCTCCTTTGCGATCTTCTTCCTCATTCTAGTCTCGTTTTAGGTCGGTGTAAAGTCACGACGACGGATTTTAAAACAGGCAATATTTAGGGTTTGGATAAACCAGTCAAGAAACCATTTTGGAATTTACTTTTTCTATCTCTTTTTAGAATTCATCCTCGTTAACTTCTCTAAAATCACTAATGTGTCTCATAACTTCAATTCTTCCGTCATCCAAATCAGCCAAAACACAATGACCAGGAGCATTTTTAATTTCAGTCAAGAATGCAAAGAACTTTGGTTTTTTTGATCCGTATCCCAATGATCCATAATACTTAACTTTATCTTGTTCTGGCAACTTGTTCCAAAACTCGGGGTTAAAATTTTCTGGAGCAAAAACCACAACCGTGCCGGGTTCAAATTTGCTCATGATTTTTCCAATCAAAACCGGTAATTCTACCGACTGTTCTGTCCGACAAAAAGACCAAATACAACTATCCAACTTATCAGAAACGCAAAGAATGCAACACTAAAAACCCAATATGCGTCTCTTCCGTAATTCAGCTTGAATATATTCACAATCCAATATAAAAAACCCAAAACCAAAGCAGATGTCAGTATGGAACAAAAAGTAGCCACGGCGGATGCGTAAATCATTTTAATCATTTTTTCTCCTAGCGATAATAGTGCGTCAAGGTTAAAATTTTCCGGCGCAAAAAACACAAAAGTACCGGGTTGCTTCACCGCTTCTTAGGCGGAGCCTTCGGCACTTCGGTTTGACTCACTACGGGTTGGTAGCCACCCTGTGCCAGTTTCATTGATTTGAGCGTCATAATTTCCATATGTCGCTCCGCTTGATTTTTCAATCTTTGGTTTTCTTCCACTAGGTCTGCATCACGATCAGCTTGGGCGCATAATCCCATTTCCAACATACTAGCATCATTCATAATATGCTGGATGATGTCTTTCCACTGATGTTTGGTAAGGGATAGTGTTACAGTGACTACTTCATTGTTGTCGTTCATTTTTTCTTTCTACAAATAAATGCAACCAATACAGCCCAATTAATTGAAAAAAATTTCTTGAGTCTTACAAATGGTTTTGCCATATGTTTACGAAAATCTTCGGCAAAATCTGGCTCTCCAGCATCGTCCAGCATTTCTTGAACACTATTGTATTTTGTCATTTCTTTTCTCCTTGATCAATCATATTTCGCAGGATTTCATCGTCGATGGACAGAAACTCGTCGCCGGCTACACCGAGGCGTTCAAGTAGATTACGAATAACTGCGTGTGCCAACGATTCTTGAGATATTTTTTTCCATCTAGGTTTTTCACGAGTCGCCAATAGTTGCAAGATCGGGACACAATGTCCCGATTTCTGTCCCGATATACTTCATTTTTTGAACCACCTCATGAATCCGGGCTGATTGGGAACTTTGGGAAAACAATCTTCAACCCTAACCCTTGTCTCTTCTTCTTTTTCAACGCGGCCTCCAAGTTTTACGAGCAGCGATTTGAGCACGACGGCATAGCTCTTCCATCCATACTGTTCAAGAAGAAACGCAAGATTGTCAATCATCTTGAACTCGTGGTCGGTAAGAGTCGCAGGCGAAGGGCTACGGGGATGGATATGTTGAGTCGCCCAATCCATCCACTCCGCCGGAGTGAAATCGTAGTATCCCGTAGGGCCGGTAGTGACGATGCTCTCGCCGAACTTCATCGCCGTGTCGCGCCATGCCTCCAGACGGTTAACCTCGGCGGTGAGCCTGTCAACTTCGTCGCTCAACTCTTTGTTTGATGCGTGCAGCCAAACATTGCCTTCTGTTTTTGCCACAGCACGCTCGTCGGTGAGCGTAGGCTGCGGCTGGCGGTAGAGCGGAACGATTTCAATTACGGTGCGGGCGTTTTGGGCAAGCTCGCGTTCCACGTCCTTCTGGCTAAAGTCAAGGCTCTTGCAAAACCCGCCGTCTGCTCGTACGGCGTAACCGTACCACGCCACCGGTTCCTGTGTATCTGCCGGTGCCGCACCGCTCTTCAGTGGAACTGGGGATTCGGGCTCTGGATTCTTCATTGCTTCAAATGCAGTCCAGCACTGCCCGCAAGCGTCGGCCACAATGCGTCTGCCTCCGTCGCCGCAGGCGCCGGAGTACATGCTTGTTGCCTCGGCGATCCAGTTCATTACGGCGGCATTGAAACGCTCTTGTTGTTCTTGTTTACTCATCGTGCTCCTCCGTGTCTATTTTTCCCCACTCGCAACCGGTCGGCATGGGCCTGGGCGGCCCGAATGTCACATCCACTATCCTTGCGGACTCTTCAAACACCAAGGCGGGACCCACGAAGGTTCCCACGGTGCCGTCGCTGAGCTTCAGCGTAACAGATTGTATCATTTCTTCCTTGTTCATGGCAGCCCCAAAACCATGATCTTCATGGCCGTTTCCTTTGACAGCGCCAAACGACCAGTGCCGCATGGATCATTGACGATCACGAGATCGTCGAGGTTAGGAGAGTGCTCATCATATGGAAAGATGCCTATGTCCATCAAATACGAAAGCCAGTTTTTCTCGTACCAATCCATTTGGGGCCTAGGAGGCTTCTTGATCATGATTATCTCATGGCTCTTGTGCCAAAGCATCGCGACTATCTGGCTTTCAAGTTTCATGGCAACCCCAGAATCGCAATCTTCATGGCAGTCTCCTTGTCTATCCTCAAGCACCTCGGGATTTGGCCTCTTTTGTTGCCGAACGCTGTGTGGTTTTCGTCCCTTACAACGACGCTCTTTTCTTCTTCGTAGCCGCCGAAATTACTTGCTTCACATTGCGCCGTCTCGCAACCGATTGAAAGAACATAATCGTCCCATTCAACCTCGGAGAAGTTGGGATTGCTCCTCAACTCCATTCCCTTGCGAAGCAAAAGGTGCCAAACTTTTTTTGCCAGGCTCATTTACAGCATTCCTTGGTCAGTTTCTTATGCCATCTGTCAAATTGATGCAATCGTTTCAAAACCACCGCCGCCACCGTTGTCCGCACCTAGTTACCTGGCTGACCACTAACCCGGGAATTCGGTGGTCATTTGACGGACTAGCCGGTGTGAGTCATCCGGCTCCCGAGGTTGACGACTCCTCAAGTTGACGGCGGTGGTTATTTCAAGGAAATCCTCCCATCACGAGCACTTTCGTGGCGAAATCCATGGGCACTTCCGCTATGGACGGGCTGCGACCGACAGGCTCCATGCCCTCCTCAAGATTAACTACAAGATAGCCCCTTCTCCTTCTGCAAGTTCGCACCAACCTGCCTCCCCATGATTCCAAGTACTCGGCAAGTTCCTCTGGATTCTTCCATCGGCACCGTATCGGCTCGGATATGGGCGCCAACCTGGGCGTGGGCGGGAATTTGAGGCCGTTGGCTTCGTATATCAACTTCCTGAACTTCTCGCATTTTTGCTGGTATGTCATGGGAGTTCTACTTTTTCTTGGCGACCTTTTTGACCGCCTTAATTGCCATTTCGGGCACTTTTTTGAGAAACTCCTTGTACGGGAACCACTCGTAGTCACGGCCACTAGGGCTGCTTGGCGAATTTAGAATTGTTCCCGAACCGAACCTAAACTTTTTGACGCCCCTCTTTTTCTTTCTGCCCTCAAAGGGCTTGAGATTTAAGACATTACACCCGGTGCCTCTGCAAGTTATGCAGACCACTGCTTTATCTGGGGCCTCCATGAAACCCCGATATAGTCCGGTTCCGCCGCAGTTTTCGCATTCGGCGTGAAATGTGATCTTTCTACTTGACTTCATCGTTTGTGATCCTGTCGGCCAAAATCGGACATTCCAAAACCATCATCTTGAGGGCGAGTTCCTCGGGCAACAAGAGGAAGTCATTAAAGATGCCCCATTTCTTTCCTGACCGCCCCTATGCGAATTCCGAACTGATTGATCTGCTCGTTGAGCCACTTGATCTCCTCAAGCCTCATCAGGTTCTCGGAGGTGTGGGGGATGAGGCTCCACCCGTAGTAGGTGTGATACTCCCTCTTGGCCTCGTCGTCTATGAAATTGAAGGTGTACCGGGAAGACCATCGCTCATCTTGCTTCCTGACATTGACTGCGATCTTGCGTCCACCACAAGCGTATTCCGTAGGAATATTGTACGGAGCCTCCTCGCAGAAGACGATGTGGTGGTCGTAGATGTACTCCGAATTCGGGTCGGGCTCCATTTCGCTCTTGTTGAACGATCCCACGAAGTCCTCGAATCGGTTGGAAACGCCCTTTATCTTGTCACCGATCTGCATCTTTCACCTCCCATCCAATCCGCTACTAAATCTTGCAGTAGTTGGGAAAAGATCTTTGCATTTTCTTCCATAGGCTCATGTGAGAAGGCATATTCCCTCATAAGATGATCCACGACAATCAAGGCTTCCGCATCGTCGTCATGCCCATCCGCCCGAAGGTAATCCACAAGTTTTTCAATTTTTGATTCCATACAATTTAAGTCCTTTTCATATCGTTTTCTCGCGTGTCATGTCGTCCAAAGCCTGCATGTAGGGGCAACTCCACTCCCTTGGGTTCTTGTCCGGGTAGCGGGAGTTGACGTCATCCAGGAGTCTCTTGACGGCGAAACGGAGTTCAAATTGTTTCTCTAACTCCTTGGATGCCTCTTGGCACAGCCTTCCCACAGGGATGCTGGTGCTGGACGGGTATCTTCCCTCCCCGTGGATGACCAATCGGTGGTCTTCCGGGACGGACGCCAGAAGCTCGTGCAGGGGGACTTGTTTTTCAATCATGACTCACCACTATTCCGTACTCTATGATTCCCAAATCCTTGCTGGCGTGTTCCTCGGCTTCTTCGGCCGTGCCGAACGGGCCATTTACGAACTGATCTGGTTCAATTGCCTCAAAGGGCTTGTCGTTTTCCACATAGTTGGTGGCGAATCCCATGGCCCAATACCACCCGTCATCAAATTTGCGGACGACCACGAAGTTGTCGGCGCTCAACGGGACTCCCTTTCAAGCAAGCCCTGAAGCGCATCGGCGTGCAGACTCGCCTCAATACAGCAGTAATTTTCGCCATCCTTCTGGATTTTGCGATGCTTGTCTACGAAGAAAAGGATCGCAGCCCGCTCCGCGTCGGTGAGAGATGAGGCTCCATTAGTCGAGGAGCCGATGCGCCCGTCGCACTGAGTGGCTGTTCCCGGCGAAAGCCCAATTGCGTCACGCAACGCCTCCCACGCCTTAGATGCCTCATCCTCCGACATTCTAGTTGGCTTCCAAAAATCGCACTCATAAAGTCGCGTCGCGGCCTCAAGGAGAGCGTCATGGCGATTTTCTTTCATGATTTTATCACTTGTTTCCCGAAGGTGGCGGTTTTTCTCGGCGTCGTCCATGAGATAGGCGAACAAGCATTCCAGCCCTATCGGGATGGCGAGAAGTAGCGCGACTGCAAGCACGAGGTAGATCATTTGAGTTTTTCCTAGAGCATTATAGCCCCGACTTTTGATCGTGTAAACTGGTTCTTCTAAGGCTGTCTCCCGCATATTCTCGATTGAGGGGCTGTCGGGGAAGTATCCAAGGGCTAAGGCCTTCATGGCGAGTTCTTCGGGGACGCCCAACTTTTCGTATGCAACAAGAGGATCCGCCACGATCAAAAATTTTCCGACAGGAAGGACTCGCTGTTCAACCCCCTCGGCTTTGACGATTCCCATCTCGTCGAGATATGAGCGCCAAACATGCTTGGGGAACATGATCTTCGGGCCAAACGAGGTAGAAACCGGGGAACTAGAAACAATCTTTTTGCCAAGGCGCTCGTGGCGGGGTTCTTGGCGGTGCGGAGAATTGGCTTTTTCGTAGTGCAAGTCCGCGATGTCAAAAAGTTTCTTGTTCAGGATGTCATAGAGTTTTTCATTCACGGGAACCCTCCCAAGGCCAGAACCTTGAAGGCGACTTCCTTGGGAATTGAAATGAGATGCAATTTGCTCAATGGATCAAGGACGAAGAAGACATCCTCGTGGTCGGGAAATTTCATCGCATATGCGGCATGTCCGTCGGGAGCATATACGATTCTTGTTGTCTTGAAGCCCATCTCGTTGATATATTCCGCCCATTTTTGGAGGGAGCGGTACTGTCCAAACACCTTTTCCCACTTCTCCTCTAGAAGTTGGTGCAGCTTGGTGGAGCCCATTTCAGAATTCATTTCGCAACCTCAAACGAAATCTCCGGAAACTCGCCGAGGACGACGGCCTTGAACGCGGTCTCTTTGGGAACCGCTATGTAGCCCGTGAAACTACTCTGGGGATTCAGACAGACCACATAATCGTCAATGTTTGAAATGACATGGTCAAGAATATCTGAACTGTGGTATCGTAAACACCCGATCTCGTCAAGATAGTCCCGCCACATCTGGTCTATGTTTGGAGTCCAGATGGAGAGCGAGCCGCTCTTTTTTATGTACAAGTCTATGAGGTCGTCAAACCTCTTCTTCAAGAGCGCGTATATCTTTTTGCTCATCTTGTCTGTCATTTTTGCTGGGTTCCGGGTGGAAAATCGCTTATCAAAATAGCCTTGAGCGCGGTCTCCTTGGGAATCCGCACCTCCTCGACAAACCCTTTGCCGAACGGGGGGCTTGATGGGTTGCGACAGACCACGAAGTTCTCCGATTCCGAAGGTGGGTTGGTTGGGCGAATGTTTTCAACTACGGCGCATCCCAAGCCCTCAAGGTAGTTGAGCCAAAGATCGCCAAGGCGACCCTTTAAGCCCATGACACCCGCCAGTTCGTCAAACCTCTTCTTGAGAAGCCTGTATGTCTCGTCGTTGATCTTGTCTGTCATTCCAGGTCCATTTCCGGCAGTTCGCCGAGAACCAAGGCTTTGAACGCCACATCCTTGGGGAAGGCTACCGTCTCCTTCCATTCGTTCGAGGGACTGGGGATGTACAGGAAGTCGCCTGGTTGGAGGCCTTTTTTGCAATCCAGACTCAGCAAGTACTTGTCCCAGATCGGCCTCAAATGTATCGGCCAGCGGTTCGGATCGCAACAAATATTGCTGAAGAAGACCATGAGGTCGCGGTGTCTCCTCTCAAGCATTTTGTACAGTTCGTACAGTTCATCCGCTGTGTCCAAGGGAGGCCTCCCGCATTCTTTCAATTGAGGGGCTGTCGGGGAAGTACCCGAGGGCCAACGCCTTCGTGGCGAGTTCGTTGGGGATTCCGACCCTATGAAACTGTGCGAGCGGATCCGGAATTATCGTAAGATTTTCTTTGATCCATTCAATATCAACCTTCTGGCCCTGGAGGTCCGCGAAGGAGAGGTTCTCGATTTCGTCCTCCATATCGTTCTCCCTGAACCATCCGGAGCGAACAAATTTGATAACTCCAATCTCCTCAAGATACAATTTCCAGATTTCAAGATCAAACTGTTCTGTGAAGATTCCTTTTATCGCACTTGAGATAACGGGCATCCAGTTCGGCTTCGGCCCAGGCCGGGAATGCTCCAACTCGTGACCTTTGTACAGATCGGCGATGTCAAACAACTTCTCGTTGAGGATGTGGTAGAGTTTGTCTTTTGTCATGTGGATTCACGAGGTCTTTCTGCCGAGGGGCTGTCGGGAAGGTATTCGAGCGTCAGGGCCTTCAAAGCAAGTTCCTTGGGAACAAGCACCCAGTGGGCATTCACCACCGATACATTGAAAGACTTCATGCACACATAGTCGTTCGGTCCGTTGTTGACCAGGTCCGCTATTTGCCCAGATGGTATCATCTTGCATCCATACTTCTCTATGATTGACCACCAAGCGTCATTGCGGACATTCTGTCCGCTCTTCGGCGGACAGACCTTGTCCAATTTGGCGATGAATATTTCAAGGAGCTTTTGATGGTTCATGGAAACAGTCCCGCATTTTCTCAATCGAGGGGCTGTCGGGGAAGTGCCCCAGCACCAAGGCCTTCATGGCGAGTTCTTTGGGGACTCCCACCAACTTCTCCTTCGCCGCCGGGTTCTCGATGAAGTAATGTTCGGTCTCTCTTCCGAGGAAATGAACCTCTACCGCCGGATGGGTTATGTTCATTTCCCGCAAGTATTCGTCCCACAAATGTTGATCAAATTGTCCTCTGTTTGTTTTGCGGGGCAGTCCTTCAAGGCCGATCTGACGCCGGAAGGTGGCTCGCCAGAGAACACCTATGTCAAGCCACTTGTCGTTGAGGATTTGGTAGAGTTTTTCTTTCACGGGATCTCCCCAAAAACGATCGCCTTCAAGGCGAGTTCTTCCGGAACGGCAATCGTCCTACACTTGATGGGGTCGGACACGACGACGAATCCCTTCGGATGATTCACGGGCTCCACGAGACAGCCCTTTGAAGAAAAAAGACATCCCGATTCCTCAAGGAGCTTGGTCCACTCCTTGACGATGTTCAAGTGCCGGCCGACGGTCACGGGCAAGCGTTCTGCGTGCAGTTTTGAAAACCTCTCGCGAAGAATCAGTTCAAGTTTTGATATGGATCGTCTTTCCCATCTCATGGCAACCCCAATGTCAATATCTTGTTCATCGTTTCTTCGGAAATCTTGATCCATCTCTGCTGCCATTCCAGATGACAGGAAGGATCAAGTATGCCTTCCTCTATGTCAAAAGTCATGCCGAGCGACTTGAGATATTCGTGCCACTTCGTCTTTGCCATTGCGTAGGCCACATGGCTGAACACATCCATCTCTTTGTTTTCAAAGGATTCGGTATACTTTCTTTGAAGAATGTCATAGACCTTCATTTTCCTCGGATAGCCTTGGTGGGGATGCTGATTTGCGATCTTTACGATGTCAATAAGGTCTCTCATGGCAGTCCCAGCACCAATATTTTCTCGGCGGTTTCCTTGTCAATTGCGAGGTGCGCTCCGAAGGGCGATGCGAACACCCATTCGTTTGGCTTTCGGGTCGGAGGCCATGGGTTATTTGAAAATCTGACCCCGACACCCTCTAGTCTCGTCTTCAAGGCATCCGCCCTCCCCTTCGGCTGCGGCGTACCGAGGGCCACCATGTCGTACAAAAAATTCTGGAACCTGTCGTAGATGGGGCCTTGAGCCGACAGAGGGCCGGGCGAGGATCTTCCTCCCAAGAGCAAATAGCGTCCGTCGTCATCCTCTGACTTCATGTTCCTCTACCTCAAGTTCGTAGTATCCGCCCTTGTAGAAGGAGGTGTCGCCGTAACTCCCTCTTTCCGGCTTCTTCAACTTCCTGTTCTTGACGAAATTCTCCGCATCCTCCTGCTTTGAGAATACTTCAACGATTTCCTTGTCGGGATGAGGGAGAAAAGGCCCGCCGATTTCGTCTTGGTAGACGCCTTCCGTCGTTCCGATGACGATATAGACTCTCATGCAAGTTGATGGCTCCTTGGTTGCCCGAACGCATCCATTGCCGGGAACTCCCCGAGAACGACGGCCTTCATGGCGAGGTCTTCGGGTATAAGTATGATCGTAGTCGCCTCCCAAGGGTGGGCCAAAGCGACGAATCGTCCTTCCGGAAGCCCGAGGGATTCCAAGGTTTGTTTGTCGGGATTCTGCAAGAACTCTCGGACGATGATTTTCTCTCTACGGACGCAAGAGCATCCGATCTCCTCAAGGTAGGCTTGGTGCAAGTCATACTCGGACCTGTAGCCGTCTAATTGGCTATGGTTCCTGAAGTTGGTCCGATACCAACAAGAAAGTTCGTGCATCCGGCACAGCAAGAGTTTGATGGCTTGGTTTTTCATGTATGGGTCATGTCGTCCAAGGCCTGCATATAGGGACAACTCCACTCCCTTGGGTTCTTGTCCGGGTAGCGGGAGTTGACATCGTCCAAGAGGCGCCTGACGGCGGAACGGAGTTTTGAATACTTTGATCGGCGCCAAAGCCAGCACGAAACAAACCCGATCAGAAGAATCCAAGGAACAAGCACCATAGCGGCCAGTCCGGCGACTCCGGCGGCGCCCTCGACCAAATAGGCCACACGAACAACCCAATATTCAAGCGTGGTCATTATGGATCTCTTTATGGTTGTCCACGATTATTCCGTACTCGATGATTCCGAGTTCTTTTTCGGCGTGGCTTGACGCATCTTCAATCGTGCCGAATGGGCCGTTGACGAAACTCCGGTCCTTGACCCCCTCTCCAAAAGAGAGGTTGTTTTCAACACAATGGGTGGCGAAGCCCATGGCCCAACGCCACCCGTCCTCAAACTTGCGGACGATGACAAAGTTGTCTGCGCTCATTGTGAACTACCCACGGCTTCAGCGAGCCCTCAGGCTCGCTGAAGCCGTGGGCTTCCTGCATTCATTGAACCCGCTTGCCTTCACGCGGATTCCGTTGATCTTACTCAACAGCCCGACGAAGGCAGAGGCGGAACTCTCCTGCACCTTAAAATCCCTGCGTTCCACAGGTACTCTTTTTTGTATCAAACCTTCGGTCTCTATACAAGAGGCCGACTTCCAGTCACGGTCACGCTCAAAACCACAACCGCACCGGTATGTCCTTTCCCCCAAAGAAAGCCTATTCAAACTGCCGCAACTCGGACAGAGCTTGGTCGAGGGGAAGAACTTGGGAACCTCACACGGCGTTACCGACTTGTTCTTCAAGTCGGAGATTATCCCGCCGATGCCAGAATTCTGTATCTTCCTCCCGTGACCACTTGCTTGCCAAGCGTGGACGCTCTCGTCCTGAAAGCACACATACCTGAAACTGCTGGTTATCGCATGAACGATCTTGTTCCTTATGTCCTTCTTCCTGTTGGAAATACGTTCGTACTCCCGCTGTCTCTTGATCCTGTCTTGGTTCTTCTTCTTGGAGTCGGGACGTCTGTCCCTCATGATCTTCCTGTCCAATCGGCGGAGCCGCTTGCTCACGGGGACCTGGAACTCGACCTTCGTACCGTCGCTGAACGTCAACTGGGTCTCGCACCCGAAGTCTATGCCGATGCTCGCCTCCGGCACGACCCTCTCCTTCTTCTCGCCGAAGGTGGTGACCTTGAGGTAGAAGTCGTCGGCCTTCCGCACGAGGTTGGCGTTGGCGATCTCAACATCGTCGGGAATTTGGTTGAGTCCGGATGCCTTGAGCCACTTCCTCACGCTCCTGATCTTGACCATTGACTTTTTCTTATCCAACTGGTGGGTCGCACCATACTGTTTCAGAGGTATGGAGTTGATCCTGCTCTTGAACTTTAGTCTTCCGACCTTGTGTCCCTTTTCCTTCAGGGCCTTGAGCGAGGACAAAGACCCGAATATTCTTGCCTTCATCGCCTGCTTCATCTCTCCGCCGAAAACAATCAGTGGCCGATCCTCGTACCTGTCCTCTACCTTGACGGGGACGGTCTTGGCTGTGGTGTCGGACTCGTTGATGTCATCCATGGACAGGCAGTAGTTGTAGAACCACTTCGCCTCCGTGAACAGTTGCGAAAGGTGCGTACGGGTCTTCTTTGACATCTTGGAGCGGTCCAGTTTCAACTCGAAGACTCGGCAGTCCATTTTTGACCGACGCTTCTTCGTTTCTTTTCTTTTGGAGACCCGTTTATCCATACGGGTCTATGCGTGCTTTTCTCGTAGTCCCTTTTTTATAGATGTAAAGTTCAAGGAAACTCGCCCAGCACCAAGACCTTGAAGGCGAATTCTTCGGGTATTCTCACGAAAGTAAGGCCGCCGCGCTTGTGGAAACTCTCCGGATCTACCACCTTGAAGAACGAATAATGGGGGTCGGAGAAGCACCCTATGGACTCAAGGTAGTCACTCCATGACTTCCCCGTCATGTAGAAGTCACGGTCGTATTTGAGGGCCAGGAGGCTCTCAATCTTCTCGGCGGCTTCAAGACGATCAAGATTCATGGCAAGAACCCCAGCACGAGGGCTTTCGTGGCAAGTTCCTTGGGGACATGGAATGTGGTCGCCTCATGCCGCGCATAGCATTCTCCTTTGTTAGAAAATGCAGTATTGATTGTCACCGCCCAATATTCGTCCTTGTTTTCGGGCGTCGTCGTTATTCCGTTCGTCGCCAGCCAGTCATCCCAGCCGAAACTTCCGTTCTGGGCGCTCTCAAAAAGAAAGGCCATAAGTTTGATCATCATCTGATTGAGTTTTTGTTCAATTTCTCTCAAGGCTTTTCTCGGTGTTGAACTTCCCTCAAAAACTGTTCGCCCGAAACTTTTCTGGTTATTACCGTGTAGTTTCCGTTGAAAATGTATTGATTTCCGTCGTAGTCTATGAAAACATCGCCGCCTGAATGATTTAGATTGCGATATGTTTTGCCACTAGCGTCTGTCACATCGTAGACTCTATAAGTTTTTTCTTGGTTCACTCCGCAAGCGGAGAGGAAAAGTATTGAAATTGCTATCAAACTGCGTGTCATCTTCTCACCCCAGGTGACCCATTTCCTTCCTGACCGCCCCTATGCGAATTCCGAGCTGATTAATCTGATCATTGAGCCCTCTGATCTCCTCAAGCCTCAGCAAGTTCTCGGAGGTGTTGGGGATGAGGCTCCATCCGTAGTGGGTATGGTATTCCTTTTTGGTCTCGTCGTCTATGAAGTTGAAGCTGTATTTACAAGAATATCCTTTCTGCTTCCTGACATTGACTGCGATCTTGCGCCCACGGCAAGCGTATTCTGTGGGAAGATTGTACGGAGCCTCCTCGCAGAAGACAGTGCCGTGATCGTAGATGTACTCCAAGTTCGGGTCGGGCTCCATGTCGCTCTTGTTGAACGAGCCCACGAAATCCCCGAAGCGGCCGGAAACTCCCTCTATCTTATCACCGATCTCCATCTCTCGCCTCCTTGGCGTCCAAAGAAAAACCCAGCCTCTCGCCGGCACGGCGCACATTATCAATGGCAGTCCGAACGGCCTCTTCCAAGGATTCAGAGTCCCTGTCAAAGTCCAGCCACAACTTGCCTCCGGACTTGCTGAGGGTTGCGTCGGCGCACCCCGCAAGGAACAAAGCGTCGGCCAGTTCGGTGGTCAAGTCTTCCGCGCCCGTCAGTTCTAGGGTGAATTCCCAGTTTTTCACATTTTCACCTTCGTCCATTCAAATCCGAAGCCCAGAATTCTGAAATTGATGCCACGACCCCAATCGTATGTGTAGTAGTACAATTCGGTGGTCAAATCCAGACTGAATCCGTACTGGCATAGATCATCGCTGGGGTGCCATTCGGGGTCGTCCATCTTGGGCTTTCTGAAAACCAGAAAGTTGAACGGATGGAAAAATTTGATGTCCCGCTTGAAAGACTCCCTCCTGAAGTATTTTTCTTCGCATTCCGCGCCGCAGACCCAGACTCCATCGTCCAACTGCCATCCTTCTCCGTGTGCCGGGCAGAGATAACTGTCGTTGACGGGGGTCTTCCTCTCGCACGTGTGGACGATCTTCCCGCAGGAGACGCAATTCTCTTTCGGGGCTTCGGGATCGGCGCATTCTTCGGTCATTTTCCCCACCTTTCCTTGACGTCCTCTACCATGAGGCCCATGCCGATGTCGCAAATCGGCGGGGTAGGCTTTTCGGGATTATATACCATTTCCCTGCAACGCTCGCATGTCTTGCAGTGGGCCTGAAGTCTCGGGTGTTCCTCGATTCTGAAGACCGGCGGTTCCCGGAGGGATTCAATATTTTTCTTGTGGATTTCGTTCAGAAAAGGCGTCAGAAAAAGCAAGGTGGCGAAACCCAGTCCGATCAGCCCCAACTCTATTTTTTTTATTCGTGGTAGTCCCAGCACGAGTATCTTGTCGGCATACCCCGCATCCATAACGATGGCCTTGTCGCCGTCATAAGGATTCCTCACGGCGATTGAATCCACGAAATCGTTGTTGATCACGGATACAAGATGGACACAACGCACCATTATAACATCAGGCTTCAATCTTTCCATATACTCGTCAATTCCTTTGACGCCGGCCGAATAGCCGAAACCCCCATAGCACTTGATCTCGTCGAATCTGTTTCTGAACATCAGATGCAACTTGTCTGCTTTTTCCCTTTTGGTCATGGCAGCCCCAACACCAAAATCTTATTTGCGTATTCCACTTCTAATACGATGACCTTTTTTTCGTGGACCGGGCTTATCACGGCAATCGCGTCCACGACTTGCTCGTTGATCAAGTAAACAAGGGTTTCTTGGTGCATCATCCTTGCGTGAGGATGCAGTTTTTCCATGTATTCTTCTATCTTTTCGTTGATCAAGAAGATTCGGTTTTTCGCCGAGCCACGAACGATGTCGTCTTTGATCTCATCAAATCTACGCTTGAATATCTGGTAGAGCCTGTCTGCTTTTTCTACCTTTGTCATTTCGGCCCCGGATCAGTGGTGTCGGGGGAAGGAAAGAATCTCTGAATGAACCATAAACAAAGAATCATGACCGGCATGGCGAACAGCCAGAAGACGATTGATATCGCGATGGCTAGTACGAAAATTTCAACGGCGATCATGGCAGAAACCCCAGCACCAGAGCCTTGTCCGCGAAGTCTCTTGGCATGTATATGGACTCGCCCCCCATGAAGGGAACATCCACATGATCCTTCGTCGGCTTCAAGTATTTCAGGCCATGTCTCTCCATCCAAGTTCGCCAACCATTCGGCTCAGGACCGGTCAGATCCGAAGGCATCACAATCCTGCCGAGTTCTTCCCGCAGCATGTTGACATATTTCAAGAAGATCATGTCTTTTAATTTTTCCCTCGGCCTGTCTGCCTCCTCGGCTCCGGGCGAGCGCCAACGGTCTGAAGAAATATAGGGAAGTTCGGTCCAAGCCGTCACGCCGTCGCCCACCTTCAGCATGTTCGCGTTAGTGTCCAACGCCAACTCTCCGGCGACAAGCACGGGATTGTTGGCCCACGAGTCGGGTTTCTGGATTTTGATGTGAGAACTCATCTAGTACTTTCAAAAGTTTGCCACATAAGAGGCAACCATTATCCACTCACCCTCAGAAAATTTCAAATGGGAGAAGTAGACGCTCACGGGTTTGTCGTCCTTGAATACGATATTGGCGAATCTTAACTGATCCCAACCAACGCACATATTGGTCAGTGCATCCCAAGGGCGCTCTCCGTGTTCTGTCAACTGCCCAGATTTCTGTTTTACATCCACCATGCCGTCAAGGTGCGGGGCGAAGTAGTTCTTCTCGCCCTCGGGCTGGATTATTTCCGCATCCAGTGTCCAGAGGTCTGTCCTTCTTCCCCATCTAGTGGTCTTTGAGTATCTGCCGTGCCTTGTCAGCTTGGCTCCGACGACCTTCGCCACCTCGGTGCGGCCCCCGATGTGGATGGATTCCACGGTGCCCTCGGCGGATAGGGAATGGTAGACGATGTCTTCCGGAGCCTTTTTCGTCTTGAAACTGTCAAAGATAGAGAGCATTATTACCCCGGTACTCAAGAAGTAAAGTATCTTATTCATTATTGAAACCCCAATTCTTGATCAAGTTCGCTCAGCTTTTCCAAAGCCTTCAGCCGTTGATAATTCAACCCGGCCACAAAACCACACTGGAAATAATAGAAATCATTGGGGGTTCCCTCGTGGTTCCCCTCAAGCCATATTTCTTCTGCCAATTCTTTGGAGCGAGTATAGCCGGATCGGATGGCTTCTAGTTGTTTCTGTTTCCAATCTTTCTTGTCACTCATCGTTAATCCCCAGTGCCTTCTGGAGTTCCTCGATTTTCTTCTGCATGCCTCTCAAACGAAAGGCCGTCATCCAAGAGTCAATATAGAGGTATGCGATGACCACTATACAGAAATCATTGAAGTTCATGTTATTTGCCTCTTGGGGCGCAACGCTGGAGGAGGTCCCTTGGGCATCTCCCTTCTCGTCTTTATGGAATCCGTCGAGAACATTTCGTTGCCCAAGAAACCCAGCAGGACGCCCGCCGAGAAAAGTGACAAGTACTTGAAGTCTTCATGGCGGTGAGACATGAAGCAAGAAGAGACAAACAGGGCGAAGATCGCGTAGCAAGCAAAGAGTTTCATTTCAGATCGCCCAGTAGTTTTTGATGTGCGACATTTTTTTTGTCACGGCAGAACTCCCAATACGAGAATCTTCGCGGCTAGTTCTCCGGGGATAAATACGAAGTCGCTTTCTACCTTGACGCACATCGTGCCCGGGGCGACATCGTTAAACGCGCTCTCAAAGTCTCTTCGGATCGCGTGCTCCTCTACAAGTTTACATCCAATCGAGACAAGGTAAGCCGCCCAAGCCCTCTCCGTGGCGATCTGGTGGCGGTATTCGCAATCTGCGCCGTGAGCCCCCCCGAGCCAGAGATCCTTTCTTATGCACCCAAGTTTGCGACGCAGCAGTGTTCTTAGTTTTTCTACGCCCATTATAGTCTCTTTTTTAGCGATGCAAAGGAACTTAGTCCCACATTCCTTGAAGGTACTTCCCGAACAAACACATAGCGTTCTGGATTCTGTCGTGGAACTTCTTATGGGCTTCAAGATCCAGCCTGCCTTCTTTGTAGAATTCGGTCTTTCCTTCGTCATCCGCGATCATGTTCTCAAACCCCCAGATTATTTCGTCGACCACCCACTCCCATCGGAGGTGAAAATTATTGTCGGGATATCCGCAGTGTTGTTCCTCTTCTGTCAAGGGCGTTGCGGCGGCGACACGAAGATGCTCTGGAACATCTTCGTCGTCTACGTGGGGAGATCCTTGTTTCTTTTCCTTAAGTTTCTTGAGCAACGGCAAGGCTATCAAGGCGATGGTGCTGTCCATCCCCCACACATCGTAGTTGTCTATGCGAATTTTGACCGTGCGCTTGCGGCGAGCGTGAATCCACTCGCATATTCCTAGGAGAGGAGTATCGGCAAGACGCTTGCCTATCTTTTCCCGGAGTTCTTTTGGAACGCCGACAAACTTGAGCAAATCGGCAATCTGATACGGACCCCACCATTTTAAATATGGTCCAATGTATATTTTCAATTTAAATCCCTCGTGTACAAGCCGTAGTCCACATGTTGGTCCACGCCGATGCGGTTTATAAAATCTACCAAGATGGCGTCTATTGTGTTCTGGTCGGCGTTGCACTCGCCGTTGGTCTCGTTCATGTGTCTGTTCCTGATCACGGAGGCTGCGCATCCGGATCTGTATTCCTTGGCCATTCTTGTGAGGTACTCAAGCAGTTCAATTTTTGTCATTTTGTTTTCTCCGGAAGGGGGATGTAGCCTAGAGTCATGATTTTTTCTGCCGTCTCATGCGACATGTATACTTGTCCGAAATTTGTCTCCACCGTGATTTTGTCGGGATCTGACGGACATGTCTTCTGTTTGCCCATTCCTATCGAAGATCTTATCAGATCTGGGAGGGTGGTGTGCACGCAGATGTCCATACTTGCAAGATGATCCATCCAGTGTTTGAGTCCGATCCCCTCTTCAATGCACGTGTACATGTGGTCTATAATAATGCCACGCAGCTTTTTCTCCACCGGATCCATTTTCAACGCCTTCAGCGTGTCTGCCACTTCCATAAGGTCGTCCTCGTTAATTGGTTTGTTTTTAGAACTAAACTCCCAGTGGTTGCCGAAAATGTTGTGAACTACCCACGGCTACGCTCGCATGAATGCTCGCTGAAGCCATGGTGGTCAAAACTAACCGGGTCGTTTTTAAATTTTTCCTTAATTTCCTTGAACGAAGGCGGGCTCGGGTATCTTTCCACCCCCACATCAACCACTCTGGCCTTGTATAAGACTTTTCCCATTTCGGAGCCGTACAGGTTGCCGTGAGAGTGCCCGTGTATCATGAAGGCGCCCTTTCCTTGCTTGTTGAACGACGCTATTGCGTAGTGGCTCAGAACACACATTGTTCCATTCACGACGGCCTCTAGATAACTGGGGCAGAAAACCACTTTCTTCTCGGAGTTTATTTGGAGTTCATTTTCTTCCAATCTATCAAACACCTGCTTAATGCCGGCATTGTGGTTTCCGAAAAGCAGGTACATGGTCTTGAAATTTAGAATTTGGAAGTAGTTGAGGAGCCTTCGTTCGCCGTCGTGCCCAAACAGCATATCCCCCAAGTTGAAAATTGTGCTTTTTTGAGAAATCTTTTCGTTCCATCTCTTGACCAAAGATGAATCGTGCTCCTCTAAGGATGAGAATCCTCTTTTGGCGTACAAGGGTTCGTCCCAACTTCTGCACTCTTGTCCTAGGTGCATATCAGACCAAAAGAAGATATTGTCTTCCTTGTCCTGTATCTTGACGGGCTTGTAGAAAAGATCCTTCAAGTTTGCACCTTGGCCTATTGTATTTTGTTTCGGATCGTCGGTCAAGTATAATGTTGACTTGAAATTAACTTTCTTATATGATGTTGAAATCTTTTGGAATATTGATATGCAAATGATAGAGAAGGGCTGGGGTCACGAGAAGATCATACACAACGCGGATGGGTACTGCGGCAAGATATTGTGTTTTAATAAGGGGAAAAAGTGCTCTTTTCATTATCACAAAATTAAGGTGGAAACTTTTTATTGCGTAGGCAAGGTCATTGTCCGGCACGGGTATTGTGACGACTTGGAATCCGCTTCTGAAACCGTTCTGAATACGGGAGACATATTTCATGTGCCTCTCGGTCTACGCCACCAGATGGAAGCCCTTGAAGATTCGCAATTGTTTGAATTCTCTACCCCCGACACGCCCGAGGACTCCATAAGAATTGTCAAGGGGGACTGAATGAAGACCGATCTTTATGTTTTTCAGTGGATATCGGATCTAGGTGGTGCGGATACGCGACTGAAAGACTTGTTGGTCTTGCTGAAGGACGATTTCAATATTACTTGCATACCAAACGACGCTGGAAGGCTCAACGAGAAGCACAACACTGATTTCTTGGACGCTTTGGGCATCAAGTACTGCATGCCCCCAGGTCTTCCTAAAAATCCCAAGGGGTTCGCATATGCCAATTGCAACTTCAGGCTTTTTAAGGAGGCTGAGCGGCTGGATTTCATAAGATCTTTGGATCTTAAATTTCTTTGGTCAAACGACATGATGTGGACGACCAGCGAAGAGCTGGACGGCATAGTCAAGGGCAAGGTTGACTGCTGCCTGTTCACATCGCCCTTTCACTTCAACCATGTGTCGCCCACAATACTTTCTGTAAAGCCCGACCAGAAGGTTGCGATCCTGGACAACTACTTTGACAGTTCCACTTGGCCTTATTTTGACAGACCCCGTCGCCCCACGGTTGTCTGTGGCAAGGTAAGCCGCGATGACTTCCTCAAGTTTTCTGAGGACTTTCCCGTCTTTTATGAATCGGCCACCATTTCAATTCCCGCTTCTTACAAGGTTATGGGGTGGAGTTCTCCTCTGGCCAAGAGGTACGATTGGTTTGACTTTTCCGACAAGTGGAGCCTTTTGGGAGCCAACCAAGTTGGAACTGTTGATTTTCTCAAGTCTATTGATGTTTTTCTTTATAATTGCAATCGCGAGTTTATAGAAAACCAAAGCCGTGCTGTTGTGGAGGCGCAGCTGACGGGCTGTCCTGTGGTTGCGCCCAACAAGTGGAACTTTCCCAATATGGTGTGGGATCAGCGAACGGGATACTTGTGGAACGACCTTGATGAACTTAGGGAGGCAATGATTGATCTTTCCAACTATGAATTCAGACGAAAAATGAGCCGACTGGCTAGTGCTTGTTCCCGTGAAATATGGTGCGATTCCGCCTCTGCAAAAAGGAAGTGGAACGCTGTATTAAATTACGCACAGAGTTGAAAAATTATGAAGACTTTAATTTGGTCGGTTGCGTGGGGCGAATACAGGTTCATGTTGCAGAGCCTTGTGAGTTCCATTCGTGAATCGGGCTTGGAACACGATATTCTGACCTTTTCGGACGAACCTATCTTTGGTACAGCTTCGTGCGAACTAGACAAGGGAATAGACCTGGACTTTAAGCAGTACTGGAAGTTCAAATATCTTTTGAAAGTCTGTGAGCTTGACTATGACTTGTTTGTTTTCATAGACAGCGATCACTACTTTGTCCGTAAGCCTCCCAAGGACTTTTGCGACATAATCGGGCTTGATCCTTGGCACTCTTTTTTGGAGTCTCCTTTGAACTCGCCCCAAACCCGTCGTCCCGATTGGTGGGGACTCCCCAACGCCCTAATGGCGGACTTGTATCGCGACTTCGGAGTCGTTCAAAGGACAAAGTACAGTACGAATGGCGGCTTCTGGATGTGCAAAAAGCCGTTTGCTCGCATGGCCATGGAAACCTCGGAGAGGTTCAGGATATTTCAGAAGAACAGGGGTCTCGACCTTCCGGAGGAAGTCTTTGTCGCCGTTCTGTCCCACATGTTCAGCAAGAACTACGAGGACAGATTCCACGCCAGACACGAGGACATATGGGCCAGCGAGTGGACCGGAGTTTTGAGCGACAGGCTCCCGGACGGCTCGCCTTGGGAATTTCAAGAGTACATGACGGGAACGAGGAGAGTCGTTGATCCCGCCATAGTCCATGCCATGAGAAGCAAAAGTGCTCTCGCCTCAAGAGGCAAGCGGATATTAGAATCAAGCCGTCCAAGTTTTGTTTCTTGGGCTGAAGTTTCAAAGGAGAATGAAAATTAAAGCAGAACTTCTCAGTCATTTCGGCGACGACCTTATGGTCGTTAATGCGGCCAGGGTGAGTTATGGAAAGGCCAAAGCCTCCTTGGATGAAAAGGACTCTAGGCTCATAAAGTTTCTTGTGGAGCATGGCCATACTTCGCCTTTCAGGCACCCTCAGCTTCAATTTAGGATACAATGCCCCGTCTTTGTGGAGAGGCAGTTGTTTAAGCATCAGGTGGGACTCACGGCGAACAGCATAAGCGGGAGATATGTTGATTTTTCAGACGAGTACTGGATCCCTGACCAATTGAGGCTTCAGTCCAAGGATAGCAAGCAAGGAAGTTCTGGCGACATAGATCCCGAAAGGAATTCGTATCTTATCAATAAAATCAAGGAAGCAATTGGCGTCTGCAAGGATATTTATGAGGAGATGGAGTCCTCCGGAGTGGCGAAGGAGCAATGCAGGGTAATACTGCCCCTCTGTTTAGAGACGCAGTTTATTTGGACGGGATCTCTGGCGGCTTTTATGCACCTGTGGAGACTCAGGCTCAAGCCCGACGCCCAGAAGGAGACTAGGGATGTAGCATCAATGATGCTCGATCTAGTTAAGAAAATTCCTGGGGATCCTTTTAAATTCACGCTGGAGGCGTTTGGCCTTTGAGTATTTTGATTGATAGGCTTTACGATTATAGGCCAAAAGTTGCCGTTTTCGGCGACGCCATTCTGGACGAATACTATGATGTCTCTGCGGACAGGGTCAGTCCGGAGTTCCCCATACCGGTTATGAAGGCTCCAAATGAAATACCAAAAATTGTTCTTGGAGGAGCTGCTAATGTCTGCAGGCAATTTTCAAATTTTAATTTTGATGTGAGTCTTTTTGCCTTGACGAATGAGGCAATGAAGGTTTTTGCTGGCGACATAAACATGGATGGCTGCATATTTTCTAAGGGCATCCCGACGAAGAAGAGATTCTACAGTGGCGGTTTTCCGTTGTGTCGGTTGGACATAGAAGGCGAGAACTATAATCTCTCGCCGGACTTGATGAAATCTTTTCAAGACAAGTTGCTTCAAAATTTGTCGGAATCCCAGCCGTTTGATGTCGTGATTTTCTCCGATTACGACAAGGGCTTGCTGAAGGGAAGAAGTGATTTTATAAGGAGCATTGGAGAGGGATCCATTACAATAGTTGATCCAAAAAAGCACCCCATTGATAGGTGGAAGGGTTGTACCATAATAAAACCCAATTCCAAGGAGGCTGCCGAGATGAGCGGCCATTTTGACTGGAGGCTTCAGTGTGAATATTTTATGAGAGAGACGGATTGCCAAGCCGTTGTCATAACTCAAGCCGGCGATGGGGTGGTGGGAAATGTCCAGGGCTCATGGTTTGAATATAGGCCCATTGTAAAGAAGACGCCCAGGTCTGTTATTGGAGCCGGCGATGCGTTTATAGCGTTTCTTTCAATGTGTATGGCTCATTCTATAGACATAAGAAAGGCCGTAGAAATATCGTTTGATGCATGTTCTAGGTATATTGAACGGGATCACAATAGCCCATTGCACCCGTATCAGATATGTTCTTCTAAGTTTGTAGACCCCAGAATTTTTTCCAAAAGAGACTTTTCATTATCTTTTGCTAATGGCTGCTTTGACATTCTTCATCCGGGCCACATGGAACTTTTGAAGTTTGCCAAATCTCGTGCGGACAAGCTTGTGGTCGCTCTCAATTCGGACGATAGCGTCAAGAGGCAGAAAAAGGCTCACGGTTTGGTCAACAGTCTGGAGCATAGAAAAGCGATGATTTCATCGTTGGAATGCGTGGATTTTGTCGTTTCATTTGATGAGGACACCCCGCATAATCTGGTCAAACTTGTATGTCCGGAAGTCCTCGTCAAGGGCTCGGAATACTCGGATCCCGTCGGATCTGAATTTGCACGCGAGGTCTGCTTTTTTCCAATGGTTTCGGGTCATTCCACAACCTTGATGATGGACAAAATAAGATCCATGTGAATACATAATTTCATGAAATTCAGCGAATGGATCGTAATCAGAGAAAATCAGATCAACCCCATCCAGTCCTTGATTGGAGGGGGGATTAAGACCTCCGTAAAAAAGAAAGATACTACCGTAGACAACATCAGATCTGTTTTGATGAAGTCAAAGAACCCAAAGATGGCGAGCAAGCAAGTTGCTCAAATTTATGACAATAAAATGAAGAGCAGCACGGATCCCACGGAGATTGCGGACGCTTCGCGCTCAAAAAGCGACATACTGACCGCTCTGAACAAAAGATGAGCTTCAAGGAATGGCTGGTCTCAGAGGGTGGCAAAGGTTCGGGCCCAAAGTTAACAGCAACCGGAGCTCTCGGCACCGGCGGAATGGCCCAGCACGGGAGGGTCTTCCGGATGACGAGCCCGCATTCTTTCAAGATCAAGACTAAAATTCGGCGCTTTTCAAACTATTCTTAAGTTGATGCCCGATCAAAGTTTAAAGATAGCTATATCATGCGATTGCTCTCCGCACCAAGAGTGGATGGCGTTTGCATCTTGGTACTCCCTCAGAAAGCGACTGCCGGATTGGGAGGTTGTTCTAGAATTAAACCTAGACAAGCCCCTTTTTCAGTGGGCTTCTAGGCTTGGAGTCAAGATCTCCAAGCAAGCGGGCTCCGAGATAAAGATAGGGCCGACGGTGGTTGCCGTGAGAGACTTTGAAGGAAACTTTGACATTGCCTCTTCTAAATCTAGCATCCAAAGCATGTTAGTTGACTATAGTGAGGGTTGTGGCAATTTTGTTTTAAAAGAATGGATAGATAGATCGGACATTCCTTTTTATAGGGCTCTCAAAAGATTCGGCACAAGTAGATTGACCGTCAACGAGATGGCGGTTTTAAATTTGTGGGAGCAGTGCAACAATGTATATTTACACGCTGGAGGCTCATGAAGAGATTTTATTTCGGTGAAGATGATGAGGATAGCGGAGAGGACGAGGAATTTGACGAGACCAAGTTCTTGATGCCCGACGCCGCCGAGTTGATATCCATGACCCAGTTTGACAACCCGGATCAGCACATCCTTAATTGCGCCATAAAAATATGCGAAAAATCTCTTTTTTGGAGATTGAGAAGCCTTTCTTACAAGTTAAAAGCTTTTGAAACGGCTTTCACGACGATAAAAAAACTAACAGAAGGACAGAACGATGCCGAGATATGAGATGCAGTGCGGAAAATGCAATGAAGTCTATGATGTTTGGTCAAAGATAGCGGAAAAGGAAGATTCGGTCAAATCTGCGAAGTGCCCCAAGTGCAATTCTTCTAAGAAGTTTGAAATATTTGGGTGCCCCTCGGTTAGTTTTGCCAATCCGGTCGGAACTGACAGGTGGAACAGCGAGTCTAAGGGTCACGATTATAGGTTCAAGCATAACATGGACAAGCCCGGCGGCGTGCGCGACCAGAGGAAGGCCGCCGAAAGGGCATCCAGGGTTGGCCCCGAGCCGTATCGAAAGATAGACGACATATCCAGCGGAAATCATTTCGGAGAAGTTAAGTAAGTTGTTTGTGCTAACCATTTTAGGTTCAAATGAAAAGCACGGCCTTTGTGCCGTGCTTTTTTAGTTTGATTACACTAGAATATTTAAACACGAAAGGCATTACGATGAGCGAAATTCTCAAGAAGCTTTCTTCAAAGTTTGATAAAGAAAAGTTCAAGAAACTTAACGAGGAGATGTCGTTCTCCGAATATCTTGATCTGGTATATTCTAATCCAAAGCTTGCCAGGACAGCATATCAGTATCTTTATGATATGATCATGAGCAAGGGCACCTCAAAAGTGGAGAGATACAGGAAGACCTACATACACTACAATTTTTTTGACAGTTCCGATTCGCCAATATTCGGACTTTCGGAAACGCTTCACCAACTCGTTCAGTTTTTCAAGGGAGCCGCCGGCGGTTACGGCCCGGAGCGAAGGGTCTTGCTGTTGCACGGCCCCGTAGGCAGTTCCAAGTCCACAATCCTTCGTTGCATAAAAAAGGGTTTGGAAAAGTACTCGCTCACCGACGAGGGCTCGTGGTACACATTCAAGTGGGTCAACCTGCCAACCGATAAGGAAAACGGCATATACACGCAGTCCGAGGACGAGTCGCCCATGCACGAAGATCCCCTCAAACTTCTCCCTCCAGACATGAGAAAGGATGTCGTTGCTGATCTCAACAGGATACTTGTAGAAAACACCCCTGAGAAGGATCGCAAGACACTATACAGGTTAAATGTTGACGGGGAGTTGGATCCAAGGTCTAAGAAGTTCATGCAAGAACTGCTTCTTAGGAATGATGGGGATTGGGGCAAGGTCGTGGAAAATCACATCCGGGTCGTGCGCAAGACTCACAGTGAGGCCGACCGCTGTGGCATAGCCACCTTCCAACCCAAGGATGAGAAGAACCAAGATAGCACCGAACTTACTGGTGATATAAACTGGGGCAAGTTGCCGCACTTTGGCACAGATTCGGATCCTAGGGCGTTCAATTTTGACGGAGAATTCTGTGTTGGCAGCAGGGGAATTGTCGAATTCATAGAGGTTTTAAAGCTTGCCAAGGAGTTCCTCTACGACCTCCTCGGGGCTTCTCAGGAAAAGCAGATCAAGCCAAAGAAGTTCCCGCAAGTGGCTGTCGACACAGTTCTCATAGGCCATACAAACTCTCCTGAGTTCTTGAGGCTAAAGAGCGACCAGACCATGGAGGCTTTAAGGGATAGGACTGTGAAGATAGATGTTCCCTATTTGCTCAGGTGGAGCGAGGAGCTCAAGATTCTGGAACACCAGTACAACAAGGATAAGATCAAGCAGCACATAGCGCCCCACACCTTAGAGATAGCCGCTCTGTGGTCCGTTCTTACTAGACTTCAAGAAGACAAGGACGGGAAGATAAGCCTCGTGGAAAAGGCCAAGTTGTACGACGGCAGATCCCTTCCCGGCTGGACGGAGGATAGCGTGAAGGAGTTGCGGGACAAATATCCTGACGAGGGCATGACGGGAATAAGTTGTCGTTACACCCAGGACAAGATTAGCAACTGCTTGAGTTCGCACTACGATTATATAAACTTTTTTATGGTTCTCAATGAACTTAAGGCCGGGGTAGACCATCAGTCCCTTTTTGACAACGAGGAGGACAAGTCCAAATTCGTGGCTTGCATAGACCTAGCCAGGAAGGAACTGGACGAGATACTTAAGGCCGAAGTCCAGAAGGCCCTTGTTGGCGACGAGCATGCCATAGAAAGGCTTTGCGGAAACTACATAGACAATGTCATGGCCTACATCAACGGCACGAAGATAAAAAATCCCTTCACGGAGCAAGATCAGGAGCCGGACGAAAGATTGATGCGATCCATAGAAGAGAAGATAGATATACCTGAAGTTGGTGCCGACGATTTCAGAAGGATGCTGGCTGGCTTTATTGGCCACCTAGCCCATGGCGGCAAGAAGTTCAAATGGGACTCAAACCCCCAGCTTAAGAAAGCCTTGGAGGCCAAGCTTTTTGAGGACACTAAGGATCACATAAAGTTGTCGGCTCTAAATATCAAGGGAGCCACCGTCGTGGACAAGGATATCCAAGAGAAGATAGACGCCGTAAAGAAGAGGCTCATAGACCAGTACGGCTACAACGAGCAGAGCGCGACCGATGTCTTGGAATACATAAGTTCCATATTCGCTCGCGGAGACGTTTCGGAAGACGACTGAAAAAGAGGTGAGTTATTCCACGCCGCATAGATTCCGATCATAAGGACTTCCAAGATGTCTACGGAGGCATAAGAAGGAAAGAACTTAAAAAGTACATCAAGAATGGATCCATCTTTCGAAATAGAGGAAAGAATGGAAAGATAGTCGTTACAATTCCAAAGATTGACATACCGCACATCGTCTACGGCGATAGCGACGGCGGTATCGGCCGTGGAAAGGGCGAAAAGGGCGATGTAATAGGCAAGGACGATCAGAAGGGCGACGGAAAGGGCAATAAGGCCGGACAAGACGCGGGCGACGGCATGGATATTGCCGTGGACATGGACGAGGTTCTAAAGTTCATGCAGGATGAACTTGAACTTCCTGATATGAAACCCAAGCCGAGTGACACCTATGAGCAGATAATCAAGAAATATAACAACATAGCCCTCGTGGGGCCCGAATCGCTCAGGCACAACGCCAGAACCCTTAAGCAAGCTCTGAAGCGGCAGTGTGCCGACGGATCCATAAATAAACTCTACCAGATTCCGGGCTTTGCCAACCCGATTAGGCTCATAACCCCCATAAACAGCGACAAGCGATACCGCCAGTTTAATGAGATAAAATTGCCTTCTAGCAATGCCGTAATATTCTTCGCCAGGGACGGATCCGCGTCCATGGATCAGTACAAGTGCGACATTGTAAGCGACATGAGTTGGTGGATAGACACTTGGATTCGTAAGTTTTATGACAAGGTAGAGCGTGTCTATGTTTGGCACGACACGGTCGCGAAAGAGGTTGATGAGAAGAAGTTCTACAAGTACCGGTACGGCGGAGGCACGACCTGCTCCACCGCATTGAAACTCATATCCAAGATGTTTGAGAACAGGTTCAATCCCATCAAGTGGAACATATATTTGTTTTATTTCACGGACGGCGAGAATTGGGACAATGACAACGATGTGTTTGTAAAGACGCTGGAGGAGGAATTCGGTCCTAAGTTCGTAAACATGGTGGGCATCACCCAGATACTTCCATGGAGGTACGAGAACAGCCTCAAGCAGGCGGTAGATGAAAAATGCAAGTCGACGAACCTTAAGACAACGCAGGTGGGCACGGACTCCAACTTGTCCGACCAAGAAAGGGACAGGGGCATTAAGGACGCGATTATAGACCTTCTCGGAAAGGGAAGAAGAAGAGGAAGAACGGAGAACTACTGGGCCAACAACCTGGGATGACATAATGAACAACAGAAAATTCATGATGGGATCCCCAGTATTGATGGGGAATAGTAAGATTCCAGGCGTGCCGATGCCCGAGGAACTTAAGAGACTCCTTCCCGAGATATTCAGAAAGGTGAGCGAGTTCGGCTGTGACTTCCCTCCGACCGTTGTTGAAATGCTCACCTACGACGAGATAAGCGAAATAGCAGCCTATGGCGGCTTTCCCGTGAGGTATCCTCATTGGAAATGGGGCATGGAGTATGAGGAGCTCCAGCGCGGATATCTTCATGGCATGCACAGGATATACGAAATGGTCACGAATTGCACCCCCGTATACCTTTATTGCCTAGACTCGAACAGCCTTCTTGACAATGTGACTGTAGTCGCTCATGCACTCGGCCACGCTGATTTTTTCAAAAACAACATCTACTTCTCGCAGACCAGCCAGAACATGATGAACGAGTTGGCCAACCACGGCACCAGGATCAAAAAGTACATGAGCCGTTGGGGAAAGGAAAGGGTCACCGAGTTTATAGACCATGTGCTCAGGATAGAGACTTTGATAGATCCTTCCAAGGCTTGGCAGCCCAAGAAATACAAGGACAACATTCCGAGGGACAAGCGAAAGTACCGCCATCCTAAGCGACTCAAGGTCGAGGACGGCCACGACTACATGGACGAGTATGTGAACACGGAGGAGTGGATCAAGAAACAGCAGTTGGAGATAGAAAAAATTGAAGCTGCCGAATATCTGGATCTCTTCGTGGGTTCCACCAAGGACATAATGGGCTTCATTAGGGACAACGCCCCTCTCAAGCCTTGGGAGAGCGACATCGTGTCTATGCTCTACGAGGAAAGCATGTACTTTGCCCCACAGAGAATGACAAAGACTATAAATGAGGGACACGCTTGTGTCGGGCCCGATACTTTGATTTGTACTGACAATGGAATCATAACAGCGAAAGAGCTTGTTGAAGGGAAGATCTCATGCTTGGTTTCGGACGGCGACTCCAACAAAAAGGTCAGCAACTGGTTCATTTTTAATGAAAGAAAAACTGTAACGATAGAGACAAGGAGGGGATATAAGATCACAGGATCGGATAACCACAGAATTATGGAATCTGAGGGTCAATGGATCCATATGAGAGACCTAAATGAGGGTGACAAGGTAAGGATAAGTGGTTCCAATGTATGGCCTAAAGATCCGGTCGGTCTGGATTACAAGGAAGAAGAGAGGCTGGACACAAGAAAGATACGAGAAATTCTTGGCTCCAAGTACTGGAAATGCAACTATTACCGAATGGGAATGCAGACTGACGCACAAGCCGGGCTTAAAGTCGTGGAGTTGAGTAAGATTTTTGACGAGCAAGTTTCAAGGTTGGGAGAAACTCAAACCATAAGACGCAAAAAAATCTCAATTCCGACCGAGGTCACTGAAGGTTTGGCTAGTTTTCTGGGCTATATGATAGGCGATGGTCATATTTCTGAATCCGGTAGATCTTTTGGTTTGACTTCAGGTGATCTAGAGCAGATTGAAGAGTATGAAAATCTTTTGGGATCTCTTTTTGGTCTGGTTGGCAAGAGGAAGTGGGACGGGAGCTCAAAGAATGGCAGGTGGAGAGTCTCTTGTTCTTCCAAGAGCTTACAAGAATTTTTGAAGAGTATAGGATTAAAGACGGGCGTCTGCGCCAGAGAAAAGACAGTCCCCAATTGTATATTGAGGTCTCCCAAGAATGTAGTGTCTGCCTTTCTTAGATCCTATTTTGATTGTGACGGCTATGCTGGCAAGGCCGGAGTGATTTTGTCCACCTCCAGCGAAAAGATGGGAGAACAGATCCAGACCATTCTCCTCAACTATGGGATAATTTCCTCAAGAAAGAAAGCCAAGGCCTCTGATGAAAAGAAAACACACATTTGGCAAATTCGTATTTGCGGCGTTCAAGCCAAGAAATTCATGGAGCAGATAAGTTTCGGCCTAAAAAGAAAGCAAGATTCCCTTGGCAAATACATCAACGACAGGTTGTGGTTCACGAGGGAAAATTGGTCTGATGAAATTGTTTCCATAAAATTCGGCCAAGGAACAGTCTATGACATGACTGTTGACGACACCCATCGCTATGCGGCCCATGGATTTATAAATCACAACAGCTGGGTTGACTATCATATTATTTCAAAACAAGGACTTGCCGGACTCGGCCAAGAGCACGAAAGTTCGGGCATCATAGAGTACGCAAAGCACAAGATGGGGGTGCTTGGAGGCAAATATTCAATGAACCCCTATAAGCTTGGATTTAATCTTCTGTGCGACATAGAGGAGCGATGGGACAAGGGCAAGTTCGGTACCGAGTGGGAAGAGTGCCCCGATATAAAAAAGAAACAAGATTGGGATCTAAAACTCGGACTGGGTCACGACAAGGTCTTTGAGGTTAGGAAACTATACAACGATTTAACCCTCATCATGGAATTCTTCACGCCCGAGTTTTGCGAAAAGTATGAATTTTTTGAGTGGAAGAAGTATCCGAACGGGGAATATAAGATTGAGAGCAAGGATCCCACCAAGATCAAGGCCAAACTGGTGGCCAGATACATGAATGGCGGATTGCCCGAAATCAGGCTCATGGATCCCAACCACAGAAACAAGGGCATCATGTTTCTCCAGCACAATTGGCACGGCCGTGGCCTGCACGACTCTTATGTGGGTCCCGTTCTGGAGTCCTTGAGGCGACTTTGGAAGAACGATGTCTATCTGGCCACTAGAGACAAGGAGGGCAATGAATTTATTTACAGGTGCCGATCCGACGACTGCAAGGTGGATATGATTCCCCGGGAAGATTACGAGGACGGCTTTTTTTAGGCCTTTTTTGGCCTATTTTTAGGCCTTTTTTGATTGAAAAAGGCCTTCCTTTTTGTTTTTCCAAATGCCTAAATACCCGTGTGGTTTTTGACTAGATTAAACACGGGAGATCATGAATTCCATCGCCAAACGAAACATATCGGCCGAGCAGCTGATAAGCGAGATTCACGAGCATCACATAAATCACCTGAGCAGGGAGATTTACTTGCACGGATATGCGGATGCTGATGAGGAGCCCGGGGTTGACTACAGGATGGCCACCTCGTTCGTGAAAAACATGCACATACTGGAGATGCATGGTTCGGCCAACATTCTTGTCCACATGCACACCATAGGTGGAAACTGGAGCGACGGAATGGCTATGTTCAACGCTATCCAGATGTCCAAGGCGTCTGTGACGATACTTGGCTATGCCCAAGCGAGCAGCATGAGTGGCGTTGTCTTTCAGGCAGCAGACAAGCGGGTTCTCATGCCTGACTGCGAGATAATGATACACCATGGTTCGTTAACCATTGAGGACACGACCATGGCCGTAAAGAGCGCCGTAGACCAGAATGAGAAGTATTGCAAGAGAATGCTCCAGATTTTTGCGGAGCGTGCTGTTATGGGCACTTATTTCAAGGAAAGGAAGTACAGCATCAAAAGAGCCATGACCTTCATAGACCAGAAGATACGCCAGAATGGCGACTGGTACTTGATGCCAGAAGAGGCTGTTTATTACGGGTTTGCCGACGGGATATTTGGCGAAAAGGGATTTGAAAACTATGCAAAAATACGATCAGGAAAGAAGAAGAAAAAGAACTAATTTATATTGGAGGTTAATAAAATGACAGATGCTGATCTTTTGCTTTCTGATGAGTTTGTATCTTTTTCCAAGGTGATCGCGGCCGTTCACGAGGAGAAGAAGGTTTTGGAGGAAGATTTCAAGGCCAAATTCGATGAATACAAGGCCAAGAAAAAGGAATTGGAATCCAGGGTCGCCGCGGCCAATTCAAAGTGGGAGGAATGGAAATCTTCTCAGAAGGGGAGGTGAAATTGACTCGTCTATCTACTTGCTTTCTTTTGGCTCCCTTGCTTTTGGCCTCCCTTCAATCGTTTGCTGAAGACATCTCGGAGATGGGTAGTTTTGAACTCATTTTAAATTCCGATTTGACGGTGGGAGCCAACACGATTTATGCGGAAATAGGCAAGACATCCCGACCCTCCGCCGAGACAAGGGGTCATATCGGATACGGGATTTATATTTCTTCTTGGCTAAATTGTACCGATCTTTGCTATTTGAAAATGAATGAAAGTTCGCCTCAAAGGAGGGTTATCGCAAAAGGGTCTGCAATTGTGCTTGACGGCTCGTACCAGGAGTACCGCCAGGACGGATATGTGGTTCAAGAGTTTTTAGTTTCAAGCCCCAAGGAGATCCACGGGGTCATATGCTACTCCCATTGCAGCGAATATAGATCTTTAATGGGTGTTCCCGAAGACGCCAGGAAGGTTTCGTTTTTCGCCGGCCCTCGGATAACGCTTGAGGGATTCAAGGAATTGGTGCGTCAAAAGGCGAGGCTTCAAACTTCGCCACCCGTTTTAATTTATTCGCCTTCGGTGAATCCATGAATTTTTTGACTACCATAATTCCTCTCTCCGGTTCTCCTTCGCACAAGAGGAGGAGGAATCTGGACTTCCTGTGCGCAAGGCTTAATGACGCTTTCGGGCAACAAAACAAAACATTTATCGCCTCATTCAATGATGTTCAGTACACGAACGAATTTGCTGAGGCTGTTAGAATTTCCGAATTGAATATAGACAGTAAATTCGTGATGTTTCTTGATCCGGACACATTCTTCAACTTCAAGTTCATCAACGATTTGGTTTCTTTTTCGGATCAAGTTATCATCCCTTTTTCGCAGCGCATCCATCTGGACGAGCATTTGACTAGGAGTTTCATAGAAAAAAGAAATATAACGGTCAATTCTTCCGCAAAGACCACGAAAGTTTCCCCGGGCAGCTCGGCTGTCATCGTAAATTCCGATTTTTTGACGCCCGGCAATCCTTTTGGATTAGTTCGTTTCGGCGAGAACTTTGAAGATTGGTGGCTGGATTTTGATTCCGCTGGATTCAAAACAGAAGGCAAGGCTCTGGATCTCGTCGCAGTGAAATTGTACTGCGACCGTTTGTTTGCAAATAGGGCCAAAAGCGGAATTGTCCATGCATTCAATTATGCCTGCGTGGACGAGAATAGTCGCTTGTATCGCGAGCAGCTTGAATCCGTTGACTCGTATGTTTCCGCCGCTCAAGGAAAGGGCGTTATTCTTGTCAACTTCCACTCGGGTGACTGTTTGCTTCGCGAGGGTATTTTTTCTGAGCGACTGGGAAGGGATGCGAAGTCGCTCGGACACTCCAAGGACTTTCCTTTTCTCAACGACATATTCAACATATCAACGCAGTATTTGCACGGTGACGGCTGGGTTTTTTATTGCAATTCCGACTGCAGGATAGCGGACACCGTCTACAATGACATAAGAGAATTTGATGGAGACTATATTGAATTCCAAAGGCAGGAGGTTGATTCGCACGGGAGATATAAGGGGTCGGTAGAAAAGGGAATAGACGGCATAGCCATAAGAAAAAGCCTTCTGCAAAAGTGCCGAATGCCCGATCTTCTTATTGGGGCTCCATACTGGGACGATGCGGTTTCTGCTCTGTACGGCTCTTCGTGCAAAAGGAAACTCAGGATTATGAACCAGCTCATCCATACCGAGCATGAACCCACCTACGATCTCTGCAATTTGGATGTGGCCGGCAAACTTAATTTTGAATCATTTTCAAGCGTACTTGAATCCATAAGGCCTCAAAACTCCTCGGAAAACCTCAAGACAAGGTGTCAGATCCTAATAAAGATATCAACACTAGGACGCCCAGAGTTGTTGTGCAAGTGCTTGGATTCGTTTGTTGAAAAAATGTCCGGAAACAATGTCGTGTTTTTTTGCATAACATGCAACATAGACGACGATGTCATGACCGAAGAGGTAGTCAATGGGCTAAAATCCAAATATCAAAACATAAAGGTTTTCTTTGGAGATCATAAGTCCAAGATAGAGGCGTATAACGCCGATATTGAAAATTTTGATTTTGATGTTTTGGTGGCCGCTTCGGACGACATGATCGCCGTTGAAAAAGACTACGATCAGATTATATTGGACTGCATGGGTTTTTATTTCCCCGATACGGATGGCGCACTTTGGTTTGAGACTTGCGACGGCAACCAGCGAACGGCCACCCTTTCCGTAATGGGCAAGTCTTACTACCTAAGATTTGGACATGTTTATAATCAAGATTATATTGGATATTACTGCGATGATGAGTTCACGCAAGTTGCGTTCAAGCTAGGAAAGATCAAGAGGATAGATCATGCAATTATATGCCACAACATACCCGATCACCTGAAGATGTCCGATGACGCCACATATCTGAAGAGTTTGGTCTACGGGGCCAGGGACAAGGCCTTCTATAAAGTCAGGAAGAGAGTCCAGTTTGATATTCCCGGCATTAAGTCTGGAACGACCGGTGACTTTTCAGAAGTTTTCTTTGTTCCGGAAAGAAACAAGCACGAAAGTCCAAGCTGGATGACTCCTTATCCCAAATTTGATGATCCACTCAGCGCCATGGAGGTTTACATTCTTGAGGGCATGGATCGCAAGATTTCTTCAATGGACTTGCAGCAGTTCATGTCATTTTCATTGAGTTATTTTAAGGACTTTAGGTGGACCATACCTCCCATCATACACCAGATATGGTTTGGAGAAGTGCCTAAAAAGATAAAAGAAATGATGGCGACCTTCTCGGAGGACTATATAGGCAAGAACCCTGGGTCAAGGTATATACTATGGAACGAAAAAAGACTTAGGTCTCTTGGTATGATAAACGATGACATCTTCAAATCTGAGAAAGAGTATGACTGCAAGTCCGACATAGCCAGGCTTGAGATATTGAACAGGTTCGGAGGTTTTTATGTTGACTCGGACTGCGTTTGGTTGGGAACCAAGCCTTTGAATTCGGTACCTAGCAAGAATGGAATAATGATAGCCTATGAAAAGGCGGGGTTGACCATAGGCAAGGGATATCTGGACAAGGATACGACTCGTTGCGCTAATGGTGTTTTTGGGGCCTCCATAGCCAATCCAATAGTAGCTTTTCTAATTGGAAGACTGAGAAAGTCATACGCAGAACGCCGCAGGCATGGCGTAGTTGCCTCCACTGGCCCCGACTTCGTACAAGGCGTTTTGGACGAACTTTCTCTCACGGAGACCGCAAGCCATAAGTACTTCTACCCGGTCTGGTGGTGTGTGAACCCGGACAAAAACCCGGACGCCGAAAAATTTATCAGACTAAAGAGCCTTTCTCCCGAAGACCTTTCTGCTCTCTATCCCGAATCCGTTCTTTTCCACAAGGGATTCACTTCCTCGGAAGGAGGTTGATTTTGAATTTAGTCACCGTGATGAACTACGATATTTCTGACAAAAAATATTTGGCCATGTGCTGCAACTGGATCAAACAAGCCAAGACTCACCTCTTACGCAGAGACTCGTGCTTCATATTTTCAAAAAAGCCTCCGAGTAAAGCCTTAGAATCATTCGTGGGGGAAGATTCAAGATTTAGGTTTTGCGTTAGGGACGGACTCAAGGACACTAGGGGCATTTTCTTTCCCATTTGCGGCACGCACAGCGAAGGCTACAATCTGACCTACAAGCTCTATGTAATATGCAACTTGGACTTTCCATTTATTTTTATGGATGCCGATGCGATTATGGTAGACTCCATACAAGAAATTGAGCCCCTTTTTCATGAAAAGCCGGCGATATTCATAGACCACGAACCCGATATAGAAGGCCATACCGTTGGCTTCCCCCCGTTCATAAACTCAGGGGTCTTCATGGTCAACGACCCATCAAAATTATTGATCAACTGGGACAAACTGCTGGGTCATGCGTTCAAGTGCGGATTTAATTGCCGATTCAAGGAAAACGGGGCTTATATACCCGGAACTGACCAGTCGGTTTTGAAGTCCTATTTCGACAGCATAGGGTACCAATACAGGCACGAAAAGTTCGGCGTCCACTACAATACTTGTGCGGAACGCGTTAGGGCATTTAAAGGGCCCTTGGGCTGGAGGGCGGTTAACCACGAAGGAGATCCCGTTAAGATAATTCACTACTGGGGTCCTTTTAAGCCATGGGCCGTGGACTGTCCCATTTTTAAGGAGTTGATCAATGACGAAATGTTCTGTTGTGATGATGTCTTGGACCAGACCAGAAAATGTGAGCAAAATAATTGAATCGTACGAAACCTACAATTCGATTGGCGAGATAATAGTTTGGAACAACAATAAGCATCTTTTTATTTCTGACTTGGGGCTTAGCAAGGTAAAGGTTCTGAATTGCAACGCGGACTTCGGACTTGATTCAAGATTTGTAGGATCCATTCTCGCCAAGAACAGGTGTGTAATAGTCCACGACGACGACCTTCTGCTGTCGGAGCCCAACATTCAAAATCTTATTAGAAATTTTGAGATTGATCATACGAGGATATACACATACGAAGGCAGAATTCCACAAGGAGGTGGATATACTTGTGCGCCCGGCCCGGGAAGAGTGGAGGATGTTTCCGAGCCCACAGAAGTTCCCATAGCGCTCACCAGAAGCACCTGTTTCGACAGGCTGTACGCCTCAGAGTATGCCAAGTTTTCCGATGTTGTTTTTTATGATGTATATACCAACCTCAATGGGGAAGACATAGTCTTTAGTTACATAGTTTCTCATCTGTCGGGGAAAATGCCTCTTGTGCTTCCGATCCCGGATAAGAACGGATATATAGAGCTTCCGGCCGCTTTGGAAGGGAAAATTTCCACAAGGATGAATTTTATAGAAAGAAGAAATGACCTTATTCAAAGGTGCGAAATTATTTTGCCTTTTCCGAAATATCCGGCCCCTTCTGGCGACAAGTTTGTTTTCTTTGGTGCGGGAAACTATCCGTTTGCCTATTACAACGACTCGTTCAGTATAAATTCCAAATTCAAGAAGTTAATCGCAAAGGAGTCAAATGGGATCAAATATTTGTCTTTGAGCATATTGGAAAAATGCTTTTATGCCATCTCTTCCATAAGGTGCGACATAAATATGGGCTCCGATGATTCATTTAATTTGGGAGCTTTTTACAAAGGAGACCCAACACCAACGGAATTTTCACTAATTATAGATACAAATGGACGCACACTAGAGTCAAAAAGAGTCTTGTTTGATTTGAAGGGAAATTATGTTTCAAATTTATGCTTTAGACTTAAGGATTTTTTCAAAGAAGACATTGATTCTTGTGTTTTAAAAAGAATAGACATTGTTTGTCACAACCAAGGTGATTCCACAAAAGAACTGTGCATTACGGAGATGTCCCTAGTCAAGGAATCAAAATGACGCAGAGGCAACCTTCTCAAGAGTGGCTTTCTTCTTCTGACTGGGATTCGTTGGTTAGTCTAGATGGAGGCTACACGCTTGGAGTCGGTTACTGTTTCGTTTCCCAATTGAAAAGGTTTTTTAAAGAAAAGTCTGTTGACTATCACTTTTTTGAAACAAAATGGGGTCGTTGCGGGACGACTTTTTTATCTTTCCAGAAGTGCTTTTTCAAATACGCTTCGTAGTTCTTCCAAGCATTAAATGTGGTCTGTTGCTTCAACAGCATGACCAGTTTGGATGGTGCCAGTGTGGGCGGAATATCCACAAGCAAATGCAGATGATCCTTGTCTGATTCCATCTCGTCAATTGTCACATTGTTCTTGTTGCAAACATCATAACACCACTGCTTGATATCGTCGCTCAAGTCATTCACAAGCAGTCTTTTCCTGTACTTGACCACAAATATGATGTGCAGTTTGATAAGGAATTTGTGCCGATTTTTGGAGTGGTATTCAACCATACATTTATGTAGTAAAAATTCTTTGAGAATTTTACATAAACCCTACTATATAAAGGGTATGAAGGTCACACGGAACATCAAGTATAGGATATATGCCAAAAATGGCAAGTTGAAAAGGTTGCAACAAACCCTTGATGTATGCCGTAGAACCTACAACAAAGTTTTGGAAACACGAAAAAACAGTTGGGAAAAAGACAAGAAAAGCCTTGGTGTTTACGACTGCCATAATCTCATTAAAACTTGGAAGATAGAGGGCGTCCACTCGCAGGTTTTACAAAATGTATCAGCAAGAGTTGACCTTGCATTCCAAGGGTTCTTTCGAAGATTAAAAGAAAGCAAGGAAAAGGCTGGATATCCAAGATTCAAAAGTTACGACAGGTATGATTCTTTCTGCTTCCCACAGTCCGGATTCAAACTTACAGGCAACAAACTTTACCTTTCAAAGATTGGCGAAGTAAAAGTAATCAAACATAGAGAACTAACTGGTAAGTTAAAGACTTGTACCATCAAACGGGAAGCGAACGATTGGTATGTGATTTTCTCCTGTGACATGGAAACAACACCGCAGGAAAGGATTGAAACCAAGGCAGTTGGGATTGATGTTGGTTGTATAGACTTTGCCACTATGAGTGATGGTTCAACAATAAAGAATCCTCATTACCTGAGACAGTCAGAAGACGAACTTAAAAAGGTTCAATCAAAATACAGCAAGTTGAAGACCCTGCCTAGAGAAGATAAGAGTAAAATCAAATTAAAGAAGCAACTTGTAAACCTTCATCTCAAAGTCAAAAATCAAAGAAAAGACTTCTTACATAAGACAAGTAGAAATCTTGTAAATAAATATTCTGTTATCTGCGTTGAGAAGTTAAGCGTAAAAAACATGCTCAAGGATAACTGGCGTAAGTTGAACAAAAGCATACTTGATAGTGGCTGGACTAATTTTCGCAATATGCTACATTACAAAGCGGAAGAGGCTGGTTGTGTGGTAGCGGAAGTCAAACCAGAATATACGAGTCAAATATGCAGTGGTTGTGGAATTAAGGTTAAGAAAGAACTGGGCGAGCGAAATCACGACTGTTTCGCTTGCGGTTTAAAGTTGAGCCGAGACCTTAACGCTGCAAAAAACATATTAAGAGTTGGAATGAACTCTTTAGACAGCAATGTCTTAGAAGCCCACTCCCTTTAGGGGGTGGGAGCATTCACTTAGAATATGGAAAAGCATGCTCGCGGACATAATCAAGATTGGAGTGCCTACCTTGATGATTGAAATGCCCGCCGCGTGGCATTTGTCCAAACTTGCTCTTCGTTTGGGTCCCGAATTGGAGAACCATGTCAAATTCATGAGGAAATCATACTTTAATGAGGTTGTGGCTCCCTCGATTGATTTCTTGGAATATGTGGACTTAATGGATCACATATCTGCGAATTCAAATATCATAAAAGAGAATTCCGATAATTCTCCGCCATATGAAAATGAAAGTCCTCGGCACATCAAACAGCAGGCTATAGATTGCATTGGCGAGAACTTTTTGGATTTTTGCCATAAAAAATACGACAAAAACAAGATGTTGGAGCGCCTGATGGAGATGGGGGAGAAATCATGAGTCGTATGGTTATTTTGACGAGGTGTAGGAATGAAGAGCGACAGATCGGTGATTTTTTGGATATGTGCGGCTCTATATCCGAAGGCGTTCTTTTGCTTGACGACCACTCTAGCGACAAATCCCTTTATTTAGCAAAATCTCATCCTGCTGTTTTGAGGGCTTGGGAGTCGTTTCAGCGAACAGATGGTTGTATGGGAGAGGGTTGCGACTATGTTTCGCTTTTGACTATAGCCCAAGCCTATGATCCCGATTGGGTGTTGATATTGGATGTGGATGAAAGATTGGATGCTGACCAATTTAATTCCCACAAAGAAAAGATTTTCAACTCAGAATATAATTCAGTTTCGTTGATGTGGCCGTATTGTGACGAGACGAACAACAAGGCGGTTTTTTGGGGCTACGGACCAAAATTCAATAAAAATCAGATTAAGATTCCTTTCAAGAGAAATATACTTATGAGATTTGCCGACATAGCCCCACTATACACTTTTCAAAATAACAAGCCCACGCAGCACTGCAAGCCTTTTTGCAAAAACCAAAAAACTGGGTGGTGCAATATTGTTCTCAAGCACTTGTGCGTGAGGCCCGCCAAGGAAAGAATTGATAAGTGGCAAAGAAGGCTTCCTCTAGAGGACGAGACCCAGCTTGGCTATAGCAAAGATCTTTTATTGGAGCATGTTGAAATTCTGAAAAAGCTGCCCCCAGACTCTCCTTCCTACGACAGATGGATGGACACTATGATGAAGGAGTATGGGGCCGAATACAAGCTCAATTCTTCTGATTTTTATATCGGAGACAAACCGTCGTGGAGCATGCTTTTTTCGCACTTGCCCCACATGGCTACATTTGTGGATGAAGGCAAAGAGCTGATCTATTGACGGCTTTGTTCATTTTGCATAAAATATTTTAACATGTTCTTTGAAAATGTGTTCGTTTTGCCAAGGATGCGGCGAGAGAACTCTAGCAAATTATTAAAGAGATGGGACATGTTGATTGGCTTTGAATTATGCCTGATCAACGAGGAGGTTTTATGAATGAGTTTGATATTTTTCACATTGCCACTACTTGGCAAGATAATTCTATGCCGATTGAAAAAAAAATGAAAAAAATATATGACAACAAAAATTTTACTTGGGAGTACAAAAATACCACTTGGACAAGCAACCCTGCACAACCTGCACAGCCCGCCTTGACGGACGAGCAGATGCTTCAGAAGATTTCATCTTGCGTTAGGGATGAGGGTTTTTTTCGGGACGCAATTGATTGGCTTAAGTCATCGGCCCCCAGAAAAGTTCGTCCTTTCATGCAAGATCTTTGCTTTTCTTTCCACAATAGTCCCATAACATACGAAGGTCTGTGCGAGGCTGTGTACAAGTTGGGATTTAGGGCGACCGAAGTTCTTGAACGACGCATGATTCTGGGCTCCGCCAACAAGTGGGTCCAGCTGTACTTTAAAGACTTTCCCGCCTCATGAGTTCTCGTAGTGGATGCTGAAGAAATATTGGCCGAAAGGATTCTTGCCTTAGGATTCTCTTGCCTTGAATGCATTGTCCGTAGGGAAATAATTTAATCCTTAACCAACGAATTAATCAAGGAGAATGATTCTATGCTTCAAACACCAGACGGAATGAGCCGACGCCATTTTATGAGTCACCTTGCGGGAGCGACTGCGATGGCGGCGCCCGCAATGGCATTCACCAATTCGCTCCTTGCAAATGCAGCTGACATCAAGAAGCGGCACAAGGCTGCAATTTTGTTATGGATGGGCGGCGGACCTAGCACAATGGATCTTTGGGATTTGAAGCCCGGATCTGCGACCGGTGGCCCATTCAAGCAGATATCCACCAGCGCAGAAGGAATAGCCATTTGTGAGCACCTTCCGCTGATGTCCAAGCAGATGCACCATATGTCAATAGTGCGGTCAATGAGTACGCGCGAGGCCGACCATATGCGAGGGCGTTATTACATGCACACGGGATATGTGCCGAATCCCAACATAGAACACCCGGGGTATGGATCCGTAATCTCGCACGAACTTTCCGAGCAGATCTCAAATCTTGAGATTCCGCCTTTTGTTTCCGTGGGCGGCGGGAGCGTCGGCCCCGGCTTCCTGGGTATGACTTGGGCGCCGTTCGTTGTCAATTCCAACGGCCAGGTTAGAGACCTTGACATGGGGATTGATCCGTCCCGTATAGAACAGCGACTGAAGATGCTAGGGACTATAGAAGACAAGTTTATAGGCGAGAGGCGCGGCGGCTTCGCCGAGGATCACAAGAAGGTGATTGACAAGACCGTGAGGCTCATGACAAGCGAGCAAATGGAGGCCTTTAAGGTTGCCAAGGAGCCCAAGGAGGTTCAAGATAGGTATGGAGCCACCGGCTTCGGCCGGGGCTGTCTGCTCGCCCGTAGGCTCGTGGAGGCCGGTGTTCCCTTCGTGGAGGTTGATCTCGGCGGCTGGGACAACCATGCCGATATATTTCCCACCCTGTCCGACCAAAAACTCCCAGAATTGGACAAAGCCATGTCCGCCCTGGTGTCGGATCTTTCAGATCGGGGAATGCTGGACGACACGGCCATCATCTGGATGGGAGAATTCGGCCGTACGCCCAATATCAACGGCAACGGCGGCCGGGATCACTGGGCGAGGAGCTGGAGCGTGGTGGTCGGTGGCGCCGGCTTCAAGCGCGGCGTGGTGGTCGGCGAAACAAGCTCCGACGGCAAGGAAGTGGTTACCGAACCCTACTCGTCCCAAGACGTCATGGCCAGCGTCTTGAAGTCTCTTGGGATATCTCTTGAGACTACATTCACCGCCAAGAACGGCCGCCCGATGAAGATTGCCAACTCCGGCAAGGTCATCAAAGAGTTGTTCTAGGCCCAGCCATCGTGGAGATTCCGTGATGGAACAAGAGTTGATGGAAAAGTTGCATGAACTGGTCAAGGCCAAGTTCTATGCGATCAGATCTTCGCTTCCGCGACTCCAGACGCACGACAAGGCTCTGTGCGACTATTGTGAGACCTTGGGAATGAAGTTGAATGCGATTGTCAACTGCGAGAAGGAATGCCGCTCCGACCTCCCGCCCCCGGGAGGAGCCATGTTTTTACCCGAAGGCGTGGTGAGAATAAGAAATATATGGGGCGATAAATGTTTGGATGTCCCCAAAGATTTCGCAATGAGGGCTTTGGCTTTGGGCTTTTTGCCGTAGTTCACTGGTAGTCTTATCACGGCTATGTGCTTTTTGGTTTTCTTATTGAAATGCACTAGAAAATAGTGTATGCTCTCACTTAGTCATCGCCACTCTACTCAATAGGATCAGACATGACCAGAGTCATTTCGAATACAATGTTTTCTTTATGGGAATGCTTTACAAATATTCATCCGGGCGAAATTTATAGTGAGGAGGGAAAGAAGTACCCCTCCAGACCCAACATATGGAGAGCCCCAGAACATCAGAGGGAGCGAGCCTGGGATGAAAAGGCAATAAAAGACTATTACGCAGACCTAATCAAATTTTATAATGAGGGTGGCGGCCAGATGACAGGCACCATACAAGTTTATAACTATAAAGGAGAAGATGTCATATATGTCAATGACGGATTGCAGAGAACTTTTTTTTCAATAAAGCAAATATGTGAATCTTTGAGATTCCAAAACAAGTTTAAGAAAATGTTTGATCAAGGAAAGTCAAAAGACTTCAAGGATATGATGCAAGAAATTAAACTAGAAGTTCAACGGGTAGAATATGAAAATATAGAGCAAGCAATAAGTGGCTTTGTCGGAGCCAATAAAGGTACGATTACAACTCCTTTTGAATTGGGCAAGACCGTATTTTGCCAAGAATTGTCTGAGTTTAGCTCCTTCTGGCAGCATAGGCTCAACAGAATTCATGAAATAGTTAAAAAGGCGGTGTTGAATGTTGGTTGTAAAAAAAGCAAAGCCCAAAAGAGAATAAGGGAACATAAAGAAAAAAGGGACAATTTGTCAATTTTTCTGAAGTTCATTTCTAAGGATAAAACCACAAAGAGTTACAGAGTGGCAGAGCCCATATACAAGGATAAAAATTCTCTTGCTTTGGAGTCTTCTTTGACGAAAATTCTGAAAGAATTTGATCATGAAGAGTTTGACAAAAAACTTGATCAATTCGAGAACATGGTTGAAAACGCAACTCAATTTTACAATCAGATATTTGAAGAGGTCGTTGGAAAAAGAATCATTCCTGCTGAGGTTAACTTCAGATGGTGGCTGATAGCTAAGATTCACTTGTCCAACTTGGGAGTCCCAGTATCAAGAATAAAAGACTTCACTGAAAAATTCTTGAAAAACAATAAGGGCAGAAGTGCTTTTTTCTATGACGATAAGGATGGCAAACAAAACAATACTAATTGTGCCATGAGCAACATATCAAAGATAACTCATCTGGCTCGATTGATAGGTTTTGACTTGCAAGAAGCCACACCAGAAAAAAGAAAAAAAGCCTCCTTCGTCAGAAAGGGATTTCATGCTAGTCACGAAAAGTCATTTTCTGAAAACGGCGAAAATACAGTGAGGGTTGAAAATGCCCTAGAAAATCTTGCTAGGAATAACAAGGATATGACTGAAGAGGAAAAAAATAGATGTCCCGTGCTCTGGACTAAGTAGACATAGATTCGTAGAATTTGATGGCTATTATCAACTTAAAGGAACCTAAAATGATAGAGAAAGGGGGCTCGCAGGTGAAGATTGTCGGATTTGAACATCTTCACCTGCACTAGCCGTCACGGATTTCAGTGTCTTGGACGGTTTCGGAACCTGCCATGAAATGGCGAGCCGAGCCAAGGAAATAAATCAAAATTTTCTCTGTGTGACCGACCATGGCTCCATGGGTGCCGTGCCGAGGCAGATACAAGCCTGCGAGGAGTACGGCAGGGATCCTATATTTGGTTGCGAATTATATGTCTCTCCGATGCAGCCCGAACTGAATCCGGGCGAGAAGACCTCGGAACGCACGGAGGATATGAGCCCCGAGGAAAAGAAGAAGCTCGGTAAGAGTTACCATCTGCTAGCCATCGCTACCTCTCAGAAGGGCTATAGCAACCTAGTGAATCTCTCGTCATTGGCGTGGACGCGAGGCTTCTACTACAAGCCAAGGGTCAACCACGAGATGCTCTTGAAGCACAAGGAGGGGATTATATTTACCTCTTGCTGCTATAACTCCGAGATCGGCCAGGCGTTTGAGCGAGGAGGCGACGACGAGGGCTTTACTATGGTTGAGAAGTACATCGGCATGTTCGGCAAGGACAACTTCTTCCTTGAGATCATGCTTCTGGACTTCAGCAAGCAGAAGCCCTACAACCAGTTCATAATCAGGGCCCACGAGAGGTACGGGCTCCCAGTAATATTGACGCAGGACTGTCACTACGCCCAGCGCGAGGATAGCAAGATGCAGCGTCTCATGCTCATGGTGCAGACTCGCAAGACCCTCCAGGAGATACAGGAGAAGATGGACAGGGAGGACACTTCCGACTTGTTTGAACTCCAAGACACGAACCTCTGGATGAAGAGCGAGGAGGAACTCAACGAAAAATGGGCCTCGGACTACAGCGAAACGATACCGCTTGAGTTCTTTGAGGAGGCCAAGCGGAACACGGTCAAGGTTGCCGAGCGGGCCAAGGGTGTTAAGCTGGACCGCTCCGTCAAGTTGCCCTACATAGAGGATGCCGAACAGAAACTCCTTGAATATATTTCAATTGGCTTCAAGAAGAGGCGGCTTCCCCGTAACGCGACATATATGGGTAGGATCAAGGAGGAGTATGACCTCATATGTAGCAAGGGCTTCGCATCATACTTCATCATTCAAAAGATGATGACCGATGAGGCCAGGAGGGTTTCTAGGCAACTTCTTGGATATGGTGACGGATCTGAAGCGGTGGGTCCTGGCCGAGGTTCTGCCGTGGGGGCTTTGGTTTGTTATTGTCTGGGCATAACGGATGTTGACCCCATAGAGCACGATCTTCTTTTCTCGAGGTTTTTAAGTCCAGCCCGAGGTGGCAAGCAGATGAAGCTTCGTTTTTCTTTTGACCCAGAAATATTGGATTAGCGAAAACGATTCCCAAGAACTGTATTAGATCAAGGAGAATGAATGCACATGATCAAACTTATTAGATTGGTTACTGGAGACGATGTGATATGCGAGATAGAGAGAAAAGGAGAGGTGGTCGTTCTCAAGAAGCCCCACAGGCTTATTTTTTCTAGAGAAGGCTTGGCCTCTATGCCGCTCTGTCCCTTCGCCAAGAGCGAAGATTATGAAATTTCTGCCCAAAATGTTCTTTTTGAAGCAGAGCCCGAGGACGAAATCAAGAATTCCTATTTGAATCAAATAGGCGCAATCATTTTGCCCAATTCTGGCCTTCTCACGCCTTGATTAAAAACAAGTGCCCGCAAGTCATTGCGGGCACTTGTTTTACTTCTCGATTCTGTCGTAGCTTTCCTTGCATTCTGGATTATTGCAAGGATCTCCCGACTTCTTTCTTTTCCCGCACAGAGGGCACTTCCCTGGCATCAGGTAGAAGAATTTGTCCATTTTGGGGTCTCGCTTAACCTGGCTCAGCATTCTCTTGAGTTGGGCCTCTCTGTCTACCGACTCTGACTGCATCGCACTCATCATGTGTCCATGCTTCCTCATGGCATCCAAGATGTGATGGTGAGCAAACTTCTTTTTTAGTTTCTTTTCGCTTTTTGGAGCAATTTCTTCCTCGCCTTCGTCTTCGAAGTCGGAATCTTCCTCGCCTTCGTCTTCGAAGTCGGAATCTTCCTCGCCTTCGTCTTCGAAGTCGGAATCTTCCTCGTCTTCGAAGTCGGAATCTTCCTCGTCTTCGAAGTCGGAATCCTCGGAATCCTCTTGCTCATCGTCAATCTCACTTTCTTCATCTTCCGTGGAGTCCGATTCTTCTGTGTCCATGTCATCCATATCGAATCCTACCGGAGAACTCACGGACTCATACATTCCCTCTTGATCCGAGACGAATTTTGAATAAGCATTATTTATTGATCCAACGAGAGAGTCGCACCTGGACGGCCCCTCTTCATCGTCGTTGAGCAGATTTGTCAACTCTTCGTAGGCCTCTGGGTGCTCAAATATGGCTTTTAGAAGTTTGTTTAAATACCCCATGCTTATCATGGTTGAAACAAGATTGTTGAGTATGCCTTGATTCTTGTCGGCAAGAACCGAAACATATCTTATCACTTCCGGGGGGTGAGGTTGAAATTTTCCGGTGGTGTATGCTGTTATGAAAGGCAGCGTATCGTCGTCTACTTGTCCGCAGCCGCACTCGTCCATCATGTACTTTGTGAACTCAGCCAGCGACATTCCCTTTGTTTTGTTTAAGAAATTTTCTGTTTTTGTAACCTTGGACGCAGCCTTGGTGTCCGGATTGTATTCAAATTCTTTGTGTCCAAGCTCCCCCAACCCTTTTTCGGACTTTCCTGTTTTGATGGCGGGACTTATGTACGGCTTTGATCCCTTGCCCGGCGGGCACTCCGGAACCTTGCCTGTATACTTGGCGTTTATGTCTACCTTTGGCTTGCCGACCTTTCCGTTTTCGTCGACATATTCCTTCATTACCTCTTTCTTGACCTCGGTCTTTGCGTCTACTTTCGGCTCGTACTTCAGAGCCTTGTCGCCGAGCTCGGCCAGTCCGCTCTCTCCCTTTTCCGCGGCCTTGTTCGCCACCGGTGTCTTGTACGGAACCTTGCTGTTCGGAGGGCTCTTTTCGTCCGGACCGTTGTAGTCCGACACAGTCTCCGTTTCTGGTTTCTCCACCACGGCGCCCTTGTCGTTCAAGTACTCTAGGAAAGATGGTAATTTTGCCATTTTTAGCTCCATTTTTGAATCGCTAGTTATATAGATAGCCCCCGCAGCTTTTTTAAAGCCTTCGAGCTTGCACCGGCGAGATCATTCGTGTAGAATCAAGGCATGGAAGATTCTAGAGAGAAACTGCTCAAGCTTTGCATAGACGGCATTTCCAAAAGAGGCCTTGATCCTAAAGATTTCAAGGATCGGCTCAAATCTGAAATAAAAGAAATAGACAATCAAGCGGAACATGAGTATTTTTTGGAACTTGTAGAAAAACGAGCCAAATTCAAGAAAAATGAGAATAATCTGCTTGTTCCGTACCTCTTGGGGCTGACCGATGAATTTGACATCGCTTCCGAGCCTGCTTATGTCCAAGGCGAATTTCCTGACATAGACGTGGACTACCTCCCGGTTGTTCAAGAATACTTGAGAAAGGACTGGTGTCCTAGGAGGTTTGGCCGGGATAAGGTTGTTAATATAGGTAATTACGGAACCTTTGGAATCAAGTCTGCCCTTTTGGACATGGCGAGGGTTCACGGTGCCGACTACCAAGAAATTCAGACCATAACCAAAAATCTTCAAGATAAAGACGAAGAAGGTCGCCCTCTTACTTGGGAGAAGGCCTTGGAAGCCACGCCCGACCTTTCTTCCTACTGTGAGCGCAATCCCGAGATAGCAGACGCAGCCCGCCGCCTTATAGACAGGAACAGGGGTCGCGGCAAGCACGCCGGCGGCACTGTGGTCTCTAACATAAACATATCTGACCTTGTGCCGGTCATGATTGATACCGATGGCAACCCCGTCTCGGGGTGGACTGAAGGCTTGCACGACCAAGACCTTCAACCTGTCGGACTCATCAAGTTTGACGTGTTGGCGGTGAAGGATCTTTTAAGAATCGCCCACTGCTGCAATCTTGTAAAGACCAGACATCCCGATATCGCGAGCATTTCTGCTGTCCCTGGCGGGTCTGACTGGAGCGATACTTCGTATCTGAATGATCCAAAATCCTTGGAGCTTGCAAATAGGGCTGAGACCAGAGGCATATTCCAGTTCGACGGCGAGGGAATGAGAAAGCTTATAAAAGCTGGTGGAGTTGAGAGATTTGAGGATCTCGTCGCCTATTCTGCTCTTTTTAGACCCGGCCCGCTTGGCATGAAGATGCACGAAAGGTATGTGGAGAGAAAGAGGGGAAAGGAGGACTGGGAGGATCAAGTTCCAAGTTGCATAAGGGATGTTCTCGAGAGAACCTACGGTGTTCTTGTTTATCAAGAGCAGGTCATGAAGATATTGAACATCCTTGGCGACATTCCCCTCATCCACTGTGAGAAAATCAGAAAGGCAATCAGCAAAAAGAAGACGGCCGAATTCATCAAGTACAAGCAGATGTTCCTTGAGAACGGCAGCAAGAAGACTGGTTGGCCGATAGAGTCCGATGACGAAAGGAACATGAACTTTCTTTTCAACTTGATAGAATCCTTCGCTTCGTACGGATTTAATCGAAGCCATTCAGTGGCCTATACATTTACATCCTCTAGGCTTCTTTATTTAAAGGCTCACTATCCTCTTGAGTTCTTCTGCTCCACGCTTGGCCTTGAAGGAGACGAGGACAAGGTGAAGATGTACAAGAGGGAAGCGGAACGCAGCGGAATAAAGATTAACCGATGCGACCTCAACAAGAGCAAGGTCAACTACGAGATTGTCGGCGACGAGATCTATGTCGGCTTCTCTAACATTAAGGGCGTAGGCAGGGAGGTCGCTGAGAGGATAGTATCGTTGCAACCTTTCTCCGGCTTCCCCGATTTTTTGGACAGGTTCGGCACGGACAAGAGAATAGTAGAGCCGCTTATTTGCCTTGGCGTTTTCAAAGACGCGCCTCCCAATGTTCTGCTTGAGTTTTATGAGGATTATAAAAAATGGTCCAAGGGCAACATCGACAAAGAAAAAAGGCAGATGAAGCGCCGTGATGAGCTCAAACAGTCCATACGATCCATGCTGAGGGAGGGATCTGACTCCTATCTTGACCATGATTTTCTGATGAGGGTCTTTGAGGGCGGCGACGCGTCGCCTATGAAGACTGCAATATCGCCCGAATTTGACACCTCTGATGTTTTTGTCATTGTTAAGAAGTATGCGAAGTCCGTTCTTGATTTTGAACACAAGGCCAACTTCAGCAAGTCAAATTCAATATCTTTGGAGAACTGGAACCCTCAGAACAGATACCCCCTAGATAAATGGCCCAATATATTTGAGTTGGAAAGGCGCCACTACGGGTTCAGTTGGGAGCACCCCATACAGAAGAGCCCTGACTACATAGGCGGCCATTCTTTTGGAATATTCAAGGAGAACGACGACATAGTGAATGCCGGCGTGGAGGTGATGATCGTCAAAAGGCCTCAGGAAAAGAGCTCAAAGAAGGGCAACAAGTACCACTTTGTACTTGTGGAGGATGAGGATTGGAATGTGGAGGTTGTCACATTCTGGTCTGAGGACTACACGAGATTCAAGGAAGAGCTAGAGTATTGGAACGAGGAGCAGAACCGTGGCCATTTTATGAGAATGAGGCTGACGCGCCCCGGCTCAGGATTTAAATCCTATACTTTTGAGTCTCCTCCCAAGGCGATACGATACAAGGTCGTGCCTGCCGACAAGAAAAACGACCCCAGGTTGCAAATAATGGAGTCTCCTATTTGAATTTGTGCAAAATTACTATTTTAAATCATGGAATCAGCAGTTGAAGATATTGAAATCACGGAGGAGAACTTTTCCTCCTACTTCAGAGATGTAAGAAACAGCTCTCCCGAGAAGGGCGAGATAATAGCGCAGTATTCGGCCACTGCGGAGTTCGTGGAGGGTAACGAGAAGAGGCAGATAATATCTCTTTTGACATCCACGGAGAACAAGATGGAGGCCACCGCCCAAGTCATGAGGAAGCTTCTTTACGCTTCCGAGCTGGACGCCTACAGGGTTCCCAGGATGATGGCCGAGGACATTCTCTCGGGAATGAGCGAGGACGAAGTCGCTCAAAAGCCGTACAAGTACACTCTAGAAATGTTTTTCTACACAAAGCCAGAGAACATGCCGAAGAACGATCCTCATTGGAGCACAATTTCGGTATTGAATCTTGATGAGTTTCTTGATAAAACAAACGAACCACAGATAGAATCAAGGATTCTTCCAAAGGAGGAATCCGAAAAGTTGAATCTTGAGTTCCGGGAGGATAGCCGTGAGCGTTTTGATTCCGAATCTTGGCAAGATGCGTCGGGTGGAGATGCCCAAAGCGTCCCAGTACCAGAGGTTGAATAGGGGATCTTTCTCTAGGATAGAGAAAATTAGGCCCGACGGTACACTTGTTGCGATGGAGTGGCTGTATTGCAGAGAATATTTTCAAGATGAATCCCAAGGCATAAGGCGTTTTCTTTTTTGTCACAAGCCCAATAAATCTAAAAACATAGCGGCCTTCATGAACAAGGTTGAGGAGCGACTTGGCCTTTTCAAGAGGTCTGTTGTAGGCCCGACACAGAGAAATAACATATCTTGGATAAGATCTTCGCTATGGTGGACTTCAACCTCAATGAAGAGGTCTCTTTTTACAATTTTGCTTAGATGCGGACAGAATTACCATCCTAAAATAGACGACTTTGAGGACGCTCTTTTCAGCGTGCTTTATACCAAGCACACCGAATTCGCAGTCCGCAGATTTTTGGAAGGCCACACCAGATATACAGGCAAGCGCCGAGGCTGGTACAACCAGTTTAGATGGGGAGGAGGATCTCCTGAAGAACCCAAGATGACTAGTCAGCAGCAGATAGAAAGACTTTTAGTGAGGCCTTGATGGAACAAACAAGGTATGTGGATCTTTTTTGCGGACTGGGTGCGTTTCACCAAGCCTTTAAAGAACATCCCGAGTTCAAATGCGTTTTCGCTTGCGATATAAACGACAAGGTCAGGCAAATATACAAGGCCAACTACGGCCTTGATCCCCATGGCGACATCAAAAGCGTTGATGCCTCATCCTTGCCTGATTTTGAAATTCTTTGTGCGGGCTTCCCTTGTCAGCCCTTCAGCATTGCTGGATCCAAGCTCGGTTTCGGAGACGACAGGGGCAATCTATTCTATGACATTTTGAGGATTGTGGACGCGAAAAAGCCCGCCATGGCAATTCTTGAGAATGTCAAGAACTTGAAGACGCATGACGACGGAAGAACCTACGCAACCATTAAGAAGTCATTTGAAGACAGAGGTTATGGGTTCTTTTCTAAGGTGATGGATTCTGCGCATTACGGCTCGCCCCAATGTCGCCAAAGAATTTTCATGGTCGCCACAAAGTCCGGCGACTTTGTCTTCCCGGACAAGACATCTAAACATCGTGCCGTGTCTTCAATCTTGGACAGATCTGATAATTCGTGTTGGGACGGAAGCAAGCACTATCTTGTGGCCAAGAACTCCAAGGCCCGTCCGTTCAAGCCTAGAATCCTTTTCAACATATTCTCTAACGAAAAGAAGAAGGGCGGAAGGCAAGGCGAGAGGATCTATGACGTTGGATCATGCGGCGTGACAATTTGTGCTTCTTCGGGCGGTCCTGGGGCAAAGACTGGTCTCTACAAGGTCGGGAACAACATCAGAAGGCTCAATGTCGGAGAGTGCCTCAAGATGTTCGGCTTCCCCAATGATTTTGATTTTTTAGAGATAGGAGATGAGCAAAAAATATTTTATTTGGGTAACAGCATAGTCGTGGATGTCGTCAAGTCCTTGATTCCTTCTGTAAAGGAAAATTTGGGCATAGTCGGTTTTGGGAACTGAGGGTCTATATACAAAGGACTTTAATTGAGGAAAAAGGCAAAATGAAAGACGCGTTTGAGGCATCCAAGGAAGATTTTGATAATTGGGTGGACAAGTGGGACAAAGCCTTACAGAGCGACATTTTCAAGGACGCTCCCAAGCCTCCTTCTACTTGCAAGCACACCTCGAGCGATAGTTTTTTTGGTCTGCAACAGTCTAATCCGACTGATTCAATTGATTCCTCCGATTCCGATTACTGGCGAGCTATAAATGCCGTCGCTGACGGGGGCGTGGATGTACAGAGAATTGACGAGGCCGTAAGTGTATCTACCGTTTCCGAAGATCCGCCAAATCCCGTACGTCGAGGCACAGAGGGCAAAGACCAGAATCTTGACGCCGGTGCCCTTGCATCCACCTTTGACGAGAAGGACATTGATGATCTGGGAGATATGAAGAAAAAACTTCACGATCTGGAGTGCAAGGTGGCGGTCATGGACGACAAGGACTACCAGTCTCAGATCAAGTCCTTGATTTCCAAGATTGATGAACTCAGCGACAAGATGGGTCGAATTAAGAAATAGCCTTTCATGGAAAGAAAAATGGTAGATTTGGCTTGCGAAAGGCCCGATGTAGCCAGCATGGATAAGCTCAGGGAATTGATTCGTGGTTGCTCTGGAAAGGTTGCCATATTCACCCATCCATATCCTGATCCTGATGCGATAGGCTCCATGATGGGTCTAAAGTGGCTGCTGGGAAGGTTCGGCATATCATCGGATTTATTTTATACGGGAACCATATCCCACCCCCAGAACAGATCCATGGTTAACCTTTTGGAGCCCGATCTTAAACTCTTGGGCGACTACTCAGACTCGCAATATTGCTTGAGGGTCACTGTTGATTGCATCCCTGAGAATGCGGGGGTTCCCGATCCGAATTTTAAATTTGATGTTGTTATAGACCATCACAAGGAAATGCCGAGGAATTTTGACGGTCTTTATATGAACTTTAAAGCCGGGAGTGCTTGTGCGACGATTTACTCAATCATTGAGTATTTTGGCCTCGAGTTTGATGAAAACGACTCGCTTGTCACGACCGGAATGATGGTTGGAATCACAACGGACACTGACTTTCTTATGTCTGATGACTGTAGCGAATTTGAATTCAACGCTTGGAGCAAAATGTTCCCATACAGGGATCCTCTGCTCCTCAAGCAGATAATAAATTTTGAGCGCCCAAAGTTCTGGACAGAATCCAAGGCCTTGGCATGCTCTGAGGCCACGGTGGAAGACAGTGTGGGTGTGGTTGGAATGGGCATCATACCAGCCAAGCACAGAGATATGATCGCAGACATGGCCGATGAGATGGTTACTTGGGAGGATGTCAACACGGCGGTAGTTTTTGCTCTTGTTGATGGAAATAAGATGGAGGGAAGCGTTCGAACCAAAGCCTCGTCCGTTTCGGTTCCTGCGCTCTGCCAGGATCTTGCGGGCAAGTTTGGCAAGGGAGGCGGAAAGTTGGGCAAGGGGGCGTACCGATATGATTTGGCTGGGGCGTCCATAGATGAGGATGAGGACGAGGAAATCAAAAAAAAGGCTTGGGATCTTTTTGAGTACAAAGAGACCAAGAGAGTATTCAGAATTATAAGGAATAAATGACATGCCTTTGAAAACATGTCCGAATTGCGGAACAAAATGCGCGCCCAGACTCAGGCAGTGCAAAAAGTGCGACGCTAAATTTGCCTTCAAAGTCAAGAAAAAAAGGCCTAGGAGATCTTCCGTTTCCGACTGGAGGACTCTGCATCCCGGGGATTACATAAAGGTTTCGGGCGGTCCGGTGTGGATTGATAAATATCGGAACGAGATGCCTATGGGTTATTTCGGAACCCATGTCGTGGTTGGGCTTGATCAGAATGGAATACTGGCCCTAGGAAAGGACAGAACTTCTGGATTTTGTCACATCTGGATGGGTGATGAGACCATAAGCAATTCTGGAATCGTGAAGAGACCCCACAAAATATCCAAGTTGAATGTCACAGAATAATTTCATAATAAAGTGCTGTTATTGCAAGTGGTTTGAAGAGTCCACTGGTTTTTCTAAAGATTTATCTCATTTAGTGGAGATTAATAATTCTTGTTCTAATTGTGGGCGTCCAAGGCGTTTTAGATGCCCCTCTTGCAAGAGAATGGCGAAGATGACAAGGAAAATCTCTTGAAACTTTTAAAGACCGCAAAAAGAAATCCTGGGGATCAAAAAGACTTCATAGCAGAGGAGAGGATTGAAGACATAAAATTTGATGTCTTTAAGCTCAACGACAGGCCCAAACCAAATGATCCTAGACAAGTCATAATTGTAAGTTGCTTTTCTGAGTTCGGCTGCGAGACCACCGGGGTCATTTATTGTTTGCCAAGAATAATGAGGGATCATCCGGGAAAGTACAAAATAGTTGTCGGATGGCACGGCAGGGAATACCTTTACAGGCATCTTGTTGATGAATTCTGGGCAGTCAAGCCGGAACACATGTGGCTTCGCGAGTATGCAAGGGCATTCCATCACGATTCAAAAAATTTGCATAGGCTAGAAAAGACCTTGGAGAACTTTGGTGTTGTAGTCCCATCCTCTTACCTAGGCAGGATATTCATATCAGCCAAGTGCTTTGATTGTAAGCTTTTTTACAACACTGTTTTCTTGGACGGTAGGTACGAAAAGAAAACTTGCCCCCAATGCCATAGTTCAAACATAATGCCTTCCATATCGGGAGATGTTTCCTATTGGAAGCCGAGGGCAATAAGGATCCCTCCGCCCGATGAATCTTGTCTCGAGAGCGTAAGGAAATATTTAGGTAAAAAGCCCGTGGGAATCTTCGCAAGGGCAAGAAAGTGCTACGGAAGGAACCTGCAGCCTGAATTTTATGTTGGTTTGATAGAACTTATGAGAGGCATGGGGTATGACCCTATTTGGCTCGGCGAGAAGGTCAGTACTATGCCCTGTCCCGTTCCTGATGTTGTTGATTTTTCTAGGATGGACGAATCCAAGAATCTGGAATCGACCCTTGCGATCATCAAACAGTGCAGTTTTACTGTCCAGTTCTGGACTGCGTCCACTAGACTTTCCGGAATGATGGGCGTTCCCTACTTGCTTTTTGAGAGCCCGGAACAGATATGGGGACAAGGGCAGGAAGGCATAAGAAGAAATCTTTGTGATTTTGGCCCGAGAAAACTGTCAATAAATCACTATTTGAATGTATATCAAGATAATGCCAAGGGTTTGGAAATAGTTAAGAAATGCATAGAGGAAATGGAATTGGGAGATTTTGAAGATCATATCGGTTTGGTGGAAGAGTCTATTGTTTCAAAGCTTAGAGAGGACAACAGAAAAAGGGTGGGCGACAAATGATTGACACGCAAAGCCTTCTCAAAAAGTCCGCAGAAAAATCGGGTCTTATCCGAGTTCGCTTCAAAGAAAGAAACTTGCCCACATCTGTGGAAAACATAGTAATTCTTCCGTTCTTTGGCGATCACCGCTCCTCTTTTGTGCTTTCTTCTCTTTTGCTGAAAAGAATAAAAGATGAATTGAAGGCTTCCAAGTATTTCATTCTTGCTTCATGGCCGGGGCACGAGGGTTTATTTCCCTATGTTGACGAATACTGGCAGGTCGAAGACGAGACTTCCCTGGACAAATTGAGAACAGAGACATCTGGATTTTCTAATAACTCATCTGTAGCTACGCTGATCCACAGGGCATTAAATCAGTATTTTTACGATGTCATGTCAGACAAGGATCTTTTGCCTTTTTACAATAATGGCATAACAAAGGAATTCTTTGAACGGCTTAAACATGTCAAAACATATCTGCCTGCAATACCCTCAAGTGCATCTTTAGGCGTTGAGTCCGCCCGCGTACTCGCCCAGAGAGAATCTAAGGTTTTCATATATCCTTCAAGAACCATTTTTTCATGGAGATTTGGAGGGCTTGCTAAACTTTCCGTTCCGAAAGAGTTTTGGACGGATTTGATCGACAGGCTTTTGAAGAATAAATTCTTTCCGGTCGTCTATAACGACATATTCTCTTACGATCTTTCTGCTGAGTTCACGAACGATTGCCTTCATCTTAAAGACATAGACCTAATGAAGTGCTTGGGGGCCATGAGGGCAACTGGCTGTGTAGTTGACATGTTCAGTGGAATATCAAGATACGCAATTGCAGCAAGGACGCCCTTCGTCTGTTTTGACGAGAGGGCTAAATTCAACGGTTTGAAGGACTACGAATTAAATGATCTTTGCGGACACAAGGTTCCCAAGGAGTATATTTTTGGATTTGGAGCTATCATAGAGAGTGGAGATAGGGCTTCTTGGAATTCAAACCTATTAGATCATCTTATCGTGAAGTTGAACAAGATATACGGCAAGATGGATAGGGATTCTTGGCCTTCTTCTGCGGAGTTTGAGGAGATAGTTCCTTACGACTCGGTCAGAAGAATCAAGAACAAGAAGTTGGGTTCAAGATTTATTAAAGTACAAAGGGACTGATTGTGTGTTTTTGTATGCCCAATGCTCGTCGCATTGGCTCCGTACTATAACATTTCATCGGTCAATAATTAGAGTTGAACAATGGCTAGGAAAGCTTTAGTTAGGGTTGAATTGAAAGATCTGCCTCCGAATGCTTCGTACTACGAGCGTGAAAGGGCATTCAAGACGATGTTGTCAATTTTCAAGAGACAAGTGAACGAGTTGGGAATACTTTCGGAATATAAAGAGAGACAGTACTACGAAAGTCCAAGTGCAAAGAGGAAGCGAAAGAGAAAGGAATCTGAGATAGAGCGCCGTAAAGAAAAAATCAGATCGCATTTTTAGAAAGGCATCATGAGCAAAGATAGCAAGATAAAAATTATAAGTTTGTCTCTTGATCCCGAGATGCACGAACAGATTAAAAGTTCGGCAAGAAAGCTTGGTCACAAAAATGTATCACAAGTGATCAGGGATTTGGTCTCCAAATATCTCGGGCTGCTTGTGAATGACTCTGATGACATTCCCGTGATATTAAGGATTCCGGGTCAGTTAAAAGACAATCCGGAGGCCCTGAGAGCATGGTTGAATCAAAAGTCTGAGGCGATAACCAAAGCTTTGGCAAATTGACATGGAAATAGTTCCTCTTGATAAGATACCAAAACCGGAATCTCACACTCCTTTGCAAAATCTTAAAGATTTGTATGTTGCCGCAAAAGGTATGGAGATTTTGTGTGATGAACTTGATGGGATGGGCCTTTCTGCCTCTCAAGTCGGAATTCCTTGGAGGCTATTCGTGTATTGGTCCAACTACCCAGAAAAGCTTCGTAAGTATGATTGCCTAATTGATTGCGATTATCAAGGCATAGGAGCTAAATCGGACTCCATAGAAGGGTGCTTGTCTTTGAAAGGCATGCATTTCAGGCTTCAAAGGTATGGCGAAGTAATTGTAAAGGGGAAAAGGCTGGTTTGCGATGAGGATAAGCTAAGAATAGAAGACTTTGAAAGTAGTTTTTCCGGAATTTGCGCAGTGATATTGCAGCACGAGATAGACCATAATTTTGGAAGAGACAGGATGATAGACTCCATAGGAAAGCGAATTTATCTTTCATGTTAAGTTATAAGCATCTAATAGACGTTTGTCTTCTTGGAAGCCCAAGCAAAAGCAAAACATGTCGTTATTTAAGGAATGACGAGTTTGACGAGAACAAGTGGTACTGCCAAAAACTTCAACATAATGCCAAGATAAAAATAGATAAGCATGTTGAGTCTGCATCTAGGGATTCAATTATTCCTTCGGGCGACAATTGCTGCGGATATCCACTTCTCAAGCACATACATCAAGGATATGATGTGGACTAATTTTTCAGTATTTTGTAAACATCCTTTTCAACTTTGTTTGCAAGTGCTGCCTTGAAAATTTCATCTTCTATGCTGGGATTTTTCAATTCTCTTATTTGTTTTCCGAATAGTTCCGCGGTTTTTTTGTACTTTTCCGATTTAAGCTTGTAGTTTATGACTAATAATGCAAGTATCGTTAAGAGAGAGAGGCCGACGGCTAAGCCGCCGTCGCCTTGAAATATTTGAACGCCGAAATTCTTGTTGTTGCTGTTGATCAGTCCGTTCTGCAAGTTTTCCACATCCCTAGCGACGAGATCAAGCTTGTTCTTTAGGCTCATGATTTCCGCCATTATGCCGTTCTGGTTGTTCTTTATGTCTCCTATTTCTCCGCTATTTTTAATTCTTGGCTTGTTGGAAGGACTCAGCGGCGAAACATTGCATCCGGAAATTGATGCGGCAAGCAGTACGACCAAGGCTACTTTTTTCATTTTCATCTCGTCTCCAGATTTCTATGGGTATCTATTGACTGCGTCTCTTTTTTTAGATATCTTGTGGGAACAAAGGAGGCCTTAAATGAATTTCAGTTTTGACCAGTACGATGAATTGGACGAATTGGGTGATGAGTCCGTTGATGTGTGCGAAGTCGCTCCGGCCTTAAACGGCGAAGAAATTAGGGACATGGCTCGTCTTCATATTGAAAAATATTTTGAAGACAAATCCATTCTAGAAGGCCTTGACATTTTTTCTCCAAAATACATAGATTTCTGCGTTGGGATGGACATATGCCGAGCTGTTGACAAGGCGTATGATTGCATGGCAAAAAGCGGAAAGTTTGACACCTCCTCCAGCGAGCATATGATTTCACAAGACATAAGGCATGTGATAAGAACTTTGGGAGATATAAGAAGAATTGTTCCGCAAGATTTTTCTGCAGGAATGCTTTTGGTTCATCTAGAATTAATAGATGGCGTATTAATAGACTGAATTCAACTCTCACCAAGACAGATCAAGTTTTTTCGAGCCGCTTCTAAAGTAATTTGCTCCATAAACTCCGCTGCTTGAACTGCTAGAGCTTGAGTTTGTTGTCTCCACCATCAAAAGAAACCCCACAATTATTCCGCATCCATAATGAGATCCTGCGGTAGAGGCCACAGTTACCCCAAAGGTTATTGCGGATCCCGCTGTTATTCCGTTTTGCGGGTGCTCAATTATGTGTCTTTCTCCCAATGCGTTGGAGCTCACTTGGGAAGAGGCATAAAATTCGCTTAGAGAATCGTATTTTCCAAATCTTATGTGCGGAGCACTGTTTGGAGACGATATGGAAGTTGTCACGACTTCCATTTTGTCTATGAAAAACATGTGCCCTTCCGGCACTGTAAATATTGTTGTGTCGCCGACAGACTTGAAATCTACTATTTGAGATCTCAACGATATCACATTGTATTGCGCGCTTCCGGAAGCGAGATCGGGATTGGCGCTCAGAACAACAGAGGGCAGCTTGCTCCACTCGTTTGCTGAATCTCCTATCTTCAGGGCACTTTTCGTACTATCGTACCCTGGCTCGCCGCTATTGAGTACCGGATTTTCGTTGGCCCATTCTGTGGAGCTGCCTCTTCTTATTTGAATATTTGTTGCTCGGGGCATCTCTCTTTCTCTTTCATATACTCATGAATTCCCATTCATCCAGAACCGGCACATTCTATGATAGTTTCAGCATGCCCATTTCTATCTCCGCCACAAGCTCAAAGTCTAATTCTCTTTTTGCCGAGGCGTATTTTTTCTCCAAAATGAGCAAGTCGCTCTTCATCTTTTTTACATATCGTTCCGAGCAACAAAAACCTGTATGTTCGCGAAACCTTATGGAATTTCCGAATGTCATGAAATACCTTAAGAAGTCGTTCCTTATACTTGTTTTAAAGTATTTAAGCCGCCAAGATTGATCTTGCGGAACGGGCTCCTCTAGAAATTCAGATGTAAATTTCAGATCTCTGTCTGTTATCTTCATTTTCCCACTATAATAGTGTTTTACGGGAGCATAAGATAATTGAAAAAGAGAGAAAAAAGATCTGTTTTGCTTGGGATGATGTCTGAAATTTGCATGAAGGCAAAAATTCTAAGAGAAAAATTAAAAAGAGACCCGGAATCGGCTCCCGAAGTGTTCAAGTCGATAGAGTCTTTGGAATCCGAGATGATTTTGTGCGTTTCAAAATTTGAGTCTTTCCTCTAGATATTTTCATGAGTTTTGTCAAATTTTGCGATTGGATAATAGCCAGGGAGTCCAGCCCCGCCACGAGGCTAAGAAATGCTTCTGCCTTGGGTCTTATGCCTCCTATTCCTTCGGCCTCAATAAACAGCCATTCAACCGCCCCGGAATGGCAACAGAAGAAACTGCTCGCCAAGAAAAAGCGTCGTAAAAAAAGGAAGAGCGGCAAAAAGAAGGGCGATAACGCGCCTCAAAACAAATCAATAGATGTTTTCGTTCGATCCGTGGAGGAGTTGGAAAAGGACTTGAAGAGGCTTGGGGCCATAAATGGTTCCAAGAGACAGAAAGCAGAAGACAACAAGCAAAAAAAAGACAATTCCCCCATCAAAAACAAAGATCTTGATGGAGATAAGGAGAGCGAGAAAAAGGATCCCTCCAAAAAGGAAGAGATTAGATCCAAGAAGTCTAAAAATAAGACTTGACTTGCGATAGATCCAAGCATTAAAATATTCAAATGCTTGCACCTAGAAAAGTCCCCGAATGGGACATTTATTTCCTCCAGATGGCAGATGTTGTCTCGAGGAGGAGCAAAGACCCCTCAACCCAACACGGAGCGGTCCTTGTAGATGAGCACCGCAGGGTAATAAGCACAGGATACAATGGCGGTTGCAGAAAAATAGATGACAATCTAATAGATTGGTCTAGACCATCAAAATATTCTTATGTTCTTCATGCCGAGGAAAATAGTCTATGGACTGCCGACAGAAAGGATCTTGATGGATGTTCCATTTATGTGACTGGCCCCCCGTGCAGCAGATGTATGCTCAGGATAGCGCATTCTGGCATAACCAGAGTCGTGTACGGCCCAAGATCCAGTCAGTGCGTAGATGAAAAAGATTGGCAAATAAGCATGAGCATAGCTAATTTAGCAAGTGTCATATTGGAGGGCATTGAAGGAGGTGATTTTTCACATTTTTGCCCCCATTCGAACGGCAGGACTTAGGTCCTGCCGTTTTTTATCATATTTTCAGTATATAATTTTTGGAGGCTTTGCCGCATGTATAACGCAGAAGTGGGAGTTGGCTGCAACCCTACGCAGAATAGATGTCAAGATTCTAGTGGATGCCCTGGAACCCCCGATCTTTGCATAAAGAGGCATGACGGAAGGCCTTATTTCAAGGTCGCCGTTTCGGACTGTGATGGCGTCGTGGATTTGACAGACGAAAATTTGGTTCTTGAGGCAAGCATGTGGTTCAATGCCAAGCTAAAGGCCAACATCTCTCCGACCGACACTGACATTCTTTTTGCCGACAGCATCGGGTTTAACAGTGTTCTTGTGGGCGATGTGATTTCTACGAATCGCCCAAGAAACCCAGAAAAAATGCTCGTCACATCAATAGATGAATCCTCAAAGTCCATCATTGTGGAGAGAGGTTATGAAGGAACGACCGCCCAACCTTGGTCTAAGGGTGATGGTCTTAAGATATTCAGATTCAGAGACCAGCCAGCCGAGATAGAATCTGTATTCAGCGATTTGATGCAATTAGACGGAACTGTAACAACAGAACTTACCGATACATTCTTGGTTTTCAAGTGGAGCGGAAACCACACCAGTCTTCCGGGATGTTATTGGCTTGAATTCAAGTTGATAATGATGTCATCCGGCGGTGTGGATTGGACAAAAAGATTCCCGCTTTCTGGCGAAGGTTTTCTGATAAGTGTGGTTGATTCGCCAACCTCTGAAATATAGATGAAATAGATCGTTCTTAATTTATTTGGGTTGTCACTATTATCAATCTATGGCTACAATACGACATGATCTCTCGGGGTTGGCTTAAAAAGTGAGACAAGAAAACGAAAAGTTTTACAGGGTCAACAACATGATAAAGTTGTCACCCGTAATAGTGATCGATCAAGACGGCAAAAACATGGGCGCGATGCCTCTCCAGAGTGCGAAGGGCTTGGCCTTGGATGTTGGCCTGGATCTCGTGGAAATATCACCCAACAGCCGGCCGCCGGTTTGTAGAATAATGGATTTTGGAAAATTCAAATTCAACCAAGCTGTCAAGGAGAAAAAGCAGCGCAAAAAGCACCAGAAGAACACACAGACTAAGGAGATCCATCTTTCCCCATCTATTCAAGAGCATGACATAGAGACGAAAGCCAAATCTGCGGTCAAGTTTCTTTCCTCCGGCCAGAAGGTCAGCGTGAAGCTTGAATTCAAGAGGAGGGAAATGGCTCATCAAGGAATAGGGTTTGATGTTATTGGCTCTTTTGTGGAAAGATTGAAAGATTTTGGGGAGATCGTCAGTAAGCCCAAAATGGAAGGAAGAAATATTTTTTGCCTTATAGAACCAAAAGAAATTAAGGATCAAGATGAAAATTGATATAGATTTTAAGATCGCGGACTCGGCCATCAATGAATTCAAGAAGGCCTTGCTAGAGAATTCAAACCAAAATGATCTGGTTAGGGTTTCTGTGCAAGGAGGCGGCTGTTCCGGATTCAAATATAGTTTGTTCTTTGTGGACAAAGAAGATTTTGACGCAAGTCGCGACATTATCGAGGATTATGACGGAATGAAGCTGGTCGTAGATAAGAGGTCTGCCTTTTATTTGGACGGAGTGATGATTGATTGGAAGGACGAGGACGATCAGAAAGGATTTGTTTTCAACAACCCGAATGTCAAAACGGGTTGTGGATGCTCCAAGGGATCTTGCTCGTGATTGAAAAGGAAACTCGAATGATCAATTGTGTTCGCTGTGGAGGGGTTGTTTCTGATTGTGATGATGATCGTTGCTTTATTTGCAGAGATAGGAAGAGCGTAGATGAGAGATCATGCAAAGACAAACAATTGAAACTATTTGAAAACCTTCCAAGAAAGAATTTGATGCTTTTTGAAAAGCAACACTATGATAGTTGAAGAACCAAAACTCATAAAGGAAAAAAATGGCTAAAAATACGACGATTTTGGGAGCGGATGGAGAAAGTGCTACAAGAGTTCCGGGAGTGGTTGATGTCAACCCTTGCGGATCGCAGGTGCTCGTTGAGCTTCTTACTGCTCAAGAGGCGCTTGGAACCGTCCTCCAGATAGATTCGTCCGCTTCTGTAAATGGAGCCCCCCAAGGTTATGTAATCAAGCTTGGTCCCAAGGTCGCTTCTGACTGGGGATTCAAGGAGGGCGACAGAGTCACCCTTCACGGAAATTATACGCCTCTGCCCGAAGGTCAGAAGCTGCAGCGTAAGAATCCGCACAGGCCTTGGATTTTGGTTGAACCCATCCAGATAAAGGCAGTGTTTTTGGAAGGATGATGGATCCATACCTTGTTTTGGGAGTAAGCAGAGACGCCTCTCAAGATCAGATAGCCAAGGCGTACAGGTCTTTGGCGGCCAAATATCATCCCGATAAGAATCCGGAAAATACAGCCGAGGCGGCCGAGAAGTTCAAAGAGATCTCGGCCGCCTTTGAGTTGATAGGGGATGAGCAAAGGCGCAAAAAGTTTGACTTTTTTGGAGGCTCAAGCGCCCCAAGTTTCAGCTTCAGGAGCAGAAACTCCGTGGACGATGTTTTTGACAACATCTTTCATCATTTTTTTGGTGATCAAAAGTCAGCCTTGGGAGGATCAAAGGTCAGGGTGAAGGTTTCCCTCAAGGAAGCCTATTTAGGCACCACAAAGAGTGTCAAGACCGAAAAGAGAAAGTCTTGTGATTCTTGCAAAGGAACAGGCTCGACCTCTTGGGATGCTTGCGGCAGCTGCTCGGGCAAAGGCTTTGTGTTTTCAAACAATGGGCCTTTGAGGATTCAAACTTCTTGTTCTGTATGCTTGGGCCGGGGCTCAGTCCCTGCTAAGAAATGCGAGGAGTGCGTCGGCAATGGATTTTTGGTTGATTTTGTCAAAGAAGTAGAGGTGAAAATACCGGCTGGCGTAGAGGATGCTACCCAAATTCGAATGGCCGGTGCTGCGGCGGATGGAAATGATTTGTTTGTTGTGGTAAATGTGGAAAAAGACGATTCCCTCTCCAGGGACGGCAATTTTCTTGTCGGACATGTCAATGTTCCATATTCCGTTCTCGTGCTGGGAGGTGAAATTTCCTACGATATATTCGGAACGAAACTATCGATAAGAATACCCCCGAGGACAATGGCCGGAACGAGGTTGCGAGTCAAGGGTCAAGGAATGCCATCAATTCGTAATCCAAGCATAAAGGGAGACTTGTTGGTGGAAGCTAGATTAAAAATGCCTAAAGAAATAAGCAAGTCTCATGAGAGAATGTTATCTCGTCTTTTAGAAATGGATAAGAACTAACTATTTTACACCAAGGAGAATTATTGTGAATAAAGAACAGTTGAAAATGTTGGCGATTATCCTCACAGCACTTATCGGAGTGCTCTTTGTAAATAACCTTTTTTTAACCAAAAAGGTTGCCGATAGAGTAATAGAAACATTGAAGAGAGAATATGTTCCGGGCCCTTATGATCCTGGTTTTGACCCCGACAAGGTCCCCCCGAAGAGGCCTACCTCCAACTTTGAGTAGTGTTCAAATTTTAGATACTTGTATTATTCTTGATGCTTCTTCGCCGGTATAGCCTGGATTTCTGCGGAAAACGATTTTTAGCTTATCTCCTTCCTTGATTCCTTTGTAGTTTGCTCTGAAATATTTACGAGGCACGCTGAACCTAGTTCCATTCATCATTGTAATCCATATCGGATCTTTGCACTTCCCCCCAGGCTTCGGATCGTAGCCTTCTATTGAGCGAATCGCAGATTCTACCGAAACGGTGGGCAGCTGTATGTCGGTCCCTGGCATCCCATACCCATACACTCCCAAGTCTTCGCTCCCTGTCCATGTCGAGGGCAAAAAAGACCCAACAGACCCGTCCCTATTGCCGTCGTTGTGCATTCCGACTGTGTTTCCTTTTGAGGGGAAATATATCTTAAGCGGGTTGTGCTCTAAGAATTGTCTGAAGTTCATACTCTTATATATCGCTTAGGCTTCAAAACAAAGGATTGGTGAAAACATTGGTCAATATGCTCATGGCCGTCAGGGCGTCTTTAGAATCCGGAGAAATGATAGCGTTCTTGGATGTAGAGAATCAGAAGGCTTATTGTCTTGACGGGTGCGAATTAGATCAAGACTCAACAGCGCAGATCATTTCTGCCTTGTTTAAACAGCAGGCCAATTCTGCTTTTAATATGCCGCACGACAAAATACGGGAAGTGCTTCGGACCGAGCAAAAACTTTCCGAAGAAAACAACAAACACATTTTCAGGAGAGTTTGATGGACGCGGAGGGAATAAATTTTAGTGTAGGTCACATGAAGAGGCCGGACACTGGCAAAGACAAAAGAAGAATAGTTAGAAATCCTAGGTATGACAATCCCACTTTAGATGACATATTATTGTTCATCAAAAACTTGAATGTAGGATCCAATGACAAGGCCCATCTTTCAAAAACAGCCCGTTCTATACCTAATGGATCGCTCTCGTACTTTAGATCCAACTACCAGAAATACTTGAAGCCTTGAATTAAAATATGGAACAAAAGAAAGATAGTTGGTCTTCTGAGCACAAAATCAAAGTTTCGTCAAAACTGCCGCATAGTCCCGCCTCTAACTATATCTATTTAGATGTCAAGAAAGTTGCTGTGTGCATAGAAAGCGACGAGGAAGAGTTCATTCCGAAACATTCCCTCGAGCAGGCCGGCAAGGCCGAATTGATTGCAAACATACCGGAAAAAGAGGTTTTGCTTTCGGAGTCGGGGTCTCACACTTTTGATTGCGGATTTTCTTTGAAGATTCCCGTCGGATACAAGTGTTGTGTTTCAAGTTTGGTTCCTGGCTTGTTTGTGGAAACTTTAGAATCTAAGCGTTTTAAGCTTAAGGTCTTTAACTCGGGCAGCAAAATCATGTTGCGACACAAGCAAAAAATTGCTAAAATGTGGATAGAGCCTATTTACTTCTTTGAATGGATAGTGAAAGAATGATGGACAAGTTATACGCCGTGGTCACTGTAGGGAGACAAGTTGATGGAGAATATGTTTTCATAAAAACTGAAAAAGCATTTAAGTCTGCACAAAAGGCAGACTCTTTTTTGAAGACCCTCAAGGCGCAGTTTGTGACCGAAGACGGAAAGTGGAAGCCAAAGATTATATCCACGCCCCAAGGGGATGCCACTTGCCAACTAGAGGCTGGTGTTTTTGAAATAGAGGTAGACAATGATTGACGACAAGGTGATTAAAATTAAGTGCGGGGATGGGTTTGTAGAGATCGGACCTGTTTGTCCGCCCATATCCTCCGTTTTTTTTCCAGCGACCAATAATCAAATAGATAGCCTCAAAGCTAAAATAGACTTGAGTTCCGTTCCGAACAAAACCGAAGGAGATATTGATGATACCCCACAATCCACTTGAAGGCGAGCGACCAGAACTTACTTTGAACTTGGAAAGCAACAGCGATGAGCAAGTTTCCATAATCATAGTTCACAAAGACAGACCGGAGTACCTGAATATATGTCTCCAGTCAATTGCTGTAACAAGCATGAACAATAACTATGAAATAATAGTCGTAGACAATAATTCTGGGGCAGACTCCCAGGACTTCTTGGATGATATCAAGAATGAGGTCACAGTAATAAAAAACAAGGAGAATCTGTTCTGGAGCGCAGCAGCGAATAAAGGCGCAGAAAGAGCCAATAAAAAGTCCAAGTATCTTATTTTCCTTCATTGCGATGTCGTCATCACCAATCCTGCTTGGATGGATCTTCTGATTAATGTTTCCGAATCCTCTAACTCAGGTCTGGTAGGGCTGGAACTTCAGTCGTACTATATGCAATCTCAGAAGGTTGACTTTATTCAAGAATGGTGCATGCTTGTTACGAGAAATTGTTGGGAAAAGGTCGGGCCTTTTGAAGAAAGACTTCCTCAAATAGGAGCTCCATTTGTTTTTACGGTAGAGGCTCAAAACAAGGGCTTCAAGCCGCAGATAATGAAGAACATCATTGCCCACCACTACAGAATCTTTTCTTTGGACATAAACGAGTATGAGAGGCTTATAGAGCAAGCCATGGTAATGATCCCTCAGGTTGTCAGGGAAAAACAGGGCAGAGATATTTAAATAAGAAAATTTTGTTGGGCGAATTTCACTCTTCTTTCGCCCAGAAGATCATTTCATTTTTTTCATCGTCCCAAGCACACTCCAAGTGACCTTCCGCCGCTAGTTTTGATACGCCGACATTGTATATTCTGACCCTTAGCGCCTCTGAAATTTTCTCATGGGCTTTGTCATCTAAAAGACATCTTCCTTCTTCGTCTTGACCTATTGAATTTTCTTTAATTATGTTGCACGATTGAGGTATCGTTACAAAGTCATCCAGCGAATCTTCGTAATTCTCTGCGAAAGAAATGGCTGCATTTTTTCTCATGTACTCAGCATACTTCTCCAGATTGATTACGCAGTATACTTCTCCTTCGCTCATTTTTTCTCCACAATTAGATTTCTGATATAAAATCCACTAGGATTTTGTGATCATATTTTTTAATCTTGTTTTTAGCATAGTACTGAGCATACGACATGCAGAAAATTTCCTCTTCATCTTGATTCAAGTCTTTTTTGTTTTCCGCTTTTACTTTGGAAAGTATTTTTTTCCATTCTTCTTTTTTTTCGTCGCTCACCAAATATTTCCAAACTGCGTGCCCGATTTCGTGAAGCAATGTGTATTCTCTTCCGTAATGCCATGGGGATGATATCGTTATGGTTTTGTTTTTTTCGTCTATTAGCCCTATGTGCTTTTTATCGCCCTTGAGCGAGTTCGAAGGCTGAAAAACCACTTTGTAGCCCCGCACTAGTCTGGCGTGCTCGGAGGGTAGTTTTTTCATTGTCCTTTTGATGTCTTTTTCGGACTCGGTTTGTTCGTTCAAGTATTCCGCAAATCTCATCTGGGCTTCCTGGTAATTTGGACTCTCCGGGGTATATATTGAAAACGTTCTGCGTTCTGTAGCTAAGCAGGTTCAATAATTTCAACAACGAGGATAAATGGGCCACAAGCAGAAAAAGTCCGTTAGACCAAAGCAAAGACAACAACAGCAGCAGAATCAACATCAAGACAAGCCGTTTAGGTCAAGGCTGAAACCAAAGACTGAAAACCAAGCTGAGCTCATAAGAACACTAGCCGAGAATACCGTCACCCTCGCAATGGGTCCGGCTGGGTGCGGCAAGACCAAAATTTCTGTCGCCTACGGCATAGAAAAACTTTTGCTTGGCGAATACAAGAGGCTGGTCATCACCAGGCCGGTAGTTGAGGCGGGAGAAAAACTGGGCTATCTCCCAGGAAGTTTCTCAGAGAAGATAGACCCGTATCTTCAGCCCATTTATTATGAACTTCTCCAGTACCTTTCCAAGGCTCAACTTCAAGAATTTATCAATAACGGAGCCGGATATAGAGGGTCGCAAGAGATAATCATAGCCCCTTTGGCCTATATGCGCGGAATGAACTACCACGATGCCTACATGATACTTGATGAAGCTCAAAATTGCACTCAAGAGCAAATAAAACTTTTCATTACAAGAGTCGGATTTAATAGCAAAGCCGTTTTGGTAGGCGATGACAAACAGTCCGATCTTATGTCTGGAAAGTCGGGCCTTCCATATTGGCATGATAAACTTCAAGGCATACAAGATGTCGGCACTTTCAAGCTAGAGAACATAGATATAATCAGAAATCCCGTGATTTCTAAGATACTATCCAAAATAGGCGAGTAGTTTATGCGATCTGGCACTCATCAAAATGCTCCTTTAGTTAGGGGCCTAGGCTTAGACTCTACGCCCACGGATACCCCTACGCCCACGGATACCCCTACGCCGACACCCACTGAGTCTCCGACACCCACTGAGTCTCCGACACCCACTGAGTCTCCGACACCCACTGAGTCTCCGACACCCACTGAGTCTCCGACACCCACTGAGTCTCCGACACCCACTGAG